>Ga0247833_1000671_pt1 | contig 61556 bp, 50 predicted proteins | sample LaCruzMarch2015__7_FD_187117 | JGI IMG/M metagenome (GOLD analysis project Ga0247833, IMG submission 187117) | Freshwater microbial communities from meromictic Lake La Cruz, Castile-La Mancha, Spain - LaCruzMarch2015_8m | ecosystem: Environmental > Aquatic > Freshwater > Lake | place: Spain...
CATCCGAGCCCTCCGCTGCTGCGCTACGCTCCGCAGCTCCAGGCTCGGATGGCCGACAGTGCACGGATGGACGGGGTCAAAATTGCACGCCGATAAGGGGTCAATGTTCGACGCCGATTGACATCTTAGGGGGGTGTGCGACCATCCTTGTGTTGTTCGTAGGTTTTGGTGGTTGGGCCGCCACGACGGTTCTCTCAAGCGCCGTGATCGCTCAGGGTACGGTGGTTGTTGAAACGAGCGTCAAGACGGTTCAGCATCCAACTGGCGGTGTCGTTGGCGAAATCCTCGTCAAAGAGGGCGATAAAGTCCGGGCCGGCGATCTGCTCCTGCGCCTCGACCAGACAGTCACCCAGACAAACCTTCAGATCGTGACCAATCAGTTGAACGAGCTGGCGATCCGCGAAAGCAGGATCAAGGCAGAACGCGATGACGACAAAGAAATCACCCTGCCCGCATCGCTCTATTCTCAACGAATGGATCCCCAGATCGGCGCGCTCTATGCGACTGAGCAGGTGATCTTCCTCAGCCGCCGTAAAACGTGCGACAGCCAACAATCCCAATTTGAAGAGCGAATCGCGCAATACCGGCAAGAGATCGGCGGCGTGACTTCCCAGGTCTCGGCAAAGTCCAGCGAACTCTCACTGCTCGAAAAGGAACTCGAAGGCTTGGCACCACTCGAAGTCAAGCGATTGGTGACGACTAACAAGATGATGACATTGCGCCGGGAATCCGCCCGTCTGAAGGGTGAACTGGGGCAACTCCTTGCCACGGCGGCCCAACTCAAAGGCAAAGTGGCCGAAACCGAACTGCAACTTCTCAGTCATATCCAGGAACGGCGCGGAGACGTTGTGAAGGAACTCCGAGAAGTTCAGTCCAAACAAGGTGAGCTTGTGGAGCGCAAAATTGCGGCCGAAGATCAACTCAAGAAGATTGAGATGCGGTCGCCTCAAACAGGCGTGGTGCATCAGTTGACGGCTCATACGGTCGGCGGGGTCATCGAGGCCGGCAAGCAGATCATGCTGATTGTACCCCAAGGCGATCAGCTTGTCGTGGAGGCGCGGATCGCCACGCGCGATATCGACCAAGTAAGGTTGTTGAATCGGGTCGATGTTCGGTTTCCGGCTTTCAGCCTGCCAACCACCCCGGAATTCAAAGGCATCGTCACCCGCGTGTCAGCCGATCTGACCAAAGATGAGCAGACCGGCCAACCGTTTTATGCCGTGAAAGTGAGCTTGGATGGCGGTGAAGCGGACAAGCTCGACCGCTCGAAATTGGCCTTGCTTCCTGGAATGCCAGCCGAGGTCCAGATTAAAACGTCGGACCGCACGGCACTCTCCTACCTCGTAAAGCCTGTTAGCGATCAAATTGCTCGAGCTTTCAAAGAGCGTTGAGCTATATACAAGACCAACAGTCATAAGGTCTAACTTATGCCGGTTGGCATAATTGGCTTTCGCCAACCGCCCAAACCCTCTTTCCTTTGGCGCGCAACTTTGCCCCTACCCAGGGCCAGCAAAAGAAAGCGTGATTATCTAGCTCTATCGGTAATCGTCCCCCCCCCAGTCACGACCGCGGGCGGTGAATTCAGAGCCCGGAACTCCTGGATGGCCCCCTCAGAGGTCGACCTTGGAGTATAAATAAGGGCGCCTGCGGACATGGCTGGGTAATCAGGAAAGAAAGACAGCCTTTCAACTGATGACGTTATCACCCGCCGAAGTATCCCGTGTGCTCTTCAAAATTTATTTGATGCGCCCGGCAACATTGATATGGGTTCTCAAGTCGACATTTAGAGACAAAATGGCCCCCAAAGTTTTCTTCGGGGGCAAATATTGCCGATGACTGTGTGGACCAATGTCTCGAAGCATGAGTTCGAGTAAAGGCGGAGCGCCGGTCTTACGATGTCGTCTCAAAAGCCAGCAGAGCGGGGACTGTCATCACCAGCAACATAAAATCCCGTTTCAGCGACCAGAAGCGAACATAGTGGCAGTCGAGTGCGATGCGCTGGCGATACGTGAGTTTACTCCGCCCATTGACCTGCCACATGCCGGTCAAGCCGGGCCGGGTACGTAGATAGAAGCTCGCATGGGAACCGTAGCGTTCCAATTCAGCCTGAACGATGGGCCGCGGCCCGACGCAGCTCATATCGCCGCGAAGCACATTAAAAAGCTGAGGAAGTTCGTCAATGCTGGTCTTGCGCAGAATACGTCCAAGAGGCGTAACGCGCGGATCATCCTTCAGTTTTCGCGTTGTATTCCACTCTTTGGCGGCTTCCGGGTTTGCGGCCAAATGCGCGGCAAGCACCTCGTCCCCGTTGGTGACCATGCTGCGGAATTTATAGCAAGGAAATTGCGCTCCCCTGTAGCCGACGCGTGTATGTGAATACAGGACCGGTCCCCCGATGGTCGACCGGATGAGCAATGCAATGACCAGCATAACTGGGGACAGCAGGACCAGCGCTGTTGAGGCCACGGCAATATCGAGTGCCCGTTTTGGAAAGCCGCCCAAAGTTGCCCGGATTTCCGAACGCCGTAAAGCCCAATCCCGCGAAACGGCTTTGCTGTCGTGAATGGCTGCACGAATGAAGCAAGTCAGAATACCACGCACAAGATTGACGGCCGGCATGAATGTAAAATCGATATACGGCCGATCGACATAATCGACATAAAAGTCGTCCGCAGTAGGATTGCCGGATAAGCTGGCTCGCATCCTGTCTGCCCGTGCCGCCTGCTGCCCGGTGGGCAAGACCGATAAAACGATCGCTGAATTGGCAGTTGTTTTAGTGTGAAGAGAAATTTTTGCCTGTCGGCTTGCGTTCGTCAGCATTATGCAACTCCGCCTCGTGGCTGGTCAAAATATTCACCATTTCCACACGTGATCAGCGCCCGAACAAGGCGCGCAAAGGGCGTAGATTGGAGACGTCGCAAACCGGTCAGTTAACACTTCCGGTGTAGCCCCGATCGTCGGTTGCGAAATGAGTGGGGCCTCGGGCGTTTACTCTGCTCGCAATTTGTGCAGCGAGCAGACGTGTCGCGGCGTATTAGATTTACGCGCAGTGCAAATAGTGGGCATCTGACGTTTGGTCCCGCTCGCGGTATGTGCAAAATTTGAACGTCAGATGCAAAAGCTACACTGGAAACATATGCTTGCTCGTGTGCCTTATGGTTTCGGCATCTGCGTGATGCCGCGCTGCTGTGGGAAGCAAATGTCGGAATCGGAATACCCGCGAATTCAGACGATGGCACGCTACGTCTTTTGAGACATGTGATTATTTTCGGGTTCTTGATACTAGTTGAAGAATAGATGGGCTTTGTCAGCGGGATAGCGGCTAAGAGGTTGAAATGAATGTGCGTATGGTCGTCCCGGAAGGCGCTGTGGTCCGGCCAAGTGCTGACGGGGCCATGAATGCCGCGCAGAGCCCGAGTGGCGTTTATTTGTTCGACGCCAAGAAGGTGGTGCCGTTTCTGCTGGCGCACCGGTGGCGGTTTGCATTGGGCGCGCTGGTCGGCGCTGCTCTGGCGATGCTGTATTTGATGTTGGCAACGCCGATTTATACAGCCAACGCGCAACTCCTCATCGACCCCGAAAACGGCAGCGTTTTGCAGGAACAGGCCAGTTCGACGCTCACATCCATGGACAGCCAGCAGGTCGAAACGCAGATTGCGGTGCTGCGATCTGAAGAAGTAGCGCGAATGGTGTTTCAACGCTTCAAATTGGCAGACTCGCCCAATTTGAAGATCTCATCGCTGGCAGATTACTTGCCGCGCTGGTTCAGCAGCGCCGCCAGCCGCGCCGAAGCCGAAAGCATTCGCCAGCGCCGCATGCTCGATAAATTCCGCGAAATGCTGCTCGTCCGCCGACTTGGTGTCTCTTACGCGATCGACATCATTTACACGTCGAGTTCTCCAGAGCTTGCAGCTCAGATTGCCAACGGTTTTGCCGAATCCTACATGCAGTACCAGCTCGAATCACGGTCTGGCGCAGCACGGATGGGCGGTCAATGGCTGGAACAGCGATTGGCAGAGTTGCGCCAGTCGATGAATGCATCCGCCCGTCGTTTGCAGGAGCATCGTGCCAGCCAGGACTACACGCTTTCGCGTCGCCAGGACACGTTGACCGGCGCGCGGGCGGCCGCACCGCCAGCTGAATCCACCGCCGCCGTGACGACTTTCGAAGACCTGGAGTCGACGGCAAACACCTCGCGGAAATTGTACGAGACATTTCTCCAGCTCTATATGACCGCGATCCAGAAGCAGTCGTTCCCAATGGTCAATGCCCGGATCATTACGAGGGCGACGCCGCCTTTGTCTCAGAACCGCCTGGCTGGGTTGATGATTGTGATGGGAGCGCTGATCGGATTGGCCGGTGCGGCCGCCTCGGTTCCACTCGGCAAACAGTTTTCTCGTCCAGAGACTAAAGCGGAAGCAGCGAGCTGAAACGCTGCCCAAGGCGCAGCGGCCACGACGGGACCGGGTACTAACCCGATCCCGTCCCCGTCATAGTGCAGTCTTGACTATCGACCGGCGTTAAACATGGCCCGAAGCGCCGGAAGAGCTGGGCAAAAGCGGTGCTTGACGGTTGCCAGCGCCGCGCTTGCGAGCGTCGGATTCCGTCATCAAGCTGAGGTAGCGTTCGGCCGATACCGACCAGCGATAGTTATCGGCTCGCTTGAGGCCGCGTTCGATCATCGTCTCCCTCAGCGCGGGTGTGTCGCGCAGCCGTATGAATTGGTCAAGCCAAGCGGCGGGCTTAGTGGGCGATGCATAGAGGGCAGCATCGCGGCAGATCTCCGGCAGGCAAGTCGAACTCGAAACCACAACGGGGCAGCCCAGCACCATGGCCTCGACTGGCGGAAGACCGAAACCTTCCACAAAGGACGGAAAAGCCAAGCACAGGCAATCTTGAAGCAACGCTGAAATTTCGCCGTCTGTGAGCCTGCCCAGAAAAGTCACGGCGTCCGAAGCTGGAATATCTGTCCCGGCGGAAAATACGCGCAAATCGGTCGCGCCAGCAACGGCAAGGCGCAAATTGGCTTTTGCCAGCTGTTCGGCCATGGCCACAAGCATGCCGACGTTCTTATTCGGGGAGCCAGTGCCGAATACAACGATCGTGTTGGGTCCAGCGACCGCCCGTGTTTTGTCGGAGTGTTCCGCCTTCCAAGCAAGAGCATGTTCATGACCATTGCCGATGACAACAATCTTGTCGCGTGTAACTGCGCCGTAGCCAGCAAGCTGGTCGGCCGAAAAGTGCGACACAGTGGTGATGGTTTCGGCAGAGCGTCCAAGTGCAGGAATGAGCACGCGGTACAAAGCGCGGAACGGAATCGAAAAGCTACCCGGGATCAAACGCGTGTTTAGATCGTGAACGCACACCACTTGCTTGCGGACGGCGATAGGTCCGGTGCTGCAGAGGCTTATGAGCCCCCCCTTCACGCCAAACGGCAGCACGCACTGCTCCCAGGTATGGCCCTTTGCAGACCCGAAACGCCGGACACGGATGGCTTTCAGCTCCGGTATCGCCTGCGCCTGTTTGGGTACGATCAGCTCAAGATCGAGATCTTTGGTCAGAGGGTGCCCATCGGCGACGTGCTGATCGAGCGCTTTCAAGAGCTCGTGGCCGCAACGTTGCACGCCAGTGAGCGACTGTGTGACAAAACGACCGTTAATGCTCCAGCGTCGTGCCATGGTGCCTCACTCTGCGAAAACTGCTTGGGTGACAAAGAATAGATTGAAACTGTCCTTTGCGTTTATGGCGCTGATGTACCCAATTAGGTGGGTTAACGCTCTGTTTGCCGGACCAAATCGGTAAAAAGGCGTAGGGCTCGCGGCGCTGAAAGCAAGGCACACTGTAGCGAGGCCGCTCAACGGGCCCCGCGTCGGTTCTGGCGAGGGTATCCTGGGGGATGCGCGTGTCGGCTTGGCAAGGATTGAGATTGTAATGAACTCGATGCGTAAAGCGGTCTTGCTGGCCTCGTTTGAACAACAGTTCGCACTCGCAGCAAACTTCATAATCGCAGTCTTGACGTCCCGCCTGATGTTTCCCGACGAGATCGGCGTGACAGTAGTCGGGGCGGCGATTGTTGGGATCTTCGCCTCGTTGCGCGAATTCGCAACATCGACCTTTCTCATTAAAAACGGCGACCTCCCGCCAGCCGACATCCACGGCGCACTCACAGGCATCATCGTCGTAAACATCGCGCTGGTGCTGGCGCTGGTGGCAATGGCGCCCGCTTTTGGCGCAATCTACTCAGACGGTCGGCTTACAGCCTATTTGAGGGTAATGGCCATTGGTTTGATGTGCGAAGCATTCGCCACCCCGGTTGTTGCGATCTTGCGACGGGAAATGTTGATCGACCGGGCCGCGTCGATCAGCGCGAGCGGAACGTCGGTGATGCTGATCATAACGTTGTCTTTCGCGGTTGCCGGGTTCGGTTACATGAGCTTCGCCATCGGATATTCGACGGGTATGCTCGTGAGCGCCATAGTGGGCGTTTATCTGCGGCCTCGGTTTTGGCGAGCGCGGCCCAGCTTTCGTGCCTGGCGAATGCTGTTTGAATTTGGCGGCTACAACGGCACGCAGGCCGTCTTGCGCCAGCTCTATGAATCAGTCCCCTACGTAGTGCTCGGCCATGTTCTATCGTTCGAGGTCGTTGCCTTTTATCACCGGGCGCTGATGTTGGCTCAGCTTCCAGGCAAACTGCTGCTGAATGGCATCGAGAACCTGATGTTGCCCAGATTGATCCAGCATCTGGAGCGCTCGCGCAGTCTCAAAGAGCCGTTCCTGCTCACGATCCGCTACGTTACGGCGATCTATTGGCCAACGCTGGTCATCCTCGCTCTTCTGGCCCATCCGATCGTACGCATTCTATATGGCGAAGCGTGGCTCGCAGCTGCGCCGTTGGTACAGATTATGGCGCTTGCAGCGCTTTTGATGTTTATCGGCAAGCTGGACACGTCAATTCTGGTCGCTACTGACGGCATGCCCGATATCCTTCGCCGCAGCCTCATTGTTTTCCCAACCTGCGCCATCATCACAACGCTAAGCGCGACGATCGGCGTTACGGTGCTGGCAGCAAGCTACTGGATCACGTATGCCCTCCAACTCGTATCCTCGCTGTACTTCATCCGCAAACACGTCTCGTTCACGCCCGCCGAGTTTTTGGACGCAGTCTACAGCAGTGCGATCGTGACAGCCGCCAGTGCAGCCGGTCCTCTCTTAGTCGTGATAGCCTGCGGGGGAGCGGCCGGCATGAGCCTTGCCGCAACAATTCTGGCCGGCTTGTCTGCTGTTGCGGGCTGGCTGTTGGCGTTGAAGTTCACCAACCACGAACTCAACGCCGATCTGCTGGCCTTCCGGGCAGTTCTGCAGAAACGGTCCCGCACCTGATCCATCGCTTGGATACCCGCCGTTCGGTAGGCGGCCGTTCCCCGTCGTAAGTCAAAGCACCCATTTCAATCGCAGCGCAACGCAGCGCCCGAGGCCCGATTTGCCCGGCAGGTCACCTGCGTGCCGCTGATGTTGCGAATCGGTCGGCCTGCGATGCCGTCGAGCATGTTGCCGTCGATGGTAATGCGGTCGACGTTGCCGAGCAGACGGATGCCGTCATGGCCGCTACCGCTCACACGGTTGCGCTGGATCTTAACGTCCGTCACAGCGAGCTCCTCGCTGCCGCCATCCGAATTTATTTCGATTGCAGCGTGGCCGGTGCGCCGACGTCCAGGCGCTGGTTGCAGCAATTGCTGAATATCGCCGATGGTGTTGTCTTCGATTAAGACCTCGCGGGCACCGGGCGTGTTAAACGAGGCTTCGCGTGCAACGATGATACCGGCAGCCATGGCAATCGCCGACACGCGGTTGCGGCGGATCACGGCACCCGTCGAACCGATCACGGAGATGCCCCGGCCCCATCTGATCTGAGCCACATCGTTGTCTTCGATGACGATCTGCGAGGCCGGCGCGCGGCCATGATACGAAACAAGTGCAATCCCATCGTCGCCTGAATTTCGGACGCGGTTACCGATCACGCGACCGCCCGATGCTCCGTCGGTGGAATGAATTCCGTCTGAAAGCGTGTCGAAAACATTATTGCAAGCAATGATGTAGTCCTGACCGCCGACGACCAGAATGCCTGCACTTTTGGTGCTTGAGACCGATGTGGCAAACACGGTGTTGGCCCGACCCGAAACTACAATACCGGATTGTTCGTCCCTGTCGCCACGTTCGCCAGGCAAACGCGTGTCGATCGCAAGTTCGCGAAGTCCGCTGTTGGTGCCAGAAATCAGGATAGCTGCTCGGTCCGGATCGGTAGCGAGCAACGTGGCGTCTTTGCCGCTGAGAACGATGTTCGAAGCCTTGATCTCAAGCACATTTTTATGCACATAAACGCCGCGAGGAAAATGCACCGTGCCACCGGTTGGAAGCGAGGCGATGGCACGATCAAGCGCATCAGACACCTCTCTGAAGCCGTCACCCACGCCACCAAAATCTCGAATGTCGACGACCGGCTGCATGATCTCTGGAAGGCGAAAACCGCACTCCGCTGGTGTCAGGGGTGTTTGCCAAACTGACTGGCTGGTGGCCATCGTCGCGAAAGCGAGAGCGACCGACAAGCTGGCAGCAACTACCGTTGCTCGATGAAGTCGCACAGGCGGCCATGTTCGGTGGGTTAGGAATGCGAAGTTCATAACTTTAGCTCGGCACCGCCTCAGTGTCCGGGAGCGGACAGGCGGTGTCGTCTTCTGCAAACCCACCGACAATCCAAATGACGATCAACCCACCTGCTAGCATTGGAAAGAAACGCGTTTCGCCCCAATAGAACACACGCAGCATTTCGGCGATGCCCGTAAACCAGACTGGATACAACAACAGGCCCGTAATCCGGCCAAGGGCGAAAGAATTGAACAGCTTTCCGCTGACCAAGCCCATCATAACCCAGCACAACACGCCCAGAACGATCCCAAAATCAGCGATAGGGAGAAAAATTCCGCCCATATTGTTGAACTCGACGTTCAAATACGATTCCAGGAACGTCATATTGTTGAAGGTGTACCCCCCCGGGTCTAAGCCGAGCCAGCCCCACATCGGAAACTTGGCGATCCATTGCGCCGTGCCGATTGGTGCCATGAAGGGGTCGACGAGGGTCGTCAATGCGGCACCATTATTAAGTGCAGTCGCATAATACCCAGCTAAACGCACAGCGATGAATTCCAAGAAAGTGCCGGAATATCGATACTGATAGTATTGCCAAGTGCGAAAGTACTCGCCCGCCGCAAACAACAGGGCGAGCGCCAGTGCGCCGCCAAGGGGTGCCAAAGCCAGCGCCGGAATGGCGACGTTCCGACAAGCTGGTGCCACCCGCGCAAACAACAAAATAATAACGGGCAGTGCCAGCTCGATCAGCGCCAGGCGTTCGGACCACAACAACACCCGCAAAAGGCATGCAATGACAGTCACCACGATGATCGCGGGATAACTGCTCGGCATGTTTTCACCGGTTAGTTGCCGGTAGCTCAAAATTAAAATGAGTAGCAATGATTGAAGCGCCATCAACGACGTCAATCCTGGAACGTGATTGAGCGTCTCGCGCAGCGTGTACATGGCAGTCGACGAACCGCTAAAATGTTCAAGCAAGAGTTGCGGCTTCAAAACGATCGGAAAAAGGAAAATCGCGTAGGCCGACAGAACCAGAAAAGCGAGACCATTTATGGTGGTCCTGAACCTTACTGGGTCGAGCCGTTTCGTGGCGGTGCCCGTCGTATATTGGGGCTCGAAGCACACAGAGGCGGCGGCAAAGGCGAGTAGGCCGACGACTGCGACTAACAGCGCCTGGCCTGTCAAAAACTTTGTTTTATGACCGTAGATTGCATAGTCCGAATCAGACATCGCCGCGCACATCAGGAGCAACGGCAAGTGGACGAAAAGTACGATGCGGGAGGGATGAGCCCACCAATAAATGCAGTTTTTCTCGACCCGCTCCACGATCTGTTAATTCCGGGTTGGAGTGGGCAGCATATCTGCCGAAGCTCGCCGTGCAAGCGGCACGTCGGTTCCATTGGCCGGACCACGCGGCATCTCGACCTTGATCGTGTCGCCCGGCTTGACCAGCGTGGTCTCGGTAGCGCGGATTTCTTCGATCGCTTCGCCCACGGTGCGGATGATCGTAAAGATCGGACGCTTCTTTCCCTGCGGTCCATCAATCGAAGCAAGATGCAGCGAGGTGGCAGTTCCGTCCTGGGCAAGCGTATCTGCCGTTTTGATTTTCCAGTTAAGTTCGTCGATCCGCAACTGCGTCGCACGGGCGTCGACTGCGGCTTGATTGACGCGGGTGTCTGTCAGCGTGCGCACATCCATTTCAGCTTGAACCAGTTTCTGGCGCAAACCAGCCAACGTAGTCGTCAACCGGAACCGGTCATTTTCGGCTTGCATCAGGTTGCGTGATGCTTCCAGGCGCCGATTATTGGTGGTGAGTTTCTTCGCCAGCAGCGCTTCAAATCGCGCAAGCTCTTTCGACGCGGCCGCAACGTTTGCATCCTGACCGGTCATCGCCTGTTCGGTGACGACAATCTCGTTGCGCAGCATCTGGACCGTTGCCACGAGCGATTTTGATTTCGCCTCGAACGATGCGTAGTGCGTTGCGAAGAAATCCTTTTCGCCAGTGATCACAGCGGTTTGGCCCAGGCTCGCGAGTTGCCGGACGAGATGATCTGGGAACGTTATGTCGGACGCGCCGCTGATTTCAGCATCGAGACGGATCCGCTTTGCAGCCAACGCATTCAGTTCGCCGGCAAAAATCGTCCGCTCGCCGCTGTTTGCGATCAGGTCGCGGTCAAACCGGATTGCCTCGTATTCATTGAGACGGGCAAGGCCACCGGCAATCGCTAGCGCTTGAACGATCGTGAGAGATGGGCGATAGGCAAACTGGCCCGGCTTGGCGACGTTCCCCAAAATGAAAAATGGCCGACATTCCACAATTTCAATCGAGGCGTGCGGTGGTTCAACGAGGCCGAGTTTGGACTTCATCTGCTCGCCGATCGACGCGGCGACCTCGGTCAAATTCAATCCGTTGGCATCCACTTCACCGATCAGCGGCAGCGAGATTTGCCCAGACGCTCCGACGGTGTAAACGTCGTTCAACGCTTTCCATTCGTAAACTTCATCACGCGACGGCCGCCATGCATAGACCTTGACGCGAACTTTGTCCTGCGGGCCTAGAATGTAGTCGGCGACCTTGCGAGTCGATTTACCCTCGATGCCGATTTGAGCGCCGACGCGCTGGGCGAATGGGATCGAGGCGAGCGTGATGGCGCAGGCCAAGGCCGATACCACAACCCGCGATCCGATCGTCTTCAGTCGGGCCCGGCGTTGGCGACCGTAGACCGCATTTGAATCGTAACGCGTGGGCATCGTAAACTCCTGTTACTTCGCACTTCGCACTTCGCACACTGGGACGCGTTCAATGGCGGCCTGAAATGGTAGGGACGTATTCAGTTTTCGTGCCAGTCGGGAACCGCAGCCCACCGTTAGCGAGCCAGTTTTTCGACAGATCAAAAGCGCAATCCGGTTCGCAACTTGAGACGCCCGAGTGTTGCAGGGCTGGGCAGCGGCTACAAGTCATCACCTGAGACAATAAAGACTTAACCTAGGTATCAAATCCTCATCCAAACGAGGTAAGCGCATCATCGCATGAGCGTGTTCCAGCGCGCGTTCAGATGCTCGATAGTCATGTGAGAGATCCCACCATGGTGAACGAATATGAGCAGTGTCGATTTCAGGTGGCAGACGCTTCAGTCCCGTACCTTGCGCAGGCCGGTCCGCGTTGACACAGGGCTGCGTGTGCTCCACGTGGCCGAGACGATGCGCGGCGGTGTTGGCACGATTTTGCGTTCGTTAGCGGTCCATCAGTCGCAGGTTTATGGCGACTGTAACGTCGCGGTTGTGGTGCCTGATGCGCACGCCGAGCAGTTGGATGGCGCTGCCCTCAAGAATGTTTATCGATTCCGTCGCAGTGGCCGCAATGTCGGCTCGCTGGTATCGCTTGCATTAACGCTGCGGCGTGCTGTCGCCCGGCATCGGCCCGACATCGTGCACTTGCACTCGACCTTTGGCGGAGTTGTCGGACGGATATTGCATGCGCTCCAACGGCAGTCGGGAGTGAAGATCGTTTACACGCCGCATGCGTTTCCGTTTATGATGCAAAGCTCACAGTTGAAACAGTCCACCTACGCCAAGGTTGAAGCTCAATTTGCAAAACTGGCCGATGCGATTGTTTGCGTCAGCGAATATGAGCGGCAGGCAGCAATATCCGCAGGTCTTCCAGCAGATCGACTAAAACTGATCTACAATGGAGTGTCTTGGCCTGCCCGTGCTTCCGGCGTGGCTAGGCAACGTGAAGGCGGCCCATTGCGGCTCTTGTTCGTCGGTCGACTTGACCGTCAGAAGGGACTCGACGTTCTGCTCGCAGCGCTTCATCAACTGCCACCGCATTCATTTCACTTGACGGTCGTTGGAGCCAGCGTGAATGACGCCGACGGGCAGTGTGCGCTGCCGAACGTCGAATACAAGGGCTGGGTACCTCACGATCAGTTGGGCAGCTTTTATCGCGAAGCGGATGTGTTGGTCATGCCGAGCCGGTGGGAAGGGTTCGCCCTCGTGCCGCTGGAGGCTTTGAGCCATGGATTGCCGGTGGTCGCGTCGCGCTGTTGCTCGATGCCAGAAGTGATCACGCACAATGAGACCGGCCTGCTGTTCGATGTCGATGATAGCGCGGAACTTGCGCAATGCCTTGAGATGACCTCGCGCGATCAGTTCCAAAAGCTGGGGCGGGAGGGGCAGCGGTTCGTAAAGGCGATGTTCACGCAAGACGGGATGCACGCAAAAACGCTTGATTTATATCATGAGCTCGTCGCGAAGCGCGTCGTTCTGTTAAACGTCCCAAAGGCCGCCCCACAAATGGGGATAACGCATCGAGATCAATTATCAATGCCTTGATTTTAGACCTGATTGTGCTGTGGCCATGTCGGCTTAGAACTGTGATCGTTCGCTGAACCAGAGCCGTGCGATAATGCCGTTTTTCTCAAATGGTCGGTGAGACCAGTAATCGCATGGATTGGACTTGATCGCCACACCGCCAGGGTAGCCGCAACATGCCCGCCAACCGGGATATGTCTCAAAGCAACTAACTCGATTAAAAACTGGAATGGAGCCCGACCGCGTGTCGCAACTCATTGCTGATAATAAAAAATAAAAGACCAGAATGGCTGCAAAAGAAGATTTGAGCCAATTTCTATGAAAAAATTCTGCAGAAAAGAATTTTGGGTCTGCTTTTTATGCAGAAAATGCGGATCTCGGGACTAAAGGTCGTGTTTCCCGTATAATCGCCCGTTGGGCGTGGGCATGCTGAGTAATTTTGCTTGGTCGGGCGGTTTCCCGGGTTGCGGTAGCGTGAAGAGTTCCGGCTGCTCCGCAATGAGGCGTAGCATTGCATCGACTTGCTTGGGGAACGCGAAATGGCCCGCGACTGTAGCCGTCGTGACGATCGCAGGACGCGACCCAGTCATCGCAGTAGCGCACAGATGCAATTCGTCGGCATCATCGGTCTGGATACCGAACATCATACGCCGCCGCAGCACTGGAAACCGCCCGATCTCCTCCCATAAAGTGCGCTCGAACACGATCAGTCCAGTGTTGTATCGAATAGGACAGAACAATGTGCGCGGCGCTAGGTTGTTAAATTTTTTAAACGTGTCTTCGAGCGGCCCTGTGTGCTTCCAGGTCCAGACCGCAGCCTCCGGGTTATCGTGAATGGCCAAGCCAGAGCCACCAATAGCAGCGCGGCCGAAACGGGCTTCATAGTCGTCAAGCAGGCCAAGCATATCGAGAGTATGGCGATAGCTGAAGCCATTCACTGGAATGAGAGGTGCGAGGAAGCCTGGATTGACGACGCCGTCGGCCTTGATGATCTGGAATTGTTGGATCAGACTTGAGATCGTATCCTTCAGCACGAACATATCGTCGTCGATTTTTACAATGAGTTCGGCATGGCTATGAAGCGTAAAGCAAATATTTTGCGCCAGAGATGCGTCGGATGTCGACGTCGCGAGATAGCTCCATCCTTCACGCGCGCAAAGATCAGCTATAAAATCGTCGCGGTGACCAAACAGTACGAGACACACGTCACCTTCCGGTAATGCCGCCTTAAGCCGCGGCAAAACGAGAGGCCACACGAGAGGCGTTGCACTGATCAAAACGCAGACCAGCGTTTTTGCATGCTTACGGCGGTCATCGAACTGGAAATGATCCGAGGAATCGAGCCAGCGCTGGAAATTGGATTGAGCGGAACGAATGGCGCTATAAACCGTGCCGGCTGGCCCCAGTCGACCGTTAAAAATTGCAGAATCTAAGGTGCCATCCCGTTCGCTGCGCGGTCTAGAAATGTCTATGACTGCCATGGGCGAGCTATCTCTTTTTCAATATTTCCAAAATCAAAGCGGCAAACGTCATTGAGGCCGACCCGCCCCGGCGCATTCCTGGAAGTATCCGGTCGATGCTTTCTCATTGACAGTCGGTCAAAAGGTGGACTGGACTAGGTCAAAAGTGACATGTCGCAGGTGTTCAGCTGCCCACCTGCTGAGCATTTTCGCAGGATGCTCAGCAAACGATCAGGTCGCTCGGTCCGGTGCGGATCTGCGCCCTGATGGACGGTCGGGCCGGCCGCAGTGACTTGGCTTGCCAGCCGTTAACCATGACCTGGGTTGCCCCAATTCTGTCGGATGTGGTATCGCCGGTAACAGGATGTCGGAAAATCGAAGACAATCGGCCAGCGAAAACGCTTCGCAGACGAAAACGCTTTGCAGAAGGTGCATTGGGGGCTGGCAGGCGGTCTGCGTCGTGGGGCTTTGAGAAGTGGCACAGCTAAAAAGGAACAGCCATGCGCGTTTTGGCCTCGATGATGACGGCAGCGACGATGATCGGACTGACGGCACTGGCACCCGCCAAGGCTGGTCCCGCATTGCTGTTTGACGCAAACAACGGCCAAGTCCTTTATGCCGAAGATGCCGACGACAATTGGTACCCAGCGTCGCTCACGAAGATCATGACGGCCTACATGGTGTTTGAAGCGCTCAAGACTGGCAAACTCACGCTCGACCAAAAAATTCCCGTTAGCGAAGCGGCCAACATCCAGCCACCTAGCAAAGTCGGCCTTCCCGTCGGCGGCGAGATGTCGGTCGAGATTGCGCTCCAGGCGCTGATCATCAAATCGGCCAATGATGTGGCCGTGATGCTGGCCGAGGCCATCGCGGGCAGCGAAGCAGCGTTCGTCGTCAAGATGAACGAAACCGCCCTGCGCCTCGGGATGACGCGGACCCGTTTTGTTAACCCCAATGGGTTGCCAGCCCCCGAACAAGCCACAACCGCCCGCGATCTGGCCAAGCTCACCCGAACCGTAATCGCTGAATACCCCCAGTACGCCCGGTATTGGGCAATGCCGGATATGCATATCGGCAAAATCCGGCTTGCAACTCACAACGCGCTCCTGAAGACCTTTGAAGGCGCGGACGGCTTCAAAACCGGCTTCACCTGCGATAGCGGGTACAACGTGGTGGCAACGGCCACCCGCGACAATCGCCGCCTGGTTGCCGTCGTGTTGGGCGAAACCGACGGCCAGTCGCGCGCCATCCGGGCTGCGAGCCTGCTGGAGCATGGCTTCGGACTGCAGGGCTGGAAAACGCTCTTCAACACGACGACGCTCGAAAATATGGCGGTCGCCAAAGATGTGAAGGGCCTGATCAGCGTCCGCACGTCAATCCAGGCATGGTCCTGCGGCAATCGCCCCAAACGCGTCCACATTGCCAAAAAGGGCAACAAGGTCCGCGAAATCAAGGCCAAGGTCGCAGCGGCCAAAACCAAAGCAAAGCAAACTCAGGCTGCCGCCGCAAAGCCCGCCGTTCCCGCGCAATGACCTCCGGGCGGACCTAGACCAGTAATTCCAACGGCTGTTCATTGGTGGGGCATCCCCGCCGGTCGTCACGCCGGTCCCGTCCAGAGGGCGGTTGGTCCACTTCCCGCTCGGACGGTTGCACAGGCCTTGGCCTTGGTTCAACGAGTACACCGGGCGGCACCTTGCGGGCACCGGGTTGTTCCTCGGCAGCCATCGCTGGCGCCGATACGCAGACTGCCCCGAAAACGAGGGAGCTCAGGACCGCAGACGCGAACGCCCGGCGGCCAACTGCTGGCAGAGGCGGAAAGATTAGCCGGGCTTGAGACACGCATCCGCTCCTGATCTGGCTCTGCCCACCAAGATTAACACGCAACTCCCGCCTAACAATGAAAATCAACCGCAGCGTATCTGAATGCAGCACATCCGCCCCGTCTCGAGAAAACGACTGTCCCAGACGACGACTGTACCAAGACGACGCACTCGAAATTGGCGTTGAATTTGCTTTCACACTGCTCAAACGAGAATTCGTGTTGAGCGCTGAAAGGCACCGATATGACAATGAGCTGGCAAGCCGGACATGACCTGACGCCAACCCCGCGCGAGGTGGACTTCATGGCGTCGGTTCTAGAAGGGCGTCATGGCCTTTGGGCAGCCGAAGTTGCCGATTTCTTCTCTTGCCTTCATAGCGAGCGCGGAGACGCTGGTCGAAGCTGGGCTTGGGCTGGCGTTGCGCAAACCGTGCGTCTGCGCGAACGTGACCGGCTATCTGGTCCATCCAGTAGCCGCATCGGTTGAAATCATTGCGCAAAAAGCACTCTTGCCAAAAAATTAACGGGCCTTGCGGTAGAAATTCGTTTCATCGCAGCGCAACGGTGCCACGAAACCGGTCAAGGAAGTGCAGCGCCCGGGCGCTTATGAAGTCATGATCACATCGGCGCAAATCGAGGCCAGGGCCGAAACCCTCAAGCAGGCCGTGGCAGGGTTCATGCCCCTGATCCGCGCGATTGTGGCCGGTGGCGATGATCGAGCGCTGACCCAACGCAATGCGGCCGTTGCGTTTCTCGTTCGCTGCACCTCGGCATTTCTGCTGTACGTCACCCAGATTGCTATGGCCCGATGGATGGGCTCTGCCGAATACGGCATCTATGTCTTCGTCTGGACCTGCGTCCTCATGGCCGGCGCGCTGTCGCATCTAGGGCTGGCGCTGGGTATCATCCGCCACATTCCCGTCCACCGCGAAGCCGGAGAACACGACCATTTGCGCGGCCTCGTCGACGGCGGTCGCGCGTTCGCCCTTGCGGCCGGCACCGTCGTCGCGATCGCTGGAATTGTCGGCCTGTGGCTGTTCGAGCCCTACGTATCGTCATCCTATGGGTTGGCCGCCTACCTCGGTCTCGTCTGCATCCCGCTCTATGCCCTCACCGAAGTCCAGGATGGTATTGGCCGAGGCAACGGATGGATGTCGGCAGCCCTCGTTCCGCCTTACGTATTGCGCCCCATGCTGTTGCTCGTCTTCATGGGGATAGCCTATCTGGCAGGCTGGCCAATGGTCGCAACCACCGCCGCCAAAGCCGCCATTGCCGCGACGTGGGCAACCGGTCTGATCCAGGCGGTCTGGATCAATCGGGCCATGTCGGCAACGTATGGTCGCGGCAATCGCGCCTATGCGCCGCGCGCCTGGATGACCTCGTCGCTGCCGTTACTGGCAATTTCGGGTTGTGAAATCCTGTTGCAGAATACCGACATTGTCGTGCTGTCCCGCTTCATGACATCGACCGACGTGGGTATCTATTTCGCCGCCGGGAAGACCATGAGCCTGATCATGTTCGTGCATTACGCAGTCGGCAGCGCCATGGCCAACCGGTTCGCGAGCTTCTCGGCCCGTGGCGACACCCAAGGCCTGCGTGATGCCGTCCGCGATGCGGTCAACTGGACGTTCTGGCCCTCGCTGGCCGCAGCCGTCGTGATCCTGGCTCTGGGCAAGCCGCTGTTAGCGTTGTTTGGCCCCCAGTTCGTGACCGGCTACCCGGTCATGGCGATCTTGGTCTTCGGATTCCTCGCACGTTCGGCCATGGGACCAGCTGAATTTCTCCTGCACATGCAGGGTGAGCAGCGTTTGTGCGCCGTCGTGATGCTGTCGTCGGCGGCCGTAAACATTCTGCTGAACCTGATACTGGTCCCCCGCTATGGTATCATCGGTGCAGCCACCGCAACGGCCATCGCTTTGACCATGGCCGCCGTGCTGAACGCAGCTGTCGCCCGCTGGCGTTTAGGCGTTGACGTTGCCATCTGGCACAATGTGTCGGGCGGCTCGTAAGCGCGTCGGTCGCTCCAACCGCCCATAGGCCGAACAATTGGCCTCCGTCTCCCCGACGAACCAGCACTTAAGCCGTTCTCGAGCATTCGCCAGTCCCAATAAGCAAAAGGCCCAACTCCGAGGATGTCGGAGCTAGGCCATTAAACGATCAGCGGCGTCGCGCTTGTCGTCGGGTCACATCTGCGAACCGAGCACCAGCGTCCAGAATGATTTGAATTCGGTCTTGGGTTCGTTGACGAGCGCAATACCCATGTATTCGGCGTCGGCCAACAGCAGGTTTTTGTTATGGCCGGGGCTGTCTTTCCACCCCTTCATGACCTCGCCGAAGTCGATCTGCCCGGTTCCGACGTTTTCTGCAGCCAACCGCGCCTTGAAGCCCGACCGCTTCACCCGATCCCAGGGATTTGAGCCGTCCGAACCGTAATGGGAAATGCGATCCCATTTGGCGAGGTCTTTGGAATGCAGCTTAGCCGCCGCCGTTAATTCGGTGTTGAGCTTGACCGGCTTCAAGCCGTGCTCGGCGCGATACTGATTGATGATGTCGCGCGCAAAACTCGGGTCGAGATTGGTGCTTGTGTAATCGCGATCGGCCAGCGACCCTGACGGCGCTTTCTCGAATGTGCCCTTTGGAGCCTTGTCGGACCCAAGGCTCGCAACCTGGGTGCCTTGTGCCTTGTTGGAGGCTGGCGCAGCAACGTTGGAGGCTGGCGAATAACCCGTAATGGTTCCGCGCGGCACGCTGGTATCGCCGCCAAGCGAGGCCTCCGGCTTGATGCGCTTTGCAGCAGATGGCGGCGGACCGTCATTAAAGCCCGACGAAATGGTTCCAGAACCGGCAGCACAAGCTGCCAGTGACAGGGCGAGGCCTGCAGAGAATGCGACGCGATACATTTTAACTCCCGCTGCCAGCAAGCCCGTGGGTGCACGGACAGTGACACTTAGTGCGTGGAGCATCGGGCAAACCTCTTAACTCAGCGTTAAAGATAACTGGAAATGACCATCGGAAAGCGCGCACAAGTTGCGCCAACTCTTGTTCCAATCCGGCATAAGTCTGGTCATTCGCGAAAAAGGCTCGTCAATCCCAGCCATCGTTTCGTAACGACGATAACGCCGAATAATCGTGTCGCCAGTTTGTCCAGCCTGGGGCGAAACGCGGACCGGGTTGGCTCTAAATCGAACAGCCGATGCGGCCAAATTCGCACATCGGTCCATCACTACGGGTATAATTTGGCATCAGGCCTTGGAAGACCGCCCTGTTTCCCGCAGAATCCGCCTGCGGCACCAAGTGATTCGCTTGGGGTGTCGGTTGAATTTTCTTTCGCGCTCGGAGAAACGCTCGTGGCGACCGCCAACGCGATAACAATGCCCGTGACGGCGTCTGACCCTGGGCCGACGTTGACGGCGCTGGCTGATCTGATCCTGCTGCGGCTTGCAATGGCCGGCGGCGCGACACGGGCAGAACTCGCCCGCGATCTGCGCGCCATGACGCTGCCGGAGTTGGCCCCAGCTGCTTGGCGGCGCGCCACGGATGCCGAAATAGCCGAGTTGATGCGGCTAGGTCTCGTCGACGAAACCAAGGCTCGATTCAAGGTTACAGCGGCGGGTAACAGCCACGCCTCCGGCGCGCTTGGCATTGCGATTGGTCCAAAGGCTGCCTGGATCGAAACGCGAGACGGCCCGCTGACGGCGAAGGCCTTGGGGCTTGATCCCGCCGAGCGCGGCATCATAAAGGCTGTTGCCGGTCCCGATACGTTGCGCGGCCTGATTGTGCAGCGCGCCTATGGGTTGGCTGGCGGCAAACCCATGTCCTTAGCCAAGCTGCGTGCAGCGTTGGCCGTCCGCGCGTTGGAGCGTGCGTTTGGCAATCAGATCAAGAGCGGCCTTGGATCGGGCAGCGGCCTGGCATCAAAGCCCAGCCGGTTGCTTGCGGGACAGTTATCCAAAACCCGCCGCGATTACGGCAGCGACGGTAAGCTGATCGCGGCGTTAGCAGCCGAGCATCTGGGCACACCCAACGCCGAAGCAGACACCCTCCGCGCAGCCCTCTTGCGACGTTTTTTCCTCGACCGCGTCGAAACCGAAACGGCGTTGCGCAAGCGCGCGGCCTCCCCAGCGGCAGTGCCTGTGACGCAGAGCGCAGCCCCCGCTCCTCCCACCAAATCCATCGTTGCCAACGACCGGGGTCACGCCGACGAGCGCCCACTGCCCGCCGCCCGGCCCGATTTGCCCGGTTTCATCAGACACGTCCAGGCCGCAGCCGCCCGGCGTGCAGAGGGCTGGCCCGGCAACCGTAAGGCATTTATCTCCCACGTCTGGCAGGAAATTAAATCGACCCAACAGGCTTGGGCACTGTCGGAAATCGAATTTAAAGGAATGCTGGCCGAAGCTCACCGCACAGGCGGGCTGGTGCTCGCCAACGCGGACCTGAAAGACAAGAAACACATCCAGGAGTTTGAAAACTCCGCGATTCAGTACAAGAACACAGTCTGGCACTTTGTTCGCGTCGAAGAAGCTTGAGGACAGGGGTGGCAGCGTTGAAGGCCGCCGGGAGACGCGATTTTGAACGCAGCAGATAAGTCACATGGCGCGGTCGGCGAAGGTCTCGCGCAGGCTTTTGAGCATTCGATCACCTGGGAAGACGACATCTGGCGGGCCGATCCCGTCGACGTCGAGCAGGTGCACGCCAAGGCGCGCCGCAAATTCACCGACCTGTTGACTGGTCTGACGGCCGAGCCCGTAAAGGGTGCCCGCAGTTCGGCCAATCAGGCCCGTATGCTGCTGTTCATCGGCCAGTCGGGCGCTGGCAAAACCCACCTCATTCGCGCGTTGCGCACCAGCGCCCATCGCAGCGCAAAAGCCTACTTCGGCTATGCCCAGATGACGCCCGACATCGGCAACTACGCCGATTATTATCTTCGCCGCTTGATCCACTCGCTCGAAAAGCCTTACGATCCCGACCACCAAAGCGACAGCAGCGCGGCCCAGCCGGGCGAAAGCGGTCTCGCGCGCCTGACCAATCACCTCGTCAGCAATACAGACGCCCTCTCGCCCGCGGACCTTGAGAACCTGCGGGAGGCTGCGCTCGACGAGACGGCGCTCGCGCGTCTTGTGATGCAACTCGCAGACGATATCGTCGCAGCTCCCAAGTTCGCCAACGAAGACCTCGACATCAACATCGTGCGCGCCCTGCTGTATCTCCAGCGCGCCGATCCCCGCATCGACCAGCGCATTCGTCAATACCTCCATGGCCGCCAGCTCACCGCTTTAGCCCATCAGGCCGTCGGCGCGCTCGACCCCAATACGGGCGAAGACCGCTCGTTTGAAATCATCACCGCACTTGGCCAGTTGATCTGGACCGTCGACCGCGCAAGCCTCGTGTTCTGCATCGATCAGGTCGAAGACCTGCGCTTTTTCGATGACGCTGAGGAACGCTTCCAGCGCGCCATCCGCGATCTCATCCAGATCACCAACCGCGTCACCCATTCGATCGTGATCGTCTCGGTGCTCGAAGACTTCTACGGTCAGGTCCGCGGCGTCCTCGCCCAGTCCTACATCGACCGTATCGAAAAGGCCGGTCCCGTCGCCCTGCTGGAAAGCCGGACGCCAGAGGAAGCCCGCCTTATCATTTCCAAGCGCCTTGAGCACGAAGCCGCCGAGCGCGCAGGCGGGGCAAGCTATACCGATCCATCGGCCTTCTTCGAACCACAGTTTTTTGAGGAATTCGGCGGACTGTCAACGCGCCGCCTGCTGGAGCACGCGCAGATCCGACTGCGCTCCAAGACGAGCGAACAGCCCGAAGACGATCCCGTTTCCGAACAGCCGTCATGGATGAGCCAGCTCGGCAACACGCTGGCGAGCGCGCTCGGCTTTCCGCCCGCCCCCACCGAAGAGCGCCCTCAGATCGACTACCGCGAAGCCTGGGAACGGTTCCAGTCGGCGTTCGAGGGCGAAATGCCCTCCAACGACAGCGACCTCGTCGATATGCTGACGGGGTCTTTGAGGCTTGCCCGCAGCGAATGGGGCGCAGCCTTCGACGTCAAGGTGGGCCGTCTCGAACTTGGCGATCAGCTCCCCGCGTTCGACCTCCAGATCAATCACACCAACGGCCTGTCCAGCGACACCCGCATTTTCCTTTGCAACAAGTCGACTCAGGGCGGCGGCTTGAAACGCCAGCTCGACAAGGTGCTTCAGTCCATGGGCGGCAAGAGCTGCATCATGCTCCGGGCCTCCGAGTTCCCACCCCAAGGCAAGAGCCAGACCGGCCAGGCCATGGGCAAGTTCAAGACCGCCGGCGGACGCCAGACGATGGTGCCGATTGCCGAGTGGGAGCGCATTCAGGCCGTTTGTCAGTTCCACATCGACCACCGGCACGACCCGGGCTTTGCAATCTGGTTTGAAAGCGCCAAGCTGCTCTCAAACGTCCACGCTGTCAGCCGTATCCTGCGCCTGGAAACTCTCATCCGCCCCACGACGACCTTGGCCACGCTGGCCAGTCGTGAGAACGGCCCACCCATGCCCATCGACGGCGATGAATTGGCAGCCTTAGGGGCAGCCGCTGCAACAGGTGCCATGTCTTGGGGCAGCCCGTTGCCCGCCCTTGCCGAAGCCTCGACTGCAGACATTCTGCCCGCCAACGACGACGAACTGCCGATCTCCGTTCTGCTCGACGAAAACGGCACCGACAGCTCCAGCATCATCGCTGGCCGTGGCAACGGTGGTCGCGGCAAGGCGATCACGCTCAACACCAGCGTCTTGAAGCGTCACGCAGCCGTGCTCGGCGGCTCAGGTTCGGGCAAAACCACCCTCGCGCTGTCGATCATCGAGCAATTGCTCCAGCGCGGCATCCCCGCCATCCTGATCGACCGCAAGGGCGATCTGGCGAGCTACGCAAACCCCGACGTTTGGCGTGCCAACGACCAGGAAGAAACCGAACGCCGTGGTCTGCGCGAAAAGCTTGGCGATGCCATTGATGTGGCTGTCTACACGCCTGGCCGCGCCTCGGGTCGGCCGATCTCCATCACTCTGCTCCCGCGCGGCATCAACGAGCTGCCCGACCACGAACAGCAGTTGCTGGCCAACCTGTCGGCTGCCGCTCTCGGCGACATGCTGCACCTGAAAAACTCGGCAACGCATCAAAAGCTGTCCGGCACGTTATCTGTCGCCCTCCGCATCCTTGGAATGCGCAGCCGGACCGAGGTCACCTTGGGCGACCTCATCAATCTGCTTGAGGACGAAGACCCCGACCTGACCGACCTCACGCAGCGCATGGACCCCTCGGGCCGTTTCCGCCGCGATCTTGTTGCCCAACTCGATAGCCTTCGCCTGCGCAACGCCTCCCTGTTCGAGCCGGGTGGCGAAAGCATGAACATGGAAAGCCTGCTGGGCCTGGGCCCACACGCCCGCGAAGGCCGCACCCGCCTGTCGATCGTCTACACGGGTTTCTTGGGCGACAACGAAAACATCCTGTTCTGGGTCTCTCAATTCCTGTCCGAAGCCCTGCGCTTTTGCCAGCGCAACCCCAACGACGAGCTCCAGGCCGTCGTGATGTTCGACGAAGCCGACCTCTACATCCCGGCCAACTCGAAACCGGCAACTGCCGAACCGCTCCAGTCGCTATTGAAACGCGCCCGGTCTGCCGGTCTTGGCATCATGCTGGCCACCCAGTCGCCGGGCGACCTCGACTACAAGTCGCGCGACCAGATCACGAGTTGGTTCATCGGTCGCGTCCGCGAAGATACCGCGCTGCGCAAGCTGAAGGCGGCCTTCCAGTCCGACTCGGGGCTCGATGCCGCAGCCGTCCTCCCCCACCAGACGGTCGGCGAGTTCCATCTCGTTCAGGAAGGCTTGGTACGAGCATTGAAGGCGCAGCGGTCGCTCATCAATGCCGAGCAGGTCCCGTTCGACCGCATCGAGCAATTGGCCAGCGAAACCAAAGGCCAGGACGAGATGCAACTCCGGCTGTTCGACCTCAAGTAGGCGTCCAGCCGTCGCCGAAGTCATCTGCACGCCGCGCAAGTACCAAGTGCTGAGCCAGCGAGTGGGCCGTCATCGCGTGTGGTAATATTACCGCACGACCAACTTCGGCAGCGCCATAATTTTAGTCAAGATCGGCAAAGCCTAAAGTTATCCCCAGGTCGGGAGGCCATGCGTTGCTGTGATGCATCAAAATATATGCTGTGGAAAACTGAGTAGATTCAGAGCGCTGGTGCCGGGTTCAGCGCACACGGATGGCGCTGCACACAGAATAAGCGGAAACATTTTGCATTTGCGAAGTTGTTGTGTAGGTTTGATGACGATTGTTGGTGTCAAGTCTTAAGTTTACCCGTATTCTTGAGATGCGGAGAAAGTGCCTAGCCGAAAATAAGTATCACGTTCGTGTGAATGCTCGGTTCGTAGGGGGCTACGGATTCGGGTCACAGTTGAGTTGCAGTTCTGTCTGCGGGGTCGTGTAATGTTTGTTGTAAAGTCGTTCGGAATGTTAGTCGCAGCCACACTGTTGGGTCCGGCCCTGGGTGTTGGCTTGTTCATCGTCATGCACAGCATGTAATCCATGCGAACGCGGGTTTAGCCCGAATTCGCAAACACCGTTCGCAGCTACGACACGCTTGCGTCCCGTAAGCGCTCCGGCCACTGTGACCTGAACTGGTCGTAGACCGGATCGGGGAAGCGCGGCGACGTTCACGGCAGCGACCGCGCGCGGTGCGAGATTAGGCTGATATGACACGAACCTTGATCGACGATTGCTTTCGGCCAAGTCAGGCCAAGCTAAGCCACGCCGAAGCAATCCAAACGCTCAAAAATGCGGTTTTGCCGCTGCCGGCAGTGGTCGAAATCGGCATCGGGGACGCGCTCGGACGCATTCTCACCCAGGACGCGGTCGCAACCGAGCCGGTGCCAGCCCACACCAACGCTGCCGTCGACGGCTACGCGTTTGCCGCAAGCCCGCAATCGCACATGAGCGGCGCTGTGCTGCCGGTCATCGGACGCGCGGCCGCTGGTCACCCGGCTGCCGAACCAGCCAGCGCTGAAGCGGCGACCCGCATTTTCACCGGCGCAGTGATGCCGAGGGGATTGGACACCGTCGTCATGCAAGAGGACGTGCAGCGCACCGAACGCGACGGGGTTGCTTTCGTGTCAATCCCGGCAGGCGTCAAGCCGGGTGCCAACGTTCGAAAAGCCGGCGAAGACGTCCAAGCTGGCACGTCGCTGTATCGGTCTAGCGACCGTCTGCGCCCCCACGATCTGGCAGCCCTCGCATCCATCGGCATCGGGCGGGTGCGCTGCTACGATCGGCTTCGCGTCGCGATTGTCTCGACCGGCGACGAAGTCTTGACCGCCGGGTCGGCGCGCTTGCAGCCAGGGCAGGTCTACGATGCGAACACGCCCATGCTGACCGCGTTGGTCGGATCGTCTGGTGCTGCCGTTGAAAGCCTCGGGATCTGGCCCGACAATCGCGACGTCGTGACGGCAAACCTGGCCGCTGCCGCGAAAAACTACGATGTGATCTTAACCTCTGGCGGCGCGAGTTTAGGCGAAGAGGACCATATGGCGGCCGCCTTGACCGCTCTTGGAAAGCGCCATCTTTGGCAACTCGCAATCAAGCCCGGACGCCCGATGATGTTCGGCCAGATATCGTCGGGGACGCGCAATACCATTGTGGTCGGACTGCCCGGCAACCCGGTGGCCGTATTCGTCTGCTTCCTGATGTATGTCTACCCGCTGTTGCGTGCGGCCGGCGGTGGCGCTTGGCCGGAGCCGCGCCGGTTCATGCTGCCCGCTGCGTTCGACTTTGCAGGCCGAAAAACGGGCCGCCGCGAATTCTGGCGCGGTCGAATGGTTCAAACCTCATCGGCAACGGTGGTGGAGAAATTCCCTCGCGATGGGTCCGGCCTGATCTCGGGGCTGCGCTGGTCGAATGGCCTGATCGACATTCCCGAAGATCACGGCGACATCGCCCGCAACGACCCCGTTGCGTTCATCCCCTACAGCGAATTCGGATTCTGACCGGAAACCCGAACCAATCGGAAATCACCAACCGACATACAAAATCAGTTCTGTGTTGCGCGCCGCCGGATTGTCTTTCTTGGTCACATATCCTTCGAGCAACGTCGCTTTAGCCGTTGGAAATAGTTCGCCCAGATAACCGCGAAGGTATTCGCCGCGCAGGTTAGGCAAATCCGTATTCTTGACGCTCTGCGAAACGTTTGTCGTCGCAAGGTTGGCTAGATATTTTCCGCGGCTGCTGGGCAGATAGGAAATCTTGCGATATTCAAAGCCGGGTTCCAATTGCCCGTTATAAGCCTGTGCATCCGCACTTCCGCGAACAAATAGATCGAACTTCGTCTGACCTTCCAGCTGCTTGAGCACGTCGGCCGCAAAAGCGTTGAACGACGCCTTATAAGCAGCACGGCTGCTTTGGAAGGTGTATTTTCCGCTATCGAAAGTAAAGCGATCACCCGTCTTGGCGTTCTTCAATTCGATCAGATAATAGCGGCCTTTGCGGCCATCAATGAGTTCGGGTTCGCCCATCGCTTCGACCCGATAAGTGCCAGTCGACATCTTGGAGTCCAGCGCCTTGCGCAGCGTCGCCAGCGTATCCTGTTCCTTGGTCGGCGGTTCAGCGCCATCGACGATTGCTGATGATTCGACCTGAGGCTCGACGATCATGCCCGTCGTTCCAGCGTCAGTGCCACGCGCGGGCCCCAACATTGCAAGCGTTGGTGCGATGGGATCGTTCGGCGAGCGGACCCGCAGCGCTTTCAGTTTGCGCAGGTCGGACAGGATTGATTCAAAGCCGCTTGGCCCGTCGAGAAATGTCGTCAGCGTTGTTTCGCTGGTGTCGGAAGCCAGAACAATGCCACTTTCCGGTCCAAGTACGATTTCTTTAATTGTGCTGATTTCTTCCGAGATTCGCGTCAGCCGCTCTTTATGGAGCTTAGAAAAGAATGCGCTCGTTTTCGAAAGCGCTTCGTTATCCCGCGCTTTTTGATGAACTTCGGAAAGAAGCTGATCGCGATCTGCTTTGAGTTGCTCGATTTCCGTGATTCTGAATGCATCGTCGGTGCCGCCATCCGTCAGCCGCAAGGCTGGATAAATCGCCAGGATGCTCGCCGCCGTAAGGCCACCCCCAAGCAGCAGAATTAATGCTCCGCGCCGGAAAGCCCCGCGGCTCAGGTAACTGGCGGCTCCAAGCAACAGCACCAGATTGAGGACCGCAAGAAACGATAGGGTGGCGGTCATAACCATGTGCGGCTCCAGCAACCAAGTGGATCTATGTTTTGAAAAAACTCCAGTACAAATACGCTCCCTGCACCCAGCTAATTGATTCTCTCCGTTTTTTCAAAAGAACTTGGGGATGATTATGGTCATGCGGATAATGCAATTAAAAATATGTGAATTTTTCAATTAAGCAACCAAAGATTGTATTTCTATCCCTGCCGGATATCGACCAGCCGAGCGACAGGTCTCATCAGCGCGCTCCCGAGCGCGCAAATGGGTCCGGCACCCCACGCCAGCCGCCTTTCCGTCGAGCGTTCGCCATAAAGGCCGCGTAGGCCAAATCGGTGCTGGCCAGTGCTCCAGTTCGTGAAGTTTGGCCCCAACCCTGGCCCCGGCGACAATGTTATCCATCCTGCGACTGTTGATCCGTCTGGCCGAACTGGTGCTCTATGTGCCCGCGCGCGTCATGCGGTTCTTAATCGACGCAATCGCGTTCAATCCGCGTCTCGGCCCCGTACGTTACGTGCTGGTCGCAGCCATCGGTTACGTCGTGTTCGCAGTCTTGCTGGTTTACGTCGTCGCGCCGCTGCGCGGCCTCACCGGTCAATACTTCCTCGCTGATACCCTGCGTTATGATGCCGAACGCTGGGTTGCGACCGCCATTTACGACCGTGGCAACAATTTCGTCGGCACCTTCGATCCGCGCCTCGATAGCATGCGCGACGTGAACTACACGGACGCGGCCATCCAGATCGGCGACCACACGGCAAATCCTGACCATAAGTCGATCCCGGTTCGCGACGTGCCCGATGCCTATTGGCAATGCCTCAAATACCACGAAGACCGCTACCTCGGCGGTCCGCTGAACCCTTACGGCATCGACCTCGTGGGCGTGCTCAAAATCCCCTACTCCAGCATTGTCCGCACCATCAAAACGAGACGCCCAAGTCTCGGCGTCGGCGGGTCCACACTGCCGATGCAGTTTGCCCGTGTGATCTACAAAACCCCGCCCTCTTCGAGCGAGGGCAGCGCCACCAAGCTGCGCCGCAAGATCGCCGAATGGTGGATCGCCCCGGTCATCTATCAGGTGCTGACCAAAGGCGGCGACGACACCCCCTTGCGCCAGTGGGCAGCAAATCACATTTGGCTTGCCCAACGCACGGGCGGCGCGCCGCTGCATGGCGTCGAGATGACGGCACGCGTCGTGTTCGGAAAAGAAGCCAAGGACCTGACGACTGCCGAGCAGTACGTCCTCGCCTCCGCCGTCAACAAGCCGATCATCCTGCTCGAAGGCAACGACAAGCTCAACGAAGTCCGCCTCGACCGCTGGCGCTACATCACCGAAGTGCGCGCCCGCACCTGTGCCGAAAAGCTCATCAAGGACGAGGCCGAGCAGAAGAAGACCGTCTTCGAACTGTTCCAGCTCGCCAGTGGCCCGCCCGACCCCAAAGTCAAGCCCAAGCTCCAGGCAGCCCTCGACACCTATGCGCCAGGCGTTGCAAAGCGCGCGGTCGCAAATCCCATGGTGCGCGCGAGCGCACTGATGCCGTCCGCACGCTACGGCCTGCGCGAGGAGATGAAACAAGCCTATGGCTTCTCCTGGCGCGACTATGTGCGCGGCGTCACCACCACCTTTGATGTGACTGAAAACCTGAGCTTCGGCGAGAAAGTCAAAACCAAACTGGCGGCCCTCGATGCCCAATATGCGTCCCGCTTGTATCCCAACATTACCCTCGACCCGGCCAAAACCTCGGCCAGCAAAAAGCTACCCAATGTGATCCTGGTCGCGGCGAACGCGAAAGGCGAAATCGTGCGCTACTACGAGCAAGGCGAGAGCGCTTCCTACTTCGGCTCGCCGTCAGCCCGCGACACATCGACGGGCGTCTACACCCCCGACCGAGAAAGCCGGATGCTCGCCTCTACGGGCAAAATCCTTGCTGCCGTCGCGATCGCCAACGAAGGCCGCGACGAGCCAGGCACGCTCTATGCCGACGCCGATGCATCAAGCGGCGCAGGCGACGGCTGCCAGCACGGCGGCGGACAGCGAGGACAGCGCAAAGCCATTGTCACCTTCGCCTGCTCGCTCAACAATCCGCTGATCACGCGGACCCCATCGTTGGGTCAGGCCCGTCTCAAGCACCTGATTGAACGTTTCGGCTTCAATATGCCGCCCGCCAATGCCAGCGGCGAAGGTACCCCGCCCTCGACCGCCATCGTGCTCGGCCAGATCGCGGGCAGCCCCCGCCGCGTCCACCAGATGTCGAGTGTCGTGCTGGCAAGCCTGACTGGCCAGGGCGGCAAACCCGTGCACCTGCCGACCTTGATCAAGTCGCTCGATTACACGAACCGGTCCGACGCCAAGGCCGCCGCCCGCGATACGGTCTCGGACATCGTGCCCAACGTCCTCATCAAGGCTTCGGGACGCTCCATGCTGAAAGCGCTGCTCGAAGCCCCGCTCTGCCACACGGCGGGCGGTCAACCGGCTGGCACGCTGAAATCCATCTCGAACTGGTGCGCCGCCCGCCGCCCCGGCCTCCGACTGCACTTTGCCAAAACCGGCACCAAACCGACGCTGGACCCGAACGCGACCGTTGACACATGGATTACCGGCGGCGTCCAGTTCGCAAACGGCGCGTCTTATTCCTACGTTGCCCTTGTCGGCACCGGCTCGGCAGCCGAACCCTGGGCAAACAACATGAACGCCGCGCAGATCACCCCGCTGGTCGATGTGCTGTTGGCCGACCTCGAAGGCCACGCCAAAACCAATCCGGCGATCTACCTGCTCCCACCAAAGCCCGCCGCCCGCGAAAGCGCTGACACAATCCCCGCGCGCGGCTCCAAAGCTATTCGTCCCCTCGCCGAAGCCGAACGCGCTAAGGTGTTTGGGCAATAGTGGTGCCGATAGTTGTCTAACACGCACGGATATGCCTAAGTATCATCTTAGGGTCGTTAACTATGCGATGAACATATGAATTATGCACAATATCAAGCTGCAACAACGGTGGACATCGCTCAGACGATCGCCGATCTGAAATGCCAACCAGTTCTTTTTGCTGGTACAGGTCTTTCGATTCGATATTTTGGCGCTCCCAGTTGGAGAGAGCTACTAGAAAAATTGACGGACCGGTGCCCTGAAGTCGACCGGAGCTACGGATATTATGCGCAAAGTTGTTCGTCTGCCCCGCAGATTGCAAGTATTTTGGCTGGCAAGTACCGTGATTGGGCCTGGGGGTCGGGCCAGAACTCGTTTGCAAAAGAGCTTTTTGATCCGAGCGTATCTGGGGACATGTTCTTAAAGCAAACTGTCGCTCAGATAATATCATCAATGACTCCTAGCGACCTCAACGGGTTGAGTTTGCAGCAAGCGAAGGAAGTGAGAGCGCTAAGCGCGATGCAGCCGCATGCTGTATTGACGACGAATTATGATAAGTTTTTGGAGCTTATCTTTCCGGATTTTAAACCCATTGTGGGGCAGTCGGCACTAAAGGGTGTCCCGTTCACAGTTGGGGAGATATTTAAGCTTCATGGGTGTGTTGATTGTCCAAAGGAGATAGTCATCACTCAGGAAGATTACGCTGAGTTTTTCAAAAAGAAGAAGTTTATTGCGGCTCGATTGTTGTCGCTTTTTAATGAGCATCCGCTGCTTATTGTTGGATATAGCGCCCAAGACGAAAATGTTTGCGCTCTGTTGGCCGACATTGATGAGGCACTATCCTTGCCGGGTGAGCTGATCGATAATATTTACTTCCTTGAGTATGATCCTGACGCTGAGAAACGGGTCCACCTTCCAGTCGAGAAATTGATTAAGATCGAGGCGAACCGGAGTGTTCGAGTAAAACAAATAGTTGCTTCTGATTTTTGGTGGGTTTTCAACGCTTTTAAGGCAAGCGAAACGTTGAATGCTGTGCCTGCGAAGTTCGTTCGATCAATACTTGCGCGATCCTACGAGTTGGTGAGAAGTGACGTTCCTCGACGGCAGTTGGAAGTTGACTTCGAATTTTTGGAGCGAAAGCTCGAACGCACAGAAGATTTCGCAAAACTGCTTGGCATTACAACAGTCGCTGATGCTTCGCTGATAAGCGCGCAGTATCGCTTCTCCATTACCGAGCTTGGTCAAGCGCTCGGAGGGAAGCATTGGCATCTGGCTAAGAAAATAATTATGCAAATAAAGGATGAAACGGGTTTCGATATTCAGTCTTCTGACAATATTTACCATCGTAAAATGAAGTTGAACACGTCAGAATTTTCGCAGTATTCAGATGAGGCGCTGAAGTTGCTGAAAAGAGTTCAGGAGGCTGGCCGCTGCGAAAATGCATGGATTCAGCGCCCCATCAGGCAGCCAAAACTCCTCTAGTCGAATTTTTTGATGTTGCCTTACCGTTAGCGGGTATAGTCACGAACTCATTCACTCTGTTGTGCCGGGCAAGTGACCCAAAAAACTTATCCCCGCCCCCGTTCGGCAATGGCAATCTGATCGCATCTTCCCTTTGAGGGTTCTGGTTCGCGAGCTGGGCGATTTAGGAGGGGAGAGTTCGAGTGCAGTAACCGGCAACCCATCAGCTGGACCGGAACTGCGATGCGGTGGCTCAGGCCACGACGTCTGGCGGCGGATCAGCCAAGACGGCATTGCGGTGGCTGAACTTGAATGCGGGAGGGGTGTGCTGCTGTGCCTTAGGGCAAGTGTGGCACCGGCCCAGATCCCTACAGTTAAAATGACGAGGCCGCCGGGTGGCAAGAAGAGCATTCAGCCCCCCATGGACCTCTCCCGCTACCCTCGCTTTTGAGGCCACACGCGCTGCCGCGCTCCGGCAGGGCGGCGCTTGCACTGGGTCGCATTGCTCCCCTGCCCTGTGGGCGAAGTAAATAAAGGTCCCAAAAAGGGAGGGGGTTTCTGGGAACACGTTCCCCCAAATGGGTTCGGGCGATAGCCCGACCGCGCAGCGCGATCTTCAGGCACCCAGTTTAATCCACCCCGGCAGCCGGTCCAACCCGATCATCTCGTCATACGTCGGCCGCGGCCGCACGACGGCGAACTCAGACCCATGGACCAGCACCTCCGGCACCAGCAACCGCGAATTGTACGTCGACGACATCACGGCCCCGTACGCCCCCGCGGTCATCACTGCGATCAGGTCGCCCGGCTCGAACACCGGCAGCACGCGGTCGATGGCCAGATAGTCGCCGGTTTCGCACACCGGCCCGACGATATCCTGCTGGATCGGCGCGGTCGCAGACTTGCTCTCATCCACCGGCCAGATGTCGTGATGCGCCTCGTAGAGCGTCGGGCGGATCAGGTCGTTCATGGCGGCATCGACGATGGTGAACGTGCGGTCCACACCCTCCTTGGCATAGATGACCTGCGACACGAGCACGCCGGCATTCCCGACAATCATGCGGCCCGGCTCCAGAATCAGCCGCAACCCGAGATCGCCAACCTTTTCGCGGACCACTGCCGCGTAGTCGGCAGGCGACGGCGGAATATCGGCCACCCCGCGATACGGCACGCCGAGCCCGCCGCCCAGGTCGAGATGGCGGATGTCGTGGCCGTCGGCGCGCAGGTCGAGCACGAGGCATCGCATCAGCGCGAACGCGTCGCCAAACGGGCCAAGATCGGTGATCTGGCTGCCGATGTGCATGTGAATACCGGCCACATCAATGCCGGGCAGCTTGGCGGCATGGGCATACAGCGCCCGTGCATCGGCGTAGGGGACGCCGAACTTGTTCTCCGATTTGCCGGTCGAGATCTTGGCGTGGGTCTTGGCATCGACGTCCGGGTTGACGCGAATGGCGATGCGCGCAGTTTTGCCGAGCGCCGTCGCGACCGCGCTCAGCGCGTCGAGTTCGGGCTCGCTTTCGACGTTGAATCCGTGAATGCGCTCGTGCAGGCCATACGCCATCTCATCGCGCGTCTTGCCGACTCCTGCAAAAATGATCTTGTCGGCAGCAACGCCTGCGGCTCGCGCCCGGCGCAACTCGCCTTCCGACACCACATCCATGCCCGCGCCCAACCGCGCAAGGGTCGCCAGAACCGCTTGGTTCGAACAGGCTTTGACCGCAAAACAGATCGTAGCGTCTTGGCCCTCAAAGGCCTCCGCCAGCACCTTGTAATGTCGCTCAAGCGTCGCGGTCGAATAGCAGTAGAACGGCGTCCCGACGTGCGAAGCAATCGCCGCTAGGCTGACGTTCTCGGCATGGAGGATGCCGTCCTTGTAATGGAAATGGTGCATGACGATCTGGACGGTTGAAAGCGCCCTGGATTGGAAACCCTGCGCTCGTTGCTATTGAGCGCATGTTTAACGGCATTTGCGCCGGACGCACGACAAAAGCAGTCGAAACCTGCGCAAGACCCTTGATCTCTCCACCCTGGACCAGCGGTTCCAAGGGCCGCCGACCTTCGCTGGAGGCCAAGACGCAAAGCTGACAGCTCAATTAACGCAACAAGCCGTCAAAGATGAAGGGCTTGTGCGGTTTTGGCTTGGCCGCCGAGTTCGCACCCGAGTCAGCCTGATCCGCCGACGTCGCCTCACCGGCAACCTTGGCGTCAGTGGGGGCTTCTAGCGCGCCTCGCACGCCGCAACCCGCAACCGTTCCAGCCAACAGCAAAGCTGTCAGCATGCCAGCGCGGACGAAAATGCGGGGCAATGCCATGAATCGAGACCCAAAAAAACTGTTCATTGCGAAAACCCTAGCCTGCCGCCGGTTCACTTTCCAGTCGCTTCAGCCACTCCTGGGCCATTTTAGCGACGTTCTGTGGCGCAGTTCCCCCATAGCTGGTCCGGCTCGACACCGAGTTTTCGACCGAAAGCACACCAAAAATCGCCTGCGTGATGCGCGGTTCCACCGTTTGCATGTCGGCCAGCGACAGCTGATCGAGGGTCGCTTTCTTGGTTTCCGCCAGCGCGACAATCCGTCCCGTCACATGATGAGCGTCGCGGAACGGGAACTTGAGTTCGCGCACCAGCCAGTCAGCAATATCGGTCGCAGTTGAAAACCCGCGACCGGCTGCCGCCGCCAGAACATCGGGTACAGGCTCCAGATCGAGCACCATCCCCGTCATCGCGGCCAGGGCCAGCCCATAGCTGTCGAGCGCATCGAACGTGACTTCTTTATCTTCCTGCATGTCCTTGGAGTAGGCGAGCGGCAGCCCTTTCATGACCATCAGCAGGCTCTGGAACGCGCCAGCGATCCTCCCGACCTTGGCGCGCGAAAGCTCGGCAGCGTCCGGATTGCGCTTTTGCGGCATGATCGACGAGCCGGTCGTGAACTTGTCGGAGAGCGTGATGAAGCCGAACTGCGGTGTCATCCAGATCACGATTTCCTCGGCAAACCGGGACAGGTGAACCGCCGAGATCGCGCAAGCCGCAAGCGTTTCCAATGCGAAATCGCGATCCGACACGCCATCGAGCGAGTTCGCCATCGGCCGGTCAAAGCCTAGCGCCTGGGCCGTCTGGTGCCGGTCGATCGGGAACGACGTGCCAGCAAGGGCCGCCGATCCGAGCGGGCTTTCGTTCAACCGGGCGCGGGCATCGCGAAACCGGCCCCGGTCACGGGCAAACATTTCGACGTAAGCAAGCAGATGATGCCCGAACGTCACCGGCTGGGCTGGCTGTAGATGTGTAAAGCCGGGCATCACGGTTCCAGCATGCGCCAGGGCCTTGGCCGCGAGCGCCTCCTGCAAGCGCTTCAAAGCAAAATCGAACCCGTCCAGGCGGTCGCGGACATACAGCCTGAAATCGGTCGCCACCTGATCGTTGCGCGAGCGAGCCGTATGCAACCGTCCTGCAGGCTCGCCGATCAACGCTTTGAGACGGCTTTCAACGTTCATATGCACGTCTTCAAGCGATCGCTGAAACGCGAAAGTCCCGCCCTCGATCTCGGCCAACACGGCATCGAGGCCCTTCACAATCTCGCCAGCGTCGGCCTTCGTGATAATGCCGCGATCGCCAAGCATGGTCGCGTGCGCCTTCGATCCGGCGATATCTTGCGGTGCGAGGCGCTTGTCGAACCCGATGGAGACATTTATCTCCTCCATAATGGCTGACGGTGACGCCTGAAACCGGCCACCCCACATGGTGTTGGCCGGTTGGTTGCTTGCCGTATCGTCGGTCGCCGGTTTGTCGGTCATGCGGGGATTGGCTCCGGTCGGATCGCTGTGAAACAAGGAAGGCTTTACGCCCATGAAAGATACCGGACGCAGCGGGCAAGTGCCGCCCGTGAACAAGACGCCGGTCATGACCTACGCCATCGTGGCCGCGCTGTCCGGTGTCCTGGGATTTGGCGCGGTATACGCCATCCTTCGCCCATCTGACAATTCAAAGCCATCCGCCCAGGCAGACGCACAGCCAAAGCCCGCCCCAATCAAAACCGCCGAACCCGCCGCGTCCGCCAATCCGCTCGCGACCGGCGACATGATCACGTTCGTCTTCAAAAAGACGCCGGAAGCCTTGCCCCTATTCAAGTTCGAAGACGCAACGGGCGCCGAAAAAACGCTTGCCGATTGGAAAGGCAAGGTTGTGCTGCTGAATCTGTGGGCCACGTGGTGTGCGCCGTGCCGCAAAGAAATGCCAGCTCTCGACAAGCTTCAAAAGGACCTCGGCAGCGATACATTCGAAGTCGTCGCCCTCAGCGTTGACCGCCAAGGCGCTGCGGCATCGAAGAAATTCCTCCAGGAAACGAAAACCGAGCACCTGAAACTTTATGTTGAAAGCACATCCCGTTCCGTCGGCACACTCCGTGCCGCAGGACTGCCGACCACAATCCTGATCGACAAGGAGGGCCGGGAAATCGGTCGTCTGGCCGGTCCTGCCGAATGGGATAGCGCCGACGCCAAGCGCCTGATTGAATCAGCCCTTAAATAATGCGCGTGAAACTTTTGTTTGTCTGTTCAGCCAACCAATGGCGCAGTCCGACTGCGGAAGCGTTGTTCAAACGCAGCCAGCATTACGACGCGCGATCTGCCGGGACCAGCGACGGTGCCCGCGTAAAAGTCACCGAACGCCATATTCTGTGGGCCGATCGCATCTTCGTCATGGAAAACCGCCACCGTGCGCTTCTGCAACGAACCATGCAGCCAGCCCTCATCGGGAAGCCATTGGACGTGTTGGATATTCCAGACGACTACCGCTATATGGACCCTGAACTGATCGAGCTTTTACAGGCCCGGTTGTCGCCCCTCCTGCCGGAAATGGAATGGTCGTCATGAAGGAAGTCCCTACCCCTCGGACGGTCGTTATCACCGGCGCCAGTGCTGGCCTGGGTGCCGCCCTTGCCGTCGCCTATGCAAGTCCCGGTCGCAGGCTCGTGCTGATCGCGCGTGATGCTGCCCGCCTGGAGGATGTCGCAACCCGCTGCCGGGCACGCGATGCCATCGTGGAGACGGCGCGCGTCGACGTCACCGACGCGGCAGCATCGACCGCGTTCATGATGGACGCAGACGCCCGCTATCCCATCGACCTTCTGATCGCAAACGCGGGGGTCTTCACCGGCCACGGCAAGGACGAGATGGAGACAGTCGCCGACATCGCGTGGATGAGCCGGGTAAATTTTGAAGGCGTCGTCAACGTCGTCCAGCCCGTACTGCCCGCCATGCGGGCTCGCAAATCGGGCCACGTCGCCATCGTCGGATCGCTCGCCGCCCTGCAGCCATTGGCCGACGCGCCTGGCTATAGTGCCAGCAAAGCCGCCGCAATGGCATATGGCGAAGCCTTGCGCGAATATCTCGTGCCAGACGGCGTGTTGGTCTCGCTGGTGTACCCCGGCCACATCGCAACGGCTCAGGTTGCCGCGCACGTTGGCGCATTGCCGGGTCTTCTCTCGGCGGACGCTGCAGCCGGGATCGTCAAACGCAATCTCGACCGCAAGAAAACCTTCATCGCGTTCCCGCTGAAGATCCTAGCCCTCATCCGCGCTGGCCGCACGCTCCATTGGCGCGTCCGTGCCATCGCAGGCAAAGACCTCCGCTTCCACGTCAACCGCCCATCTCCACCCTGAAATGCTAAACAGGCCGCCCGATCCGGGGCAGCCTGTCTGTCCGATTGCGGGCAGAAGTTAAAGCGAGCGGAACACAGCGCCAGAGACCGATCGCGCGCGCTCTTTCACCTGATTGCTGTCATTGCCCGAAAGCACGATCCAGCGGCCGTCAGACGTTTGGCCGGTGATTTCGCCGACGTGGTGACGCCACACGACAATGGCGCCGATCTGGGGACCCGACAGCGCAGAACCGCGGCGGCTCCAGTTCCAGGCAAGGTTGTAGTCAGCGCCGCCGCCGTGGCGGGTGCGCATATACCATCCACACCATGCACCCGGACGTGGACCAGCACCCGCAACGCTGATCGACCGGCCAGTGTCTTCACCAGCATCGCGACTGCGGCGGCGGCGAGCAGGCCGTTCTTCCGCTGTGTCATTCGAAGCTTCAGCTATGCGAGCGGCCCGGCGACTGCGGCGCGATACGCGCTCTTCTGCGGCTGCCTCGTCAGAGGCTTCAACAACGCGCGCCTGGCGGCTGCGGCGGGCTGGACGTTCGTCCTGATCGACGGACCATTCGGCCAAGTCGGCTTGAGCGGGTATGTGGCGCCGGGCTTCAGCGGGTACCGAACCGGCGATTGCGAGCAAGACCGCCCCTGCGGCCATAAACGTGTTTTTCATCATCGAAACACCTAACTGTCATTAACAACAAGTTGCGTTTCGACATTCAAATGAGGCGATAAGGTGTTCACCAAACGCGGCTATATGCCATGCGACAGCCCGTTCACTCAGCAGACGTCTCGTCCCGGAAGTAAGGCTCGACCGTCCCTTTGAGCTTGATAGTCAAGGAGTTTCCATGACGGTCGCGGGCTTTTCCAGCGGCAACGCGAATCCATCCTTCGCTGACGCAGTACTCGTCGACATTCGTTTTATCGACCCCGTTAAACCGAATGCCGACGTTTCTTTCCAGAACTTCGGCATTATAGTGCGGGCTATCGGGATTGGTTGACAGGCGGTCGGGAAGCGTATCGGTCATAGGTCAGCCAGTAAAAGGGGTTGCGAATAAAAGTCCCGTCCTGATTCCCCTTCCTCGTGCGATGAGGGGTAACGGGTGGAGGAACGGTAAGCGTAAAGCGAGTGGTGTTTACTGGGGAACCGGTCCGCCGACGGCTGCCGCCGCCGAATTCGACCGCAACGCAGCTTCGATAAGGCCGCTCAACTCGGGCAGATCGACCGCCTTCTTGATCAGCTTGTCCTGCACGAAGAAATTCGGCGTGCCAATGATGCCGAGTTTGCGGCCGCGATCCTTGATCGCCTTGAGACCCTCGACGAGCACGGCGTCGTTACGGCAGGCGTCAAAGGCAGCCCGGGTCAGACCAACCTGCGCAGCAACCGTATAAATCGGGTCGTGTCGGACTTCTTGCGACACCCACACCGGTTGTTGATCGAGAAATTTATCGTACAGCGTCATGTACTTATCGGCCGGGACGCACCGGATTGCGACACTGCCTTGTCCGGATTGGCGGCCGATCGGGAAATCGCGCAGAATGTAACGCACCTTGCCGGTGTCGATATAGTCCCGCTTGAACGCTGGATAAACCTCGCTCTGGAACCGCTTGCAGTGCGGACACGTCAGCGATGCGTACTGCACGATGGTCACCGGCGCATCTGCCCGACCGATCGAAATCTCGGGCAATCCACCAGCAGGCGCGAGAATATCGGCCATTGTTGGCTGAGCAATAACCTCCCGGCCACCAGCCTGAACGCCCGTCACGTCCGTGAACGGGTTGAATGCAGCGGCCGGGCCCGACTGCGCGACCTCCTCGGGCGAGAGGCTGAGCGCGGCACTGGCTTCGACCTTGGGCGAAGCCGTCGCAGACGTTCCGCCGAGCGAAAGCCCAGGACCCACCCCCGAACAGCCTGCCGCCAACAGCGACAATGCCATCGCGGCAGCAGCGCGGCTGAATTCGGCTCCGCGCATCCTCATTTCGCTCCCAGAATGGGTTCGATCAGTTTGTCGAAATCTTCCAGACGACTGTTGCCAGCCAGACGTCGACCGTTGATGAAAAACGTCGGCGTGGAGTTGATCTGGAACTTCTCGCTGGCGCGTGTCCGCAGTGCGGTGATTTTATCAAGCAACGGCTGGTCGGTCAGGCATTTCTCGAAGCTGTCTTCGGTAAAGCCTGCCTGTTTGGCAATCTCAAACAGCTTGGCTTTAGGCGATTGGCCCGCAGCCCAGACGGACTGGGTCGAAAACATCGTTTCGATGAAATCGAACGACTTAGCCGGATCGAGGCAGCGTGCGAGCATGGCACCCGCCGCCGCCAGATTGTCGAGCGGGAATTCGCGCGTGATGAACCGGACCTTGCCGGTGTCAATGTACTTAGCTTTCAAGCCCGGGAAAACGCGGGTTTGAAAGGTCGCGCAATGCGAGCACGTCAGCGAGGAATACTCCACGATCGTGACCTTGGCATCCTTGTTGCCGATAGCGATGTCGGCCAGATCGCCGGGTTTCATTAGCTCTTCAATCGACACTTCGGGAGCCTGGGCGATGCGCTGGGCCGACGCGGCGGTAGCAGTAGCAATTAACACGCAGCCAGCCAGCGCAGCGGCAATCCCGCGCAACGCAAAGCGACGAACAGATGTACGAATAGACGTGGAAATCACGGGGCAAGGCTCCTGATCAAATTTCGTTGGAGCGCGAGTGCCCCGGTGCGGAAATAAGCCAAAACCGGTGTGAACGCCACCTGAAAGCCACTCAGCAAACGGTCAACACGCGGGTGCGGCGTCAGCCCCGGCGAGCCAGCATCCCTTGCTGCATCCGCTCCAGCGCTGCTCGCAAGCCTGCGTCTGCGATAGACGTAAGGACCGGGTTTGGCGCGACCGCCGAAGCCGAAGCCGCTCGCAGCTTAACCGGTATCGGCGGCGTCTCAGCGATCCGCGCCTGGACGATGCGCAGATCAGCCACCGCGCGATACCCGAAGTAGCTGTTGATGCGGTCGATGATGAGCTGTGTTTTATACTGCACGTCGAGCGCGCGCGCAGGCTCGACGCTGATGTGAAGTGTTGCCCCTGACCGTGGCCCTGTCCGACCCCCAGCCATGTCTTGATCGACGGTCTTGGGCCACTTTATGCGGTCTGGCGCTGTGGTCTGCGCCAGCTGCGGCCCCACAATCTGCGCCCAGTCCGTCAACAAAGCAGCGGTGGAAAAGCCAAACTTCTCGAAGGCCGTGCGCGTCAGCTTAGGCACAAAAGTGCCGACCGATCGAGCACCGGCCCGGCCAGCCGGACGTACCGGACCTGCGGCATTGGGTGTGTGCCCGAACGAACCCTGCCGCTTTTTGGCAACGCTGGCAGGCTGTTGCACACTTTTCTGAGGCTGAACCATCTAAAACGTCCCGGTCACTGTAATGAGCGCACGCCGCTCTGGGTTAAGATTGCAATGATTCGGGTGCGTGTTGAGCTAACGATAAGAGGCCAGCCGTGACCGCTGTGGCAAGAAAGCAACGAGACAAGTTAGCTGTGCATGACGCAGCAACGCCCCTGCTGGCGTGGTACGACCGTGAGCGGCGTGAATTACCGTGGCGTTATCCCCCCGGCGTAAAGGCCGACCCCTATCGGGTCTGGCTGAGCGAGATTATGCTGCAGCAGACGACGGTCAAAGCCGTCATACCGTTCTTCGAGCGGTTCGTGTCGCGTTGGCCGACCGTAAAGGCACTCGCGGCGGCAAGCGAAGACGAGGTCCTCGAACTCTGGGCGGGCCTTGGCTATTATTCCCGCGCAAGGAACCTCCACACCTGCGCCCGCGTGGTCGCAAGCCGCCCGAAGGCAGCTTTCCCACGCACGGAAGCTGAGTTGCTCGAGTTGCCGGGCATCGGCCCGTACACGGCAGCAGCCATCGCGTCGATCGCCTTCGGCCAATTGGCCTCCCCGGTCGATGGCAACATCGAACGCGTCGTCTCCCGGCTGTTCGCAGTCCAAACCCCGCTCCCAACGGCCAAGGCCGAATTGCGCGTTTTGGCAGCGACCCTCACCCCTGCGAGCCGCCCCGGCGACTTTGCTCAAGCGATGATGGACTTAGGCGCGACTACGTGCACGCCCAAGCGGCCGTCATGCCTGATGTGCCCGCTGAACCGCATTTGCAAGGCGACCGCGCTCGGCATTGCCGATGAACTCCCTCGCCGCGCCCAAAAGCCCGAGCGCCCGGTCCGCTACGGCATCGCGTTCCTCGCCTTGCGCGAAGACGGCAGCGTTTTGCTGCGCCGCCGCCCGGATCGAGGCTTGCTGGCCCGAATGATCGAAGTGCCCTCGACCGATTGGGCCGACGACGAACCAGACTTGCCGTCCGTGCTGCAAACGGCCCCGCTCAACGCCGATTGGTGGCAGGTGCCGGGCACAATTGTCCACGTGTTCACGCATTTCCGCCTTGAACTGACGGTGATGCGCGCGGTGGTCCCCGTCGATAGTCAGCTGACCTTTTGGGCTGAGCAGGAACGCTGCCTGTGGGTCCCACGCCGCGAGCTGAAAACGCAGGCGCTTCCCAGCGTCATGCGCAAAATCATCGCCCACGCGCTGAAGGAAAATTGACAACGGTTAACGTCATCCCAGTAAAACCAAACGTCATCCCAGCGAAGGCTGGGATCCAGTCAACCATAAGCAAGGTTGATGTTTTCGCCCCAGATAACACTCAAGCCCGTCACGCCAGCCTCCGCTTGGCTGACGGATCTGGCCAACGATCGCTTGCTAAAGTGATCACTTAAAGCATGCATTCCGGGGAGCAGTGCTCCCCGGTGTCGCGCGAGGCTGGCCTCGCCGGTAGCATCGCTGCCGTCATCGAGGGTCACCCCCGGAAATCCTGCAAGGCCGCAATCCGCTTTTCAATCGGCGGGTGGGTCGAGAACAGGTCCATCATCGCAGGACGGTCACTGATACCGGCAGCCTGGATCGACTTGGGCAATTCGCCCGGATCGACCCGGCCCAGCGTCGCCAGTGCGCTGATCATGCTGTTGGGTTGCCCCATGTAGCGGGCCGCACCCGCGTCGGCGCGGAATTCGCGATGACGCGAGAACCAAGCGACGATCATCGAGGCAAGAATGCCGAACACGATCTGACACACGATCGAAGTCACGAAATACCCGATGCCTTGCCCATCGCCGTTCCGGTTGAGTTGCTTGTCGACGAGGTAACCAACCACGCGCGACAAAAACACGACGAACGTGTTCACGACGCCTTGGATCAGCGTCATGGTCACCATATCGCCGTTCGCAATGTGGGCCACTTCGTGCGCCAGCACGGCCTCGACTTCTTCATGGTTCATCGACGAGAGCAGCCCGGTTGAGACCGCAACCAGCGCCGAATTCTTGAACGCACCGGTCGCGAACGCATTCGGTTCGCCTTCGTAAATCGCGACCTCTGGCGTCTTGATCCCGGCCCGCTGCGACAAGCGTGCAACCGTGTCGACCAGCCAACGCTCGTCAGCATCGCGCGGCTGGGTAATGACTTGCGCGCCGGTCTGCCACTTGGCCATCGGCTTGGAGATCAGCAGCGAAATAATCGAGCCTGTAAAGCCAATCACGGCCGAAAGGGCGAGCAGCGCGCCCAAATTCAAACCGTTGGCATCCGCAATCCGGCCCAGCCCGAGCACGTTCACGATGATCGCGATAACCGCGAGTACGGCAATGTTGGTCGCTAAAAACAACGCTATGCGTTTCATGAGAGATCCGTCCGTTCCTAATCCTGCAGTATCCCGAGGGCCGCAGTTATATAGGTGTGGTGCGGCGCTTTTGTAGTCGGTCGGCTCTGAGACACGAAAAAGTCCAACAGACCAAAAATAAAAAGAGGTGAGCGCGGCGGGTAGCGCTCACCTCTCAGGTGATAAGGGTCCATCCATTTTCGTTGGAGGAAGCGTTCGGACCCGATCGGGCACCGGCGTCCAGCGCGATTGGTGAGGTCGCTATCAGGTCTCCTGTGCACTTCTTTGTTTTTATCGCCCCGATCTGGTATCGCAACGTGAAGTTTCGGAAGTCGTTCAGACTTTTGCCGCCAACCGCTCCAGTGCGGCAATCATGTGCACCAGCGCTCCGCCGGGCGAGGCGAGTTCGTCAAGGATTGAAAAGTGGTCGTGTCCATCCAAGGGATACCCGAACGCGGGCCGTCCCGCCGCCGCGCACCAAGCACCATAGTCCGCCGTCTGGCGCTGCAACTCGGGCAGCTCCGCGAGCCCGAACGCCAGCGCCAGGGGTTTGCCACACGGTCGAATTCGCGCAGGGCTCAGGGCAGCCGCCATCGGTGCGTCGAGCCTCAACTTGTCATTGATGTAGCTATGCCGGATCGGCTCGAGATCGAACACGCCGCTAATCGCAAGCCCCGCCAGCACGGCGGGATGGTCGAGCGTCAGCGCAGTCAAATGGCCGCCGGCCGACCAACCCGATAGCAAAACACGCGCCGTCGCCCCGCTCTCGCGCTGGTAAGCGGCCAGCCGGTCGAGCGCAGTCCTGATCTCGCCAGCGATGTCCCCGAGCGACGCATCAGGCGCTAACGTGTAGCCAATCAGCGCGACGTCGAACCCCCGCACCATTGGCCCCGCCGCCATGCACGAAAACACGTCCTTGCTGTTGCGTTGCCACCATCCGCCGTGAATGAATGCCAACATCGGCGCGCCTATGGTGCCGCATCTGAAAACGTCGAAGCGCTGGCGTGCGCCGACGCCACAAGCGATGTTGAGTTCGCGGTCATGCGCCTGCCGAAATGCAGCAGATAGGGTCGTCCAGTCCGCCACAAGAGCAGCACTATCTGCCACCGCCGCCGCGTTATTATATGCCGCATCGAGCTGGGCCTGCGTCAACCCGTTCCAGACCATCTCGTCAGTCATGGCACACTCTTAATCCTCCGGTCGGCACACACCGGTCCGCGTCGTCCAGACCAATCGTAACCCTATGCGGCCACGCGCTTGCCGTTGATGAGGTCGAGCGCGATATTGATCGCCTTGATGCGCGCCTCCCGCGCCGCCCGGTCTTCGTCGTCACGCGCATGATCGGGATGCCAGTTCATCCGCAGCCCGTCCGCGACTTTTTTCAGCGTGCCCTCGGCAACATCGGGGTTCAGTCCGAGCAGGTCGAACGCCTCGGCCTTCGTCGCTGGAATCCGCGTTGCGTTGCGGCCCGGTCCGATGCTGAGCGCCGCGCTGTCGGCAATCCGGCGCACCCGCTCGATATCGCGCAGCAGGTTGCGGAATCCGGGGCTTGCCTTTGCCGCCGCATCTTCGCTTTCAGCAGCAGTCGCTTGCAACGCAGTCAGCCGTTGTCGCAACTGGCTCAGTTCATGCCGCAGCACGTCATTGAGCGGCCCCGCATTCTTGAGGTCGGCCAGCCGTCCCTCGGCATCGGAAAGCAACGCCGCAACCGCGCTGGCAGCGTTGGCAGCTTTGATATCGGTAATGGGTTTTGATTTGATAACAGGGGCAAAAAACGGCAACGGCGATTTTGCGATGGACTGCTGGACCCGTGCGACCAGAATTTCGGTTGTTTCGATTCCCCGCAGCGCAAGGCGTGCCGCCTTCGCCTTCGCGATTTTTGCCTCGCGTGGCCATCGACGGGCCGCAACCCACCACCCCCCGCCTGCCAAACCGGAAGCACAGAGCAGCACGATCCAGCCGGGTAGTCCCGCCTGGTCCGCAGCCGCTACAGGTTCCGCCTGCCGTGAGGCCGCCAAGGCTTGAGCAAAATCTAGACGCTCGTCGGCGACGGCGTCGGACGATGGCGTGATATCCGGCAACGGCGAAGACGTCACAATCGCTGGGACCACGTTTGGGCGTTGCGAGGCAACAATTCGCGCTGGGCCACCCTCAAACCTCGCTCCCGTTTCGGCCAATGGCGCATACCCATCTGGCACCAGCAATCGCGTCGCATGAAACGACCCCGGTCCGCGATTGCAAAGGAGGCTGAGACCGGGCCCTGCCGGGTCGCCCTGGCTCGCGCGCGCCGACGACAAGGCACACCTGCCGACGGTCCCAGCTGCCCGCCCCGGACGCGCGTCTCCCAGCCATCCGTCTGCGATCGAAAGCGCAACCTCTGACCAGGGCACGCGTTTGCTGCCACACATGATGTCGAAATGGTGAACCACGATGCGGGGACAGTCCGCCCGATCAGGCGCTGTCGGACACATCGAGAGCGTCAGCGCTTCGCGCGCTCCAGCGACCGCATAGCGCCTTGGCGGGCTAGGGGCTGTAATGATGCGATTGCCGATTTTGCTGCATGAGTACGGCAACATCAGCGTTTCGCCCACCGCGTTGCCGGTCGCCAGGCAAGCCCCGGCAATCGCCAACATCAGACCCCACGTTCGAGCCAGCCCACGCCCCACGCCCAACTCCCCCACTGCGCGAATTCATCATCGCGGCCCGCCCGGGATGCGTTGGAACAACGGCATGACTGTGGCAGCGATACGTTTTATCGTGCACGTTCCTTTGCGCTGTCGCAATGGTGGACTACAACGAACACTGCAGGTGGATAAGAGTTCAGGGCGTAACCGTATGACAATGGCGGCAGATCAGGGTTCCGTAAAAAGCAGCGGCCAACCGTCGGGCCAGCCGACCAGTGCGCCTTTAAGCCCATCTTCGCCCCCCGCATCGCGCTGGCGTTGGCTGGGGCTGGCCTCTAAGGCCTCACCCGTGAATGATGCCGACATTTTTACCGCCGCACGTGAGCGGTTCTTGTCTGTCACCAAGGCCGCATTGTTCGACCGGTTGACCAAGCCGGACCTATGGCCAAATGGCACGCACCTCAATGCGCGCCGCCTCTTCCGCTACCTCGACTATTGGCGCCAGCAACAGTATTCCATCAAAATGCTGGGCTTGAACGAGTCCTACGAACCTTTCAGCCCCGACACCGACCTGCTCGTCACGCGCCACTTTGCCCACGACGAACGCGTGGCGCTGCAGAAACGCGTGATCGCGGGCGTCGAGCAGCTGATGCGGCAGGCCAACTACACCCGCATTGATCCCAGCCAGGTCAATCTGATCGTCACCCGCGACAGCGCCTATGGCCTCGACTTATCCGTCGACCTCGACGCGTTCGAGGAAATCCTCATCTATTATCGCGGCGTGTCGATCAAAACCAACTCCCGCCGCAACTACATGAAGTTCGGTCGCAAAGAAGAGTTCGACGTCCCGATCTTCCGCCGCCTCTGTGTGATCTTCAAAATCCGCAGCTTTGAAGATCGCGTCGCCCTGTTGATGAAACAGCAAGGCTGGGCGCGCCCGGAAGCTGAAAAACACGTCAAGAAACTGCGCGCCCACCTGCCCGCCGAGGTCAAGGAGGGCAACGTCTACATGAAGCTCTTCCGCAACATCCCGCGCACCGATATCGAAATGGTGTTCCCCAACACCCAGGTCAAATTCCGCCTGATGGACAAGGTCCGTTTGGGTGCAACGGCTGGCGGCGGCTTGGGCTTTGGCATTTTCACCTCGGCTGGCAAAATCGCGTTGCTGGCATCCAACCCGATTGGTGCGGCAGGTGCCGCGCTGGGCATCGGCGGCGTTGCGTTCCGGCAGGCCATGAGCTTCGTCAACCAAAAGCAGCGGTACATGGTCGTCATGGCCCAAAACCTCTACTTTCTGTCGATGGCAGACAACGGCAGCGTGATCGTCGAACTGGCCGCCCGCGCAGCCGAAGAAGACATCAAGGAGGAATGGCTGCTGTATGCGATCCTCGCCAAAGCCGAAGCCTCGCGCGCCGATCTGCCCGCCATTGATCGGGCCATCGAAAAATGGCTGAGCGAGCAGTTCGGCGTTCCCATCGACTTTGACGTCGAAGACGCGCTGGCGCGACTGATCGCCGATGGCATCGTGACAGAAGCCCCGGACGGAAAGTTCACGGCTCTCACGCCGAAGGCGGCCGCCCTCCACATCGACACTAAGTGGGACATCCTCCTCGACGATCTCCCGCTTCCCGGTGCCATGCTGGGCGACGAAGCCGCTGACGCGGCCGGCACCCTCGAATAACCAAATTCGTCCGCTGCCAGTCGGATTGCCTCGCCTTGAGGTGAGGTGAGGGGCGAGGGATGAGGGCCGACGCTGCCTGGGGTAGCCCTCGACAACGGACCCGCTATATGTCACGCAGCACGCTTCCACACATGAGGTCGAAGCCGTGAGCCAATACGTTGCGAGCCTGATTATCGACGACAAAGACACCGCTCATACGTTTGCGGCAGCCCTCCAGGACTTGATCGACCCGACCCCCGACGCGCTGACCCTGTTCGAGCACGGCGCAACCGGCATCCCCGATCCGGCCGCCCCTGCAACCCCGCCCGGCGCTGCCGATTTCAAGGCCGAGATGCGCTGGAAGATCGACGCCTACTACGAGGTCGAGCCCGATCCCGCAGCTCTGGCAGCCCAACTTGCAGCCATCACCGGGCTTGCGCCCCCTGGCATTACCGTAGGCCCCGTGCCCGACAACAACTGGGTCGCCATGTCCCAGGCAGCCCTCCCCCCGGTCAACTGCGGTCGGTTCGTCATCCACGGCAGCCACGATGCCGACCGTGTTCCCCATGGACCCAATTCCATCCTGATCGACGCGGGCGAAGCGTTCGGCACGGCCCACCACGCAACGACATCGGGATGCCTCGCCGCCATCGACCGCGTCACCCGCGTCCGCCGCTATGCCAAAGTGCTCGACCTAGGGTGCGGCTCGGGGGTCCTCGCCATCGCGGTCGCCCGAACGCTGCCCCGCGCGGTCATCTACGCAAGCGACCTCGATGGCCCTTCCGTGGCGGTCGCAGCCGAAAACATGCGCCTGAACGGCGTCGGCAGCCGCATCCAGGTGCTGGCAGCCTCTGGCCTCGACCATCCCGTTATCCGCCAGGCCGGCAAGTTTGATTTGCTCATCGCCAACATCTTGGCCAACCCGCTGATCATGCTGTCGAAGTCCATCGCGGGCGCGGTCGAGCCTGGCGGCACACTACTGCTTTCGGGACTGCTCATCCCGCAAGCCCCCCAGGTCATCGCCGCCTACCGCTCGGTCGGCTTCCAACTCGTCCGCCACGACCGAGTGTATGGTTGGTCGACGCTCGAACTGAAGCGCCTCTGACATCTGGACGGGAAACGCCCCAATGTTCCAATCCTTCGACGCCCCCCAGCCCGCAACTGCAACCGCCCCCCGAGTTGCCGCGCTGCGCGTCCTGATGGGGAGGCTCCGCGTCGATGCAGTCTTGATCCCGCGCGCCGACGAATATCAGAATGAATACGTCCCCCCGAACGCCGAGCGCCTCGCCTGGATGACGGGGTTCACCGGGTCCGCCGGTCTCGCCGTCGTTGCAACGCACGCAGCCGCCCTGTTCGTCGATGGCCGCTATACCGTCCAAGCCCCGCAAGAGGTCGACACGATAATCTATGACGTCAAAGGCATTCGATCCGTCGACCTCATCCCTTGGCTCACGGCAACCCTCCCCGCAAACGCTGCCATCGGCTTCGACCCTAAGCTCCACACCGTCGCCGAAGTCGAACAGTTGCGTGAACAGATCGCCGAAAAAGGCTGGTCACTGAAAGCGTTGATCAAAAACCCGGTCGATCGGATCTGGGCCGCAGACCGCCCAAAGGAGCCGCGTGGCACCGTTATCGTCCAGCCCGTCGAGCGCGCGGGCCGCACCGCCGCAGACAAAATCGCAGAGCTGCAAAACGCGCTGAAGTCTTCCGGCCAGGACGCCGTCGTCCTCACAGCGCCCGATAGCATTTGCTGGCTCCTGAATATTCGCGGCGGCGATGTCGCCCATAATCCGATCGTGCTCGCCTACGCCATCGTTGCGGTCTCTGGCAAACCCGAGCTGTTTATCGCTCCCGAAAAGGTCGCCGGTGAAGCCAAGTCCCACCTCTCATCCTTGGTCAAGTTACGCGCGCCCGATGCACTCACCGCCGCCCTCCAAGACCTCAAGGCCTCCGGTAAAACAATTCGCATCGCCCCTTCGGCCAGCTGGTGGTTCTTCAAGAAACTCGGCGGACCCAGCAAGCGCGTGAAGAAGGCCGCCGACCCCTGCATCGAACCCAAGGCTATCAAAACTGCCGCTGAAATAGCTGGCAGCCGTGAGGCCCACATCCGCGATGGCGCAGCCGTCGTGCGCTTCTTGGCCTGGTTCGACAAGACGATGGCGAAAGGTGGCCTCGATGAGATTGCAGCCGTCACCGCCTTGGAAAATTGCCGTCGGGAAACCAACGAACTGAAGGAAATCTCGTTTCCTACCATTTCCGGCTCTGGTGCGAACGGCGCCATCGTCCATTACCGCGTAACGCACGCGACCAACCGCGCCATCGTCCCAGGAGAGCTGTTCCTTATCGACAGCGGCGGCCAATACGCAGATGGCACAACCGATATCACCCGCACACTTGCGACCGGCACGCCCACGAAAGACATGTGCGAACGCTTCACCCTCGTCCTCAAAGGCATGATCGCCATCTCGCTTGCGAAATTCCCGCGCGGCACCCGTGGCATCGACCTCGACCCGTTCGCCCGGCGCGCCCTGTGGGCCCACGGCCTCAACTACGACCACGGCACGGGCCATGGCGTCGGCAGTTACCTGTGCGTCCACGAAGGCCCGCAATCTATCTCCAAGGCTGGCACGGCCGAACTCAAACCGGGCATGATCTGTTCCAACGAGCCTGGATACTACAAGGCCGGTTCTTACGGGATCCGCATCGAAAACCTCGTGGTGGTCACTGAGCCCGAGGACATCGGCGGCGATCTTCCGGTAATGGGCTTTGATACGTTGACCCTCGCACCCATCGACCGTCGGCTCATCGTCCCCGACATGCTCGACACGCCAGAACGCGACTGGCTCGACGCCTATCATAAGAGCGTCGCAAAAACCCTGAACCCTATCCTAGACCCCGAAACCCGCCGCTGGCTCAAAGCCGCCACAGCAAAGCTCTGAAAGGTTGTCATCCCGGCCCAGCGAAGCGACTTCGCGAAGCGCCGAGCCGGGACCCAGCATAAGAGCGCCGCGGGCACCATAATCAACCCACATCAAGCCCGCAGGGCTTAGGGAGCGTCAGCGACCCGCGCGCCGTCGCGCGCCCCGCCGGAGCGCCACAGCGCGTGAGGCCCTGCAACAAGCCCGCAGGGCTTAAGGAGCGTCGGCGAACCGCGTGCGGTCGCGCGCCCCGCCGGAGCGCCACAGCGCGTGAGGCAAATCAAGCCACGTTCAGCACATCGTCTTCGATGGCTTCCATATCGGCGTCGGAGTAGCCGAAATGGTGCCCGATTTCATGGACCAGCACGTGGGTGATGATCTCGCCGAGGCTATCCTCGCCGTTGGTCCACTCATCGAGAATTGCGCGCCGATACAAAAACACCTGATCGGGTTCCCGCGTCGGGTCGCCGGTGCTCTGATTGGTGAGCGCGACGCCTTGATAGAGCCCCAGCAACTCGAACGGGCTCTCGATATCGAGTTCGTCGAGCACGTCGTCCTCGGCAAAATCGACAACCCGGATGACGAGGTCGCCGCACATCTGCCGGAACTGCCCAGGTAGCCGTTCCCAGGCCGCCGATGCAATGGACTGGAACACGGCCAAGTCCGGAGCCATCGCATCACGCCATTCTGTCACCGACGCCATTGCAGTCTCCTTAAGCAGTCCAAATCAGGGCTGGAACATGTAGCAGCTTGATCGGTTTTGACCAGGGTCCACGATAACGACGCCCCCGCATTAACCGTGCAGCACGAACATGGTCACCCGCATCCCCGGTGCCATGTGCTGCGTTCGATTAATTGAGATTGAGCAATGATTTAGGGCTGCAAGATGAGTTCGACTTTGAGTTTTAAGCCTCCGCTGACCCTGCAGATGGCAGGGAATGGCAAACCGTCTAAACTTCCGATCGAATTCCGCACTTGCACCGTCGACAGCGCGAAAGACGACCTCTACAGCCTCCGCTATCGCGCGTTCATCAAGGAAGGCATCATCACTCCGCGCGACGACGAGATGTTTTTCGACGTCTATGACGATCTCGCTACCTCATGTTCACTGGGTGCCTACCACGACGGCGCTTGTGTAGGCACGTTCCGGCTGGCGTTCGGCCAAGGTCGGCCTGGAGCCGAAACGATGCCGTGCCAAAGCGGATTTCCTCTGGTTGCACTGCTGGAAAAGCAAGGCTTCCATCGCGTCGTCGAGTTTGGCCGAATGGTCGTTGAGCCGTCGCTGACCAATACCAGCTTCCGCACGACGCTCTACGCATCGCTTGTTCGCGCAGGATTGATCGTCACCAAGGCCGGCGGCGCCGACTACGGCTTGATTTCCGTCCACCCGAAGGTGGCGCGATTCTACGAATTGATGTGCGGTTTCAGCGTCTTGGCACGGGCGGAAAGCTATCCAGGAATCAATGCGCCCGCAGTCCTGCTCGGTCGCGATTTCCGCATTTTGGACCAGAAGCGGATCGCGCAAAACCCGTTCTTTTACATTGCATCGAACGAAGTCAGCCTCGCCCGCGCACAGCTGTTCCCCGTCGGGCAGCAGGCCCCCGCCGTCTGACACTGGATGGTCGCTTGAGCGGCCATCCAGTTTTCGATCTACGCCCACGTCCTGATATCGACAAAGTGCCCTTCGATGGCGGCCGCGGCCGCCATGATCGGCGACAGCAGATGCGTCCGGCCCAGGCGGCCCTGACGGCCTTCGAAATTGCGGTTCGATGTCGAGGCGCAGCGCTGGCCAGGCTTCAACTGGTCTGGGTTCATGCCCAGGCACATCGAGCAGCCGGGCTCGCGCCATTCAAATCCGGCCGCTTTGAAGATCGTGTGCAGGCCTTCCGCTTCGGCCTGCTCTTTCACGAGTCCCGAACCGGGCACGATCATCGCATAGGCAAGCTTGTCGGAAATCTTGCGGCCTTCCACCAGCTTGGCGACCGCCCGCAAGTCTTCGATCCGCCCATTGGTGCAGGACCCGATCCACACCACATCGAGCGGGATTTCAGTCATGGGCGTACCAGGTTTTAACCCCATGTAATCGAGCGAACGCACCATCGACGCGCGCTTGTTCTCATCGGCAACCTTGGCTGGATCGGGGACGGTCCCGGTGATCGCAACGGTGTCTTCCGGGCTCGTGCCCCAGGTCAGGGTCGGCGGAAGTTTGGCCGCATCGAGCGTGAGTTCGCGGTCGAAATGTGCGCCCTCGTCGCTATGCAGCGTCGCCCAATAGGCCATTGCCGCATCCCAGGCTGCGCCCTTGGGCGCTTTCGGACGGCCTTTGAGATAGGCATAGGTCTTCTCGTCCGGTGCAATCAGGCCAGCCCGCGCTCCACCTTCGATCGTCATGTTGCAGACCGTCATGCGGCCTTCCATGCTGAGCGCGCGAATGGCCTCGCCGGCATATTCGATGACGCTGCCAGTGCCGCCTGCCGTGCCGATCTCGCCGATGATGGCGAGCACGATATCCTTTGCCGTCACGCCAGGAGGGGCAATACCGTCAACCGTCACGCGCATGTTGCGGGCCTTCGACTGGATCAGCGTCTGCGTCGCAAGCACATGCTCGACCTCGCTGGTGCCGATACCATGCGCAAGCGCACCGAACGCGCCATGCGTTGAGGTATGGCTGTCGCCGCACACGATCGTGGTACCGGGCAGCGTAAAGCCTTGCTCGGGTCCAACGACGTGGACGATGCCCTGGCGCTTATCGAGTTCGTTGAAATACTCGATGCCGAAGTCTTTGGCGTTCTGCGCCAGCGTCTCGACCTGAATCCGGCTATCGGTGTCGGCAATTCCCTTGCTGCGGTCGGTGGTTGGTACGTTGTGGTCGACGACGGCAAGCGTCTTGGCAGGCGCGCGCACGGTCCGCCCGGTCATCCGCAACCCCTCGAACGCCTGCGGGCTCGTCACCTCGTGCACCAGATGGCGGTCGATATAGAGCAGACAAGTGCCGTCGGGCTGACGATCCACAATGTGGTCGTCGAAAATCTTGTCGTACAGGGTTTTGGGCTCAAGGGTTTTGGGGGCAGCAGGTGCGGACATGAGTGCGAGGGTCTCCAGCAAAAAATTCACGCAAACACATAGCGCCCCAAGTCGCACTCGGCAAATCAACACGAAACGACTGTCCGTCTCCCCCCTTCACGGTCGCAGCCGTAAGGAGCGAAACCAACCCCTCACGAGTAGACATCAAAAAACGGCATTCTTCACGGCCGCAGGCGGTAGGGAGCGAAAGCGACCCGGCGGGCGATCCGCCGCCCCGCCGGAGCGCCACAGCGCGTGAGGCCCAAAGCTCCTAACGGCCGCAGGCCGTAGGGAGCACAGTTGCGACCCGCGACGAATGTCGCGCCCCGCCGGAGCGCCACAGCGCGTGAGGCCCAAGCTGCGTGAGGCCGAAAAGCCCAAAAAAAAAGCTGGACAACGCCAAATGCGCGCCCAGCTTCAAGTCAGAAGTGCCGTCCAAACGGGCCGAGCGCAGAGGGGTGATGGCAAACGAACCGTCCCTGCGCCCGGAGTTGGGATAAGCTGTTATACGAAGGTGCGACACGCTGGACCAGGGGGTGCGAACAAATTTTTTCACGCGTCCGTGATCATTTTTGACCATGGAGCGCTTCCATGCCCAAGAGCACCAAAAAGCCTCACAAAATAGGGACTGTCCGCCCAGACACAATCGGATTTTGGAACAAGTTTGAGCCGGTGTCGGGTCGTCAAATGCGAATGAGTAGGTAATCCATAAGTGAACTGTCAGGGCTACGCACGACCTTTGCGCCCATCAGCCTCAGTATTTCCACTGGCGCGCTTGCGACACGAGGTAGTCGCGCAGCACCTGCACCTTCTTCGATGTTTTGAGTTCTTCTGGATAGACGAACAGCACAGGCAACGTCGGCGGCGAACTATCGTTGAGCACGCTTACAATGTCGGTCTCTTCTTCCGTCATGTAGTCAGGGATCATTCCAATGCCTATCCCGGCACGCACGGCGAATTTAAGCGCCACCACGCTATTGGCACGCAACACGGCTTGTCGCGGGGAGTGCCCATCGCGGCCAGCCGTCTCAAGCCAGCCGATCGGCGAAAGGCTTTGCGGCGGCCCGTCGTATGACAGAATGCGGTGACGATCGAGCTCGGCTAACGTCTGCGGTGCGCCATATCGCCGGATGTAGCTCGTCGAGGCATATGCCTTGAGCTTCATGGTCGCCAGCGGCCGCCGGATAAGGTCGGTCTGCGTCGGTTCGTGGATCCAGATTGCGACGTCCGCCTCGCGCATCGACAAATCGAGTTGATCGTCGTTGAGAACGAGCACAATCCTAATTTCAGGATAGAGTTCCATAAAGTCGCGTAACCGCTGCGTCAGCCACACCGTTCCAAGCCCGATTGGAGCCGTAATCCGCAGTTCACCCTGCGGTTTTGAGGTCGCGTCCGTCAGCAGCGTTTCCGCCGTCTGCAACTTCGTCATCACATCGGTCGCGGTCCGGAAGAGCATTTCGCCCTGTTCGGTAAGCTGCAGCCCGCGCGCATGCCGGTGGAACAGCGCGACCTTGAGATCGCGCTCTAGTGCCGACACCTGACGGCTGACTGCCGATTGGCTCATATGCAGCTGATCGCCGGCGTGCGTAAAACTGCCCGCTTCTGCCGCCGCGTGAAAAATGCGCAGCTTGTCCCAGTCCATTGGTGGTCCTGCGGTTGTGTCTCCAGCCGGGGAAGCGAGAGCGCACGCATGATACCTGCGCCATGCATTTTTTGCAAAGCTGTCATTGGTCTGAGCGCACAGCGCGATCACTTAGGCCAGAGCGCACAGCGCGATCACTTAGGCCAGAGCGCACAGCGCGATCACTCAGGCCAAAGCGCACAGCGCGATAACTCTGGGCAACGGGCAATTGCGCCGACGATACGAGAGAATCGATGTTATGACTGCGTGCATCGCCAACCCAGGGCCAGCCAATTGTCCAGCATACTCTCTCATCTCAAGGGCGTCGTAACCGGCAGCCAGTCGCCACCAGTCGTCCGCGCATGGCCCGCTGGCACCACGCCAACGCCTGAATACGAAAAAGCAATCGACTTCCTGCGCGAAGGTGCCGGCCACTTGTTTGTCACGGGCCGCGCCGGCACTGGCAAATCGACGCTCCTGCGCGCTATGCGCGATATGATCACCGACGATGTGGCGGTCGTTGCCCCAACCGGCCTTGCAGCCGTCAACGTAGGCGGCCAGACGATCCATTCGTTTTTCGGCCTTCCCCCGCGCACCATTCGCCCCGACGACATCAAGCGGTCACGCAATGGCGGCGTGATGCGCAAACTGAAGCTGCTGGTGATCGACGAAGTGTCGATGGTCCGCTCAGACATGATGTGGGCCATTGACCAGTCGCTGCGCATCAACCGTGGCAAATCCCGCGAGCCATTCGGCGGCCTGCGCTTGGTGATGTTCGGCGACCTCCACCAGTTGCCACCCGTTGTCCAGGAGGGTGAAGCCGCTGAATATCTCGATAGCACATTCGGCGGCCCGTTCTTCTTTTCCGTTGGTGCCCTTCAGGACGGCGTCGGGACTCACCGACTTGAATTGACAGAAGTTTTCCGCCAGAGCGACGAAGAGTTGATCTCCGTCCTGAACGAAGTCCGCGACGGCGACCCCTCGCAGGCAGCGCTCGCCGTGCTGAACCGCCAGGTCAATCCGCTGCGAACCCTCGGTCAAGGCGACCCCTACGTGATCCTGACCCCGACCAATGCCGTGGCGCAGCGCATCAACGCTGCCTATCTCGATGCCTTGCCCGCGACGCCGTTCGCCTATCAGGCGGGCGTCACCGGCGAATTCAGTGCGTCAGCCCACCCCACCGACCAGACGCTCGTTCTGAAACTCGGTGCTAAAGTGATTATGTTGCGAAACGACGCCGACCGCCGCTGGGTCAACGGCACGATCGCCCGCATCTCCAAGCTCGACGAAAAGCGCGTCTGGATCGACATTGACGGCAAAGAATACGAAATCGAGCCCGTCGCCTGGGAAAGCCGCCGCTATGGCTATGATCAGGAAGCCCAGAAGGTCGTCGAAACCGTCGCGGGCACGTTTAAACAATTCCCCATCCGCCTCGCATGGGCGCTGACCATTCACAAAGCGCAAGGTCTGACCCTGGACAAGGTCTATATCAGCCTCGGCCGCGGCACTTTCGCACACGGACAAGCCTATGTTGCCCTGTCGCGATGCCGCTCCCTGGAAGGCTTGGCCCTCGATCGACCCTTGCGCAGTTCCGACATCATTTTCGACCCCGCAGCACTACGTTATCGTGATGTTTTTCCACAGATTTAAGCGTTCGCCGCAATGCTGCATCAGCGAACGGATTTTACTCGGGCTGTCTGCAATGCAGCATCGTCGGCATCGCAGGCGCCAGTCAAATCATCCACAATCGGATTGTCTCGCATCGCAAAATTATGTTGCGCTGCAATATTTTCACATTATATTGCGTTTCAAGAGCGGTCGTTCTGCACGAAAATTGAGCGTCCGCCCTGATCGCCACGCCAATAGGAGATGACCCACATGACCGTTCAAGAAGATTTCGCCAAGCAAGCTCAAGACATGTTCGCCGCTGCCAAGGATGCAAAGATCCCTGAGAACCTCCAGCACTTCGCTGAAGAGAGCGTCACCAAAACGCGCGATGCGTTCAACAAGTTCAACGCTGCAGCCAAAGACAACGCCAAGGTCATGGAAGATGTCGTCCTTGCCTCGACCGCTGGCAACAAAGCCATTGGCGAGAAGCTGTTCCAGAACACCGTCGCAAACACCGAATCGCTGTTCGATGCTGCCCAGGCCATGGCGAAGGCCAAGACCCTGCCAGAAGCCGCCCAGATCCAGGCGAAGTTCTTCCAGCAGCAGATGACCGTTGCCGGCATGCAGACCAAGGAACTCTTCGAACTGTCGACGAAAGTTGCCAAGCAGACCTTCGAAATGATGAACCAAGCTGCTACGAAGTCGTTCGATCAGATCAAGAAGGCCAGCTAATTTCGCACCGGGTGGCCGTCTTGCCGCCCGCCGGATTACAGCTCTAAAATTGAAAAGTCCGAAGCGGTGCTCCCGCCTCGGGCTTTTTTGTTCTCATAGTGTCGAAAACGGCGGCTCAGATAGGCACCAGTCTTCGGCACGCCGGCTGTTGAAGTGCCAGCCATCAAGACGCTGGTCATCAAAGCGACACTTCGCTAGCTTCTCATTGGGCGAAGGAAGTCTTCAATCGTCCATCGGGTATGGAGCATCCATGCTGAGTTCGCGGTCGGAAATCATTGTACGCAGCGCCAAGGTCAGCGACGCCGCGCGCCTTGCAGCCATCTTTAAAGAGTCTTGGCAGAACGCTTACTCTGGTCTCATTCCGCATGCGAGCCTGCAAAACATCCTCCAGCGCCGGGATGCATCTTGGTGGCGCTCCCAAATCCGCACCGGCGAACCGGTGATTGTGCTTGAGGTTGCCGGCAAGGTCGGCGGCTACGCGACGTCGGGGGCGGCCCGCTCGCGTGGTGCCTATCAGGGCGAAATCTATGAACTCTATTTGATCCCGAGTTTTCAGGGTCTAGGCCTGGGCGAATATCTGTTTGAGGCCTGCCGCTACCGTCTCGATCAGCGCCGCTTCAAGGGTCTGATCGTATGGGCGCTGTCGGGCAATGAGCGCGCCATTGACTTCTACGAGCGCCGCGGCGGTCGTCCCATCGCCAAGGTCCAAGAGCGGTTCGGCGCGGCAAAACTCGAAAAAATCGCCCTCGGCTGGAAATAAATTGGCGTCGGAGGGAGCTACGGCGCGTCAATCGTAAGCCGCCCTACATCGGGCTTAGCCCGCGCTCGCCGTCAACCGTCACAGCGCTCTTGCAGTCGAATGTTCGTGCCCGACTGTCGGCAATTTTGCGCGCCACGACGATCGCGTTCGTTGTCGCCAGGGCGTCGATATATGCCACGTGGCAGGATTCAGCGCCTGCAATGCGCGTCACGACGAGCACTTCGCCCGCGCGGCCCTTCTGTTGAGTAAAATAGCGCACGATCATCGCGAACGGCATTTTCCGGTTGTCCCTGATCACGAACCGCCATTCAATGGTCGCCCGGTCAGTCGCAGGTGCAAACGGCGTGTTGGAAGCCGCCAGGCTCTGTTGGGCTGCCTGCGACTTCTTCGGGTTGGTGCCGCTGGCAACAAACGTGCGGCCATCGCGCTCCAAAAGGTAGATCGGAAACCCGTCAAGTCCAGGGCAGAGATGATCTTGGCAGGCTTTCCGGTCGAGGACAGTATAGGCGCTTTTTTGAAAGACGGTAACGCCTTGGGCCTCCCGCGCCGCAGCGATCAGTCCAAGACACACGCAAACCGTAAGGCTACGGCGGCCAATCCAGCGTTCGGTCGACTTGATCGCCATGTGCACTCTCATCTCCCGCCAGCCAGCCAAAATGCGCCCATTATGCCATTGATGCCGCCGTTACATTGCCATTCGCGCAACCTTGGGCGCACTGTTTGGCAGGCGTCGCCCCACGCCTCGACGTTACGCTTACCATGGCAAGGCACTGCAACTTTGGCGTCGTCTTGGCAGACCAGACAAAGAGCATTTTCAACATTTGCCCCGATGAAAAGAAGGGGTAACGCATGAGCAAGCCTATATCCCACTAAAGGGGGGTGTAGAGTTTAGCGTGCCGATCAGCTAGCAGGTTAGCTGAAAGTGCCACTGTAAGGAGACCCCCGATGCGCTTAGACGCCATTTCGATCGGCAAGAACCCACCAAAAGACATCAACGTCGTCATCGAGGTGCCGATCGGCGGCGAGCCGATCAAATACGAAATGGACAAGCCGTCGGGCGCCCTTTTCGTCGACCGCTTCCTCTATACGTCGATGCGCTATCCGGGCAATTACGGCTTCGTGCCCCACACTCTGTCGGCCGACGGAGACCCCATCGACGTTCTCGTGTGCAACACGCGCGCAATCGTGCCCGGCGCGGTGATCAACTGCCGTCCCATCGGTGTCTTGATGATGGAAGATGATGGCGGCGGCGACGAAAAGCTGATCGCGGTCCCCAGCCACAAGCTGACTAAGCGCTACGACAATGTGAAGACAACCTCTGACCTGCAGCAGATTTTCCTCGAACAGATCGAGCACTTCTTCACCCATTACAAAGACCTGGAGCCCGGCAAATGGGTCAAGCTCAAGGGCTGGGAAGACGTGACGTCCGCCGAGCGCCTGATTGTGGAAGCCATCGAGCGCGCTAAAGCCGAAAAAGCCTGACCTCGCAACCGGCGCGCGAATCATTATCCCTTGGTCCATGCGCCAAGCACGACCCTTTAAGTCCGCCGGTCGGGTTGGTATACCCGATCGGCGGCGGCAGAACCTGTCGCCCAGTGTTTGAGGTGGTTCCGCGTCCTTGGCCACACCACTTGAAGCAGGTATGCCCCGCAGGAGCCAGCTTGTCGGCTGCGAGCCAACAGTTGGCGCGAACTGGCAAGCATGAGTGAGGACCCAGAACACGTATGCACAGCATCGCTCAGCCTCAGCCGATCAGACTGGCCATCATGGGTGCCGGCGGACGCATGGGCCGCGAACTCATCCGTGCGGCGAACCGTCCCGATTGCCGCGTCGCCGGTGGCACCGAACGCCCAGGCTCCCCGCTGATCGGCCAGGACCTTGGCACGCTTGCCGGTTTGTCCCCTCTTGGCGTCGGCGTCACGGACGATGAGCTGGACCTGTTGACCCGCGTCGACGCAATTTTGGATTTCACCTCCCCAGCCGCCACCGTCGAATTTGCGGGCCTCGCCGCCAACGCCCGCATTGTCCATGTCATCGGCACGACCGGCTTCACCCCCCAGCAAGAGCGCGCCATCGAGGCCGCCGGCCGTCACGCCGTCATCGTCAAGGCCGGCAACATGAGCCTTGGCGTCAACCTGCTGACGGCCATCACACGGCAGGTCGCCGCAGCCCTTGATTTAGATTTCGACATTGAAGTCGTTGAAATGCACCATCGCCATAAGGTCGATGCGCCGTCGGGCACAGCATTGATGCTCGGCGAGGCAGCGGCGTCTGGTCGCAAGGTCGATCTATCCAAAGCCGCAGTCCGCGTTCGCGACGGCCACACCGGCGCCCGCAATGTCGGCGATATCGGCTTCCAATCGCTCAGGGGTGGTTCCGTCGTCGGCGATCACACCGTCATCTTTGCAGGCGACGGCGAGCGGATTGAATTAACCCACATTGCGCAGGATCGCTCGATTTTCGCCCGCGGTGCCGTTAAGGCGGCGCTTTGGGGCCAAGGCAAAAAGCCGGGCGTCTACTCAATGCTCGACGTACTGGGGATCAACGTTTCCATGACCGCAGACACCACCGGAACGGCACACATCAAAGAGAGCAGCGTCTGACGATGTCGAACTCCCAATCCGTTATGGACCAAGCCCCTTCCAGCAAGGCACCTGCCACTATGATGTCGAATGTGCTCGTTCTCGTTCGCCACGGCCAAAGCGAATGGAACCGACTCAATCTCTTCACCGGCTGGCGCGATCCCGACCTCACCGAACGCGGCGTCATCGAAGCGCGCTGGGCCGGTCGCCTCATCAAAACGCAAGGCGTCACCTTTGACGCAGCCTTCACCAGTGGCCTGAAGCGCGCCCAGAACACGCTCGACATCATTCTGTCCGAGATAGATCAGCCCGATGTCCCCATCACCCGCGACATCAAGCTGAACGAGCGCGACTACGGCGACCTGTCGGGCCTCAACAAGGACGAAGCCCGCAAGAAATGGGGCGACGAGCAAATCCAGCTCTGGCGCCGGTCCTACGACATTCCCCCGCCCGGCGGCGAAAGCCTGAAGGATACGGCCGCCCGCGTGCTGCCCTATTACGAAGCCGAGATCTGGCCCCTCGTCAAAGCTGGCAAGAACGTAATCGTCACCGCCCACGGCAATTCGCTGCGCGCGCTTATCATGCGCCTTGAAAACCTCAGCGGCGAAGAAATCCTCAAGCGCGAATTGGCAACCGCCGCCCCGATCGTCTATCGCCTGAGCACGGAAGGCGCGTCCATGGAACGCCGCAACCTCCTCCACGGCAGCGCCAACCCCAAAATCGAAGACGCCCGCTAATCCCCTTGTAACTTGGAATCCCGCGACTCGGATATTGTTCGAGTTGCGGTGACGGGCGGGTGTCCGAAAGTCCCTGGGTCTTCAAAGACCGTGGGAGAGCTTGGTGCCCCGCTCGTCTTTCCATCGAAC
>Ga0247833_1000672_pt1 | contig 61518 bp, 62 predicted proteins | sample LaCruzMarch2015__7_FD_187117 | JGI IMG/M metagenome (GOLD analysis project Ga0247833, IMG submission 187117) | Freshwater microbial communities from meromictic Lake La Cruz, Castile-La Mancha, Spain - LaCruzMarch2015_8m | ecosystem: Environmental > Aquatic > Freshwater > Lake | place: Spain...
GAATTTTTATGACATTTAGGACAGGTTTTTAAGCATTTTTATAATCCTTTTATAAAATATACTTATAAGCGATTGTTATAGAAAGCAAATATTAACTTTTTAGCACCACACTTTTTCTATTATGCCTAGAGTTACTATAAAATATTCCAAACCCACAAAAAATTGGGAGAGAAGTGAAGAATCATTATCGTTAAAAACGACTTTGAAACTTCACTCCCCTCCACCTAGTTTATCGCAGCTTTAGCTGCTAATATTACCAGTAACCACGCTCCCAGGTTGAGAACATAATTACAGCAGCTCTCATCCAGCCCTTAAAGCCATTAGGGTTCGCTAAAAGCGCGAAAAAAGGATCACGCCCTTTCTCAAGTGTATAATCGGCAGGTATTGTTGGTGTTGTTAAAACCAACTTACCCGACGTATTAACTACTGTAAACGCACCCAACCCGATTTGGACAAAACGCCACATTTGTGATCTGACGTAAGAATCAGTGCAAGTGGTAAGCTTGTCAAAGCCGTTAAATGAAGTTAGGTTCTGACATTTTGCCAGATTTGCCAGACTCAGCTTCATATCAGCCGCCTGAACCAAATTAACATTTGCGGCGAGTGCTTTGTTTGCCTTTGCCAAGTCAGATGCTTGGTCTGCAAAAGCATTTCCTGACAATAGCAAAGAAATAACCAATGCAGCGGTGGTGGTTCGATTCATTTTTTTCATACGTACTCCTAACAGTTAAATTAAAGTGTTAGTTGTCCGTTTACAGAGCAGTAGCAAAATAGGCTATGCCACTACTTACTCATATCCATCGAGACGAAGATTTCGCTTCGGCTACAAAGATTTGATAAAAGTTTAAAACTTTTAGCCTAAAATCCTAGTAACGATTTCATAGTAACATAAATATGGGAATTTTTATAATTAAGTTTTGTGAACTTTTTATTACAAGCTCAATTTATTCAATAATCACTGTGGTTTTTTGTCTTTATCGGCTGCAACAGCAGGCTTATCGGCAGGTTTCTCCTGCGGCACTATAACCATACGCACACGGTCGTCGGTTTTGCTTTTACTATCTTCGGCACGGGTGAGAAGGCTACGTCCGGTTTCCATATTATATTCGAGTGCCGTCCCCTTCATAATATTTTTATCCCGTGTTAGAACCACGTTGTCGCCGAATAAATGGACGATTCGTGTTGCAACTTCATAATCCCCACGGTCACCCTTGGCGGATTCTTGCGGAGTTGCGATTACAACATTGCCGTGAACTTCGATCGATTTAATCGCCCCCATATCGCCCTGCCCTGTCGGCGGAACAGACGAAGCAGCAGGAGGAGTCACCGCAGGAGCGGCGTTGCTTTTGTCATCTTTTGAGCTGTAATAGACGATCATTTCGTCGGATTTTATCCGCACATCGCCCTGCACCGCAATCACGTCACCTTTAAAAATGGCTTTGCTTTCATTTTGCAAAACTTCCAAAGTTTTTGACGATATTTCGATCGGCAAATTGGCATCATGCTTACCGGAAACCGCAGGAACATCTGCGGCAAAGACTTGGCAAGATATTGCAATTAGGCACGAAAATGCCAAACTAAAATTATAAATTTTTCTATTCATGCAAAATTATTATAATAGTCTAAACTATTTTGCAACCTTGACGACGAAGGGAACAAATAAATCTTTACCGTCAATTTTAAATTGGGCAAATAATTTATAATATTCAGTAGCATCTTTAGGTAAGATAATATGGAAAGATAATTCATGACCACCCCGTGCTTTATCATTTTTAGGCTCTTCGCCGAGCGGGTGAATATGCACCATATTTTTTAAATCCCCGGAAAACCCGACCATATGGGCGAAAGCCCCGAGTACCGGCTCTAAAGTCGTAACCGGCTCATATTGTTTAGATAACGAGTAAATTTTAAGATGTGCCATACTCGCACCGCCTACGCTTGGCGGAGAATCAAACGACAACATAAATTTATAGCCTTCTTGGTCAACCTCAAAATTATTTTCTATCTTTTTAGCCACAAGCGAAGAATCGTCACCGCCTTTTATGCTCGCCTTAATCACATGATGCTTACCTAAATTACTCGTAACATCAGCCCAGGCAAAATGGACATAGTCGCTTTTGGGCGTAAAGGAGAAGAAATATTCGCCGGGAGTAGAAGTCGCAATCGGGTGAACATGAGCATAATCCGCAACCGCAGAGTCAATAATCAACAAATGAAATTTTTTGGTATGTACTTCTTTTAAATCGGCAAAAGTTACAGCTTTACCGGTTTTACTATCGGTCAATTTTGCGATTGCTTTGAATTCTTCACCTGATTTGATGCCTTGCTCGGAGATTACTTCAAATTTCATATCTTCGCTTGCAAAAACCGAAGATGCAAAAAACAATGCAATAATTGCTAAGAATAAATGTTTCATATCCGTCCCTTTTTTGAAGTCTCATTTTAGCATACAAGTTTGTAGCAAGCTATAGTAGAAATCAATGCTATAAACTAAAACCCACGTCCGCCTTTGCCGGTCTGACGAATCGCATTTTCGACAAAATCTCCGACCACGTTAAGCCCGTTCATCGCCATTTTTTTAACCGTATCTTTGGAGTTTTCGTAAACCGCCAATTGTCCGGTTGCATAGTTAAAATGTGCCTGCTCGATAGTTTTAATTTTCTTATCGGTATTTTTAATCTGCTCTTGCAATATTTTAACCGCTTCACCTGCAAGGATTTTATTCTTCTTTCCCGCAAATCCTTTAAGAATTTTATCGGCAAGTTCGGGGTCGTCTACATATTGTTCGGCAAGCTCTTCAATATCTACCGCAACGTCTTTTTTCTTGGCGGTATTTTTGATCCCGTTTTCAAGTGCTGCGATATTTTCCACCGCTTCGTTAGCTTCGCTAATCCGGCTGTAATAATTATCGTCGGCAGCTTCGGCAAGCAATGCAACGAATAATACGGTGTATTTTTTATAAGCATCAATCAGCCTATATTTAGTTTGGCTATCCGCTTTGATCACCTTGCCGTCGTCGATAATCGCAATTGCATTTGACGGAGATAGGTTCTTTGCTGCTTTGGAGCGGATCATCGGGTTGGCGCAAATATGGCGTAACATTGCCACGTCATAAGCCAGCATCTCAACCGCCAAGCGAGGATCACCGCTCGCACCTGCGGTAAGCATACGGATTGCATCGTGAAAATAGTCGATGCGGGGGCGGTAATCATTGCCGTCTGCCAAAATCGCCAGCGTTTTCTCTATTACGAAAATTTCCTCGTAAACTCCGTTTACAATCGGGATAATTGCTTGTTTGGAGGCGGAATTTTTCATAAAATCCTAAGACAAATAATCGTCTATTGTTTGTTCAAAACGCTTTAATCCGGATTCAATATCACCTTTGCTCACCGTAAGCGGCGGCATGATACGCAAAACATCGGGGCCGGCTTGCAAAATCAAAAGCCCTTGTTTGCGTGCAATTTCAGTAATATCACCGGCTTTGCCTTGATGTTTTTCGACCAACTCACAACCGACCATCAAGCCTTTGCCACGGATTTCTTTGAATATTTTATATTTTTTATTAACCGCTTCAAGCCCTTGCCGCAATTGTTCGCTGCGAGTTTGCACGTTATTTTGCAAGGCTTTGCTATGAAGTTTTTTGATCACCGCACGGGCTACCGCAGTTGCCATCGGGTTGCCGCCGAAAGTGCTTCCGTGTGATCCGAATTGCAGTGTATTTGCGGCTTTATCGCCGACCAACATCGCCCCGATCGGGAAGCCGCCACCCAAGCCTTTGGCTAAGGTTACGACATCGGGGATCACTTCTTCATGCTGCCAGGCATATAATTTGCCGGTTCTGCCCATTCCGCATTGCACTTCGTCGAGAATCAACAAAGCATCGAACTTGTCGCAAAGTTTGCGTAATAATTTCAAGAAACTCGGTTTTACCGGAGTAATTCCGCCCTCGCCTTGAATCGGCTCGAGCATGATCGCACAGGTTTTTTCGCTGACCAATTCCTTAATCGCTTTTTCGTCGTTAAAATCGCAATAAACGAACCCTTGTGGCAATGGCTCAAATCCGGCTTGATATTTTGGTTGGGCGGTTGCGGTTACGGTTGCAAGCGTGCGTCCGTGGAACGAGCCGTAAAAAGTGACGATCTCACGTTTTTCGGGCGGCTTGCCAAGATCCGAGGCATATTTACGGGCGAGCTTAATCGCCGCTTCATTGGCTTCCGCACCCGAATTGCAGAAAAAAGCATGTTTGGCAAAGCCCGATGTTTTTACCAATTCTTCGGCAAGCAAAATCGTCGGCTCAGTGTAAAACACATTGCTGGTATGCCAAATTTTTTGGGCTTGATTGATCAATGCCGCAACCAGGTCTTTATCTTGATGCCCAAATCCGTTGACCGCTATTCCCGAACCGAAATCAATATATTGATTGCCGTCAATATCCCAAACTTTGGCATTTTTGCCGTGCGAAAATATCGCCTCTCTGGGCTTATAAGTCGGCAAATAATATTTTTTTCCTTTGGCAACCAATTGTTGCGTGCGTTTGGAAAGCGATTTTATAGTCATTATGCAATACTCTTAATTTTCGGTTATTCAAACAACCTATATAGCAATTATTTGATATTATTCAAACAAGTTTTGAGAAATTCACCGGCTAAATAATCGCATCAAGTCCGAGTGCCTGCATAATCCCTTTGGATTTTACTATAGTTTCCTGCCATTCTTTTTGCGGATCGGAATCATATGTAATGCCGCCGCCGACTTGAAACTCAAAGCGATTGCCGTCGATTATAAGTGTGCGGATTACTACCGACAAATCACATGAGCCGTCACCGCCGAACCAACCCAATCCACCGCTATAAATCCCTCTGCGGATTTTTTCTTGTTTATTACACCATTTTATTGCGGCAATTTTGGGTGTTCCCGTCATCGAAGCCGGCGGAAAACAGTTGATAACCGTATCGAGCGTCGATTTTTGCGGTGATTTTTGCGAGACTATAGTCGAAGATAAATGATGCAATGTTTTGTAAGACGAAACTTCAAATAATTTATCGACCTTAACACTGCCGACAACACTGCTTCTTGCGAGATCATTTCGCATTAAATCGACTATCATAAGATTCTCGGCAAGTTCTTTTTCGCTGCTAAGAAGATAATTCTTGCTTGCCTCGTCTTGCTCGGGGTCACTAAATCTCGGCGATGTTCCTTTAATCGGACGAGACTCGATTTTTCCTTCTGCATCGATATTTAAAAAACATTCCGGGCTTGAGGAGATTATAGCTTTATCGCCGATCTTGATAAAAGCACTATAAGCAGCCGGACTCGCCTCAACCAAACGGCAAAATATTGCAAAATTATCGGGCATCTCGGCAAATTCTCCGCTGATTTTACGGGTAATATTTGCTTGCGAAAACTCCCCGTTTTTAATTGCGGTTTTAGTTTGCTTAATAATCTCAATATAATCTTGCTGCGATATATGCGATTTTATATGAGAAATTTTAGGGGCTTGTGAAGGCAGAACGGTTTGTTTTAAAGAATCGATATCGAAATTATCACCGTTTGCATAGATTGCGGTTTGCTCTAAATGATCAAATATTATTAGGGTTGAAAAATTGGCAAACCAAATTTGCGACAATGTAATAAAACTATTTTCTTGCTTAGGAATTTCTTCGATTTGGTGCAGCATTTCATAGGAAATATAGCCAAACCAAGCATTATCAAACTTATGCTTATTATTGCTAAGCTTGCTTGCCAAATCGCAAAAATCATCGCTTGAGATTATCTCTTTAGGATTTAATCCGATATATGAATATCTGCCGCTTCCCGAAGTTTGCCTACACGAATAAAGCAATGCAAAACTTTCTTGATTTTGCAGAAGATTGTAAGCGGCAACAAGTGGGGATATCCATTTTACCATAGATATCCCCTCCTCGATTTATTGATTTTTCGGTTGCAGCTCTAAAGGCTGAACCGCTTGAGCAGGTTGCTGCTGCGGTAGATAAGGTGCAATCGTAGTTCCGAATAAGCCGATTACTTCCATAAATTGTTTGCCACTTATGGTCGGGCCTTTGTCATTGAAGACAAAATGAATCAACACGTCTTTGCTTGATGTATAGGCTGAATTCTCGGCAAGAGCAAAAATGAACTGTTTTACCCCGTTAACCAAAGACTGGGTTACGTATGGCGGTTTGCTTGGATCAACTCGAGCAATCAAATTAGAAATACGGATTGCATAATTGCCGAGATCAGTCAATAAGGCATCGCAATTTACGAATGTAGTAACTAGATCTCCGACCGGCGGCTTGCCTTGTTCCATTTTGGCAGTACCTTTATTTTTGATTCCGTAAAGCTCAGAAACCCAATCAAAAGAATTCAAAGTTGCATTGCCACCATTTGCAAGTTTATCGCTTGCAGTTACCTTTAAATCAATATCGAGACCACTTTTGCCGAATGAACTAAATTTTGGGGTAACTGTATCTACCAATTCTTTAGTGCTGACGGTTTGCGATAATTTTTGCATAAAATCATGATTTTCACCTCGGCTTTTATCGATGAATTTATCGATAAGATCGGAAAAAGAAATTGCTAGACTATCTGCTAACAATCGATCGTCACGCGGGGTCACTTGCGAATTTGTTTTTAGCTTAAAGGAAGTATCGCGATTACCCGATTGTGCAAGACTTGCAAAATGCATATCGGATTCTGCCGATGAGAGTGCATTTTTAATGCTGCCGGTAAAGTTCAACGAGATGTCGCCTTTGGGATTCTGAATGTTTTTAGGATCTGCAGGTCCATTATAGTCAATATCGGCTTTTACATATTGATCGCCGTATTCAGAATAATTTACAACTCTACGTTTATTGGCAGGAGTTTGCGAAATGTCATAAATTATATTTGCGTAATCATTTATTATAACGTCCAATCCAGGCAAAGCTTTTGTATTTATGTCTACGGCAAAACTTATCTTGCGGTTATCACCGTTTTCAGAACTGTTTATCGAGAGGTTTTTTAGGCTTCCCGAACTTACGATTTCACTGGTTTTTCCGTCCTTAGTCGTGAAATCATTCTGTGAACAATCAACACTGCGGAATGCACTTAAGAATTCTTTAGGGTCGTTGAATACTTTGGAAACGTGCCAAGGCAGATTGCCTTCTTTGGGTGAAATGCTTAAACTGCAAGTTGCAGGCGAACTTGAACTTGATAATAAAACACTCCGCACTTCGCCGTTTAATATCGATTTTGTCGTGCTGCTTCCAACTGTCGAAAGGGTGAATTTATTCATAAATAAATTGCCGGTTAAGGTCATATTATCAGAATAGGCGAGTTCAAGCAGCCAATTTATCGGTTTATCTGCGTATTTATTCTCGATTGCCTGACCTTTGCTTTTAGATTTTTGCATTTCCTTAGTTATCTCGCCGGCATCAAAAGTTATAACCGGTTTGGCAATATTTAATTGCATTACGAAAGGATAGCCGGAAACGTCGATAGAATCGTATTTTATAGCCACGATACTCTTGCCGTTTTTCTTTGCCGAATTATTGATGCGTTCAATATTTTTTTCAGTGTTGATCTTAAATGTATCGGAAGCTTTAAACCAAAAAGCGGTATATCCGCCGATTACGAGTGCAGTTGTTGTAGCCAGTGCGACGACGGATTTGCTCATTGGTTGGATCCTATTTTATTTTTTCGATTATTTAATATAACAAGCAAGCTTTTTAAGGCAAGCGTTAGATTAGATTTAGGTTTAGATTTTACCCCATCTTCTATGCACCCAAAACCATTGGGCAGGATATTCACGAATCCAGCTTTCAAGTAGATCATTTATCTCTTGCATAGCTTGAGATTTGGATTTTTCTTTAGGGTAAAATATCGGGGGGTTAATAGTCACGTGAAAATGCACCCCGTGGGTGCGGACTATTCTTACCGCAATTATCGGGGTTGCAGTTTTAATTGCCAGTGAAGTCGCTCCCGTGGTCGTCATAGCAGGAAGATTAAAGAATTTGAGCTTTTCACCGTCATTGGTGCGTTGATCGATCAACAACCCCACCGATTTGCCAGAATGCAAGGCTTTTATAGTTTCTTTCGCCCCTTGTTTGCCTTTGGCATGCAGCTCAATTTTATAATGCGAGCGAAGTTTTTTTATAATAAAATCGACCAGCGGATTATTGGCAGCCCGATAAATTAAAATCAATGGAACGCCGCACGCTGCCGAGGTTAGCGGAGTAATCTCCCAATTGGCAAAATGCCCGGCAACAAATATTGCCGATTTGCCTGTGGTTTTTATATCTTCTAATATTTCTCTACCTTCAACCGTGATGCGTTTTTGCATAATTTTGCGGCTTAAATGCGGATATTCACCGATTGTTCGCCCCAAATTATCCCACATATCGCTTAGAATTTTAGCAACTTGAGCTTGCGATAATTCCGGCATCGCTTTTTCAATATTATTGCGAGCGATTCGGTGGGGTTTTGTCAAAGGGGCAATTGTTCTTGCGATTAAACCGCCGAATGCAGAGGCAAAATCAAGCGGCATAATGCGAAAAATTGAAAGAATAAATAATGCAAATACAGCCTCTAAGCTATATTTAAAATAACGTAGTATATAAGTAAGATTGCGAAGAATGTTTGAATCGTATTTCATGGATACGACTATAGTTGATATTTTTAATCAATCAATGCGAGGTTTGACGATTCTTAAGATAAAGACTTGCAAAATCGATCGGCTCGATCAAAAGCGGAGGGAATCCACCGTCTCTGGTGATATCGGAAATTACCCGACGTGCAAACGGGAAAAGCAAAAATGCACAATCGATGAACAAAACTTGTTCAAGACGATCTTCAGGGATATTTTGTAACATTGCAATCGCCGCATAATCAAGTTCGGCAATAAATAATGGGGTTTCACCGCTTACCGCTTTTGCTGAAATATGCATCACGAGTTCAAAATGTTCGTCGTCGATACGCCCGGCTTTGAGGTCGATATCGAGATTGATTTGCGGTTGTCCGGCAACACTGCCCGGCAAATTGGGATTTTCAAACGACAAATCTTTTATATATTGTGATTTAATCAAGAATTGAGGATTTGCTTGTGATTCCGACATATAAATACAAATATAAGATGGCTAAAAATAAAAAATGCCCGGCAATCATAATGATATGCCAGGCATCGCAAATAGAAATTAACGTTTGCTGAACTGGAAGCTACGACGAGCTTTAGCTTTACCGTATTTCTTGCGCTCAACCACGCGAGGATCGCGAGTCAAGAAACCGCCTTGACGCAAGGTTTTGTGGAATTCCACGTCATATTCGTCCAATGCACGGCTGATGCCTAAACGAACAGCTCCGGCTTGTCCTGAAAGTCCGCCGCCTGCAACGGTGCAGAATACGTCGAAATTACCGGTACGGCTAAGAGCCGCAAACGGTTGATTGATGATCATACGCAAAACCGGACGGGCGAAATATTCTTCTGCCGCTTTACCGTTGATGCTGATTTTTCCGCTTCCGCGTTCAACCCAAACACGAGCAACTGCATCTTTACGACGACCGGTGCCGTAAGTACGTAAAGAAGCTTGCTTGCTTTCTGCTTTCGCAGGTTTTTCGGATTTTTCTGCAGTCTTTGCCTTAGTTACCATTTTGAGCCTCTGAATTATCTTTTGTTTTTAGGATTTTTGGAAGCAAAGTCGTAAACTTGCGGCTGTTGAGCTGCATGCGGGTGTTCGCTGCCTGCATAAATACGCAATTTTGCAAATTGATGATCGCCGAGCGGACCTTCCGGCATCATACGTTCGACAGCCTTGCTGATAATACGTTCGGGGTGAGTGCTGAGAATGAACTCGGCAGTGCGTTCTTTAATACCGCCGGCATATCCGGTGTGATGGTAGTAAATTTTTTGCTGTTTTTTGCGGCCGGTCATTTTAACTTTTTCGCAATTGATGATGACAACGCTGTCACCGGTATCGATATGCGGAGTATACATCGGCTTGTTTTTGCCACGCAACATTTTGGATACTTCGGTCGCCAAGCGTCCGAGAACGACGCCTTCAGCATCGATAATCCACCATTTTGATTCCACTTCGGAAGGTTTTGCAGAGTAAGTTTTCATAAAATACTAATAGTCTTAATTTATCCGGTTGTTAAGGGCAGGCAACATATAAAGCATTATTCGATATGTCAACCTGAATTTTATATAGAGCTTGCAATATTTACGGAGATTTTGCTAAAATAATAAAATGAATAAAGAAAATGACGATATTATTGCTGTGCATGTCTATCCTAAATCGGGCAAAGATGCAATCGAAGGATTTGAAATCGATGCAAACGGCAAAACCTGGCTAAAGGTGCGGGTTACAAGCGTTGCAGAGGACGGCAAAGCCAATCAAGCTGTATTAAAATTGCTCGCAAAATATTATAAATGTCCAAAAACTTGCCTTGAAATCGTCTCCGGTGCAATCTCACGCTATAAAATAATTAAGAAAAGATAGTGGCAATAAGTTCAAAGTTTGCTATGGAATCCGTATTAAAGTAAAAGTTGTTAATTTATAAATTTGGAGAATAGCATGAAATTTTTTGTCGATACCGCAGATATAAACGAAATCCGCGAACTTGCCGAAACCGGTCTTTTGGACGGTGTTACCACCAATCCGACTTTGATTGCCAAATCGGGACGTGATTTTATCGAAGTGATCAAAGAAATCTGCACTTTAACCGACGGTCCGGTCAGTGCCGAAGTTACCGCTTTAGATTCTGCCGGTATGATCGAGCAAGGCGAAAAATTGGCAAAAATCGCCCGCAATATCGCAATTAAAGTTCCGCTAACCTGGGACGGACTCAAGGCTTGCAAATATTTCACCAGCCGTGGCACTATGGTCAATGTAACCTTGTGCTTCTCTGCCGCTCAAGCAATTCTTGCCGCCAAAGCAGGTGCAACTTTTGTATCACCTTTCGTCGGTCGCCTGGACGATGTCGGACAAGACGGCTTGCAACTTATCGGCGAAATCTGCGAGATTTACAGCCAATATCCCGATTTTGAAACTCAAGTTTTGGTTGCCAGCATTCGCAATTCTATCCATATCGTCGAATCGGCAAAAATGGGTGCCGACGTTGCAACCATACCGCCTTCGGTGATGAAGCAATTGGCAGCCCACCCGCTTACCGAGAAAGGTTTGGCGACCTTTACCGCAGATTGGCAAAAAACCGGACAAAAAATATAGGCAATGGGTTAAATGTCGCAGGAAAACTCTCTAAACAAACAGCAGATTGCCGATTATCTACGGAAAAATCCCGATTTTTTCCGGGATAATGCCGATTTATTTGAAGTGATAAAGCCGCCGGAAGCCGATCACGGCGGCAACGTCGTCGATCTGCAATATTATATTTTGGAGCGTTTGCAAAACGGTCTGAAATCGATGAAGCAGAAATATGACGGTTTGTTGGTCTCGGGGCGTGACAATATGTCAACCCTGCATCAGGTTCACGAGGCGGTTTTGTTGTTGCTTCGAGCCGGAAGTTTTGATCAATTTCTTGAGATTACGACTTTTGATTTACCTGCATTATTCAATGTCGATACGGTGAAATTTTGCATCGAATCCGACGCTGCCGAGTTTTATGCCGGTAAGTTTGAGGAAGAAGATACTGCTTCCGGAATCGGATTTCTTGAGGTCGGCACCGTCGATAAAATAATGGGCAAGGATAAATCGATTGTTTTAATCTCCGACACCGGCAAACAATTTTTATACGGCTTTGAGCAAATTTTCAGCGATTGTTCGGGAATCATCGAATCGGCGGCGATTTTGCGTATGTCGCTACCTTCATCGCAACGCCCGTGTTTGCTCGCTTTCGGCGTGCGAATTCCCGGACATTTTTACGACGGACAAGGCACCGAGATGCTCTCATTCTTCGCCCAAGTCTTTGAACATTTGTTTGATTTATCTTTTAACGATAGCGGAATCGCCGATTTTATCTAAACAATTTTTAGTAAATAATACGGTATCATATGCCTAAATTCTTTGATTTTTGTGCGGGTATCGGAGCCGGTCATTTTGCCTTTGCCGCAATCGGCGGACAATGTGTCGGATATAGCGAAATCACCCCCAAATCCGAGCAAACTTACCGTTTATTATTTGGCGATAAACTGCAAAATTACGGTGATTTAACTAAAATAATCCCGGGTCAATTGCCTGATTTTGATATTCTGCTTGCAGGCTTTCCCTGTCAATCCTTCTCAATCGTCGGCAAACGCAAGGGCTTGGAGGACGATCGGGGTAAAATCATCTATAGCCTAGCTAAAATTATTGAGCATAAAAAACCCAAAGCATTTTTATTGGAAAATGTAAAAGGATTGATAAATCTTGATAAAGGCTCGGCATTTAAAGAAATATTAGATTTACTATCTAAGCAAAATTACCGCATATATTATAGGGTTCTCGATAGTTTGGATTACGGAGTTCTCCAAATGCGTGAACGTATTTATATAGTCGGCATAAGAGACGATTTAGCCAAACCGGAATTTAACTTTCCGCTACCGCTTAAAGATAATCTAAATATTACCGATTTCCTTTGCGACGATAACGAGGATTTAATCCTGCAAGGTAGTGCTTATCAAACTTTTCTCGGCTATTTGGAAAATAAATATAATAAAGGCAGATTTGTTTTGCAAGATTTGCTCGCAAAGGATTATTTGGTGTTAGACGGCAGACAAAGCGATTTGCGTTTATATGAAAATAAAGTTCCGACTATCCGCACCGGAAGACAAGGGATTTTATATGTTAAGAATCAAAAATTACGCAAATTAAGTGCAATCGAAGCATTATTATTACAAGGTTTTGATTTGCAAATTGCAAAAAATATTGCCGATAAAGTAAGCTCGAGCAATCTATTGTCGCAAGCAGGCAACGCAATGACTATCAATGTTATGCAGGCAATCGGAAAAAATATTTTGGAGCATATTAAATGACAGAGCTGAAATATATGAGACCCTATTTATTTGCACAGCAAATGCTGCAATTTAAAATTAACCCCTGTTTATTATTTGAGCAAGAAACACAATGACCCAATTTAATTTTATCATCAAAGCCAAAGAAAATCTTGCCAGAACAGGCATTGTCAGCACTGCACACGGAGAGATCCGCACGCCGGCTTTTATGCCGGTCGGCACGGCAGGCACGGTTAAGGGCATGTTGCCCGAATCGGTTGCGGCGACCGGTAGCGACATATTGCTCGGCAATACCTATCATCTGATGTTGCGTCCTTCGGCAGAGATCGTCGCCAAACTCGGCGGATTGCATAAATTCATGAATTGGAACAAGCCGATTCTCACCGATTCGGGCGGGTTTCAGGTGATGTCGCTTTCCAAACTCCGCAAAATCACCGAAGAAGGAGTTAAGTTCCAATCGCATATCGACGGGGCGACTTATAACCTCACCCCCGAGCGTTCAATCGAGATTCAATATATGCTCGATAGTAATATCACTATGGTACTCGACGAATGCACGCCCTACCCTGCGACTCGGCAAGATGCCGAATCATCGATGCGGCTTTCAATGCGGTGGGCAAAACGCTGCAAAGATGCTTTTGTCGAACGTGAAGGTTACGGGCTTTTTGGCATCGTTCAAGGCAGTATGTATGAAGATTTGCGGATTGAATCGGCGGCTGCTTTGCAAGAAATCGGCTTTGACGGTTATGCAATCGGCGGATTGGCAGTCGGCGAAGGGCAGGAAATTATGTTTGAGGTGCTTGATTACACGGTGCCGCAATTACCGCAAGACAAACCACGTTATTTAATGGGAGTCGGCAAGCCTAGCGATATTGTCGGTGCGGTGGCTCGTGGAGTCGATATGTTCGATTGCGTAATTCCCACCCGAGCCGGGCGTTTTGGGCGGGCATATATCGATCATGATGAATTAAACCTCAAAAATGCTTGCCACACCGAAGACCCCACCCCGGTCGACCCGACTTGCGATTGCCCGTGCTGCACTAATTACAGCCGAGCCTATCTTAACCACCTGTTTAAAGCCGACGAAATGTTAGGGCCGATATTGTTGACTTGGCATAATATAAGATATTATCAACGCCTTATGCAGCGTATCCGTGATGCAATCGAGGCCGGTACATTCGGTGAGTTTGCGAATAGTTTTGGAGTTTAAAAATTCCGCAGCACATGCAGATATATATCTTTGAGTTTGATAATATCCTCGACTAAAACACGCTCATCAATTGCATGGGCGGTTTTGCCGGTAGTGCCGAATTCGACTACTTGGCAAATATCTTTGATAAAGCGAGCATCAGATGTTCCACCGGTAGTTGAAAGCACCGGAGTCAAACCGGTAATTTCTTCGCTTGCCGCAACCAATAAATCGCTCAATTTGCAACGTCCGGTAACGAATGATTCGCCAGAAACCCTAAATTTTAATTCATAATTATCGGCAACTTTATCAAGCTGTGTTCTCACCCATTGCTCGATAGTTGATCCGCTATAATTATCGTTAAAACGAATGTTAAACTCTGCTGTGGCGGTTGCCGGAATAAGATTACCGGTAGTATTTGCGACATCGACCGTGGTGATTTCCAAATTCGAGGGCTGGAAAAACTCGCTTCCGCTGTCAATCACCGTGGTTTTGAGCGTGTGCAGCATTGCGACCAAAGTCGTAATCGGGTTATTGGCAAATTCAGGATATGCAACATGCCCCTGCTTGCCGTTTACGGTTAAAGTGCCGCTTGCACTGCCACGTCTGCCGACTTTTACCATCTCGCCGAGCTTGGTCGGGTTGGTCGGCTCGCCGACGATGCAACAATCGATAATCTCGCCTTTAGCTTTGAGCCAGGGCAGCATTTTGCAAGTTCCGTTGATCGCATTGCCTTCTTCATCACCGGTGATGAGCAAACTAATCGAATAATCGGGCGGATTTACGGCAAATTCAGAAACCGCCGCCACAAAAGCGGCAATTGCAGCTTTCATATCCTCGGCACCCCGTCCGATCAAATAACCGTCTTTAAGCGTAGCAGAAAAAGGCGGCACCGACCATTTATCTTCATCTCCCGGAGCGACCACATCGACATGCCCGGCAAAACAGAGATTGGGCGAATTTGTTCCAAGCCTTGCATATAGATTTTTGGTCGGCTGACCGGCAGGATCGGCAAAATCCACAATCCACGAAACAAAGCCGAGATCCTGCAAATATTCTTGTAGAAGACGCATAGTACCGGCATCTTTAGGAGTAACGCTGGCACAGCGGATCAACTCTTGGCTTAATAAAATCGGATCGATAATCGGCATGTTTTTACCTTTTTATGTTGCAAGACGGATATACGTAAAAAATCTTCCAAATACCAAAAAAAGATGCTAAACGCATGCATATATAAGCAATCTTTAAGAATTTATGCAAATGACAATTCAAAATATAATCGATTCTATTTTAGCGAGCGAGAATATCGCCGCACTTGAAGAAATTCGCATCGGACAACTCGGCAAAAAAGGCTATTTCACCGAGCAATTAAAAACCCTCGGCTCACTGCCGCCCGAAGAACGCAAACTCAAAGGGCAAGAGCTAAATATTGCAAAGCAGCAGATTAGCGAAGCTATCGACAAGCAAGCCGAGATACTCAAATTGCAAGAAATCAATGCAAGGCTAGAGCAAGAATGGCTCGACGTTACTTTGCCGCCACGCACAAACGCTCAAGGTTTTATCCACCCGATTTCCAAAGTATTACAAGAAATTAGCGACATTTTTAGCGAGCAGGGTTTTGCAATTGCCGAAGGTCCGGAGATTGAAGACGATTACCATAATTTCACCGCCCTCAACTTCCCGGAAAACCACCCGGCAAGGCAGATGCACGACACTTTTTTTATCAAAAGCGAGGCAGGCAATCATTTGCTTCGCACCCACACTTCGCCGGTGCAAATCCGCACTATGCAGGCAGGCAAAGCACCGTTTCGTTTTATTGCGAGCGGCAAAACTTTCCGTTGCGATTCCGACATGACCCACACTCCGATGTTTCATCAAACCGAAGGTTTTTTGGTCGATAAAAACATCAATATGGGGCATCTCAAAGGTTGTATCGAAGACTTCCTCAAGAAGTTTTTTGCAATCGATAATCTGCCGGTGCGTTTCCGCCCGAGCTTTTTCCCGTTCACCGAGCCTTCTGCCGAGATCGACATCGGTTGTTCACGCCAAAACGGCGAGATCAAAATCGGTGCCGGCAAAGACTGGCTCGAAGTCGGCGGTTGCGGCATGATTCACCCCAATGTTCTTAAAAATTGCAATCTCGATCCCGAGCAGTGGCAAGGTTTTGCCTTCGGTTTCGGGGTGGAAAGATTAACTATGCTCAAATATGCGATTCCCGATTTACGAACTTTCTTTGAAGCCGATATTCGCAGGCTCAAACATTACGGATTTGCAGCGGTCGGAGGTCAGGCATGAAATTCACCTTATCTTGGTTGCGTGAACATTTAGAAACCACCGCAACAATCGAACAAATCAGCGAAAAACTCACCGCTTTGGGCTTGGAAGTCGAAGAAGTAACCGATAAATCGCTCGGCTTGGAAAAATTCGTCGTTGCCGAGATCATCGCCGCTGAACGCCACCCTAATGCCGATAAATTGCAAGTCTGCAAAGTCGATGACGGCAGCGAAGTTAGGCAAATCGTCTGCGGTGCCGCCAATGCACGCCCGGGGATTAAAGTAGTGCTGGCGAAAGAAGGGGTTAAAATCCCCAACGGCGGATTTTTGATCAAGAAAAGCAGTATCCGCAATGTTGAAAGCAACGGCATGTTATGCTCGGGCGAAGAACTCGGACTTGCCGATTCAAGCCAAGGTATAATCGAACTGCCGGCAGAAGCAAAAAACGGCGAAGGTATTATTGAATTGCTCGGACTTGCCGACCCGATTATTGAAATTGCGATCACCCCCAACCGTGCCGATTGCTTGGGCGTTGCAGGCATCGCAAGGGATTTGGCGGCAGCAGGACTAGGCACGCTTAAATCACGACAAACAAATTTTGCAGGCTCGGGCAATCCAGAGATTACGGCTAGCATCGAAACCCCAAATTGCACCGCATTTAGCTACTGCACGATCAAGGGCGTAAAAAATGCTCCCTCGCCGGATTGGCTACAAAAACGCTTACAAGCGATCGGATTGCGTTCAATTTCTGCATTGGTCGACATCACCAATTACGTTATGTACGACATCGGTCGTCCGCTTCATGTTTATGATGCCTCTAAAGTTCAAGGCAATATAACTATCCGTACCGGCAAGACAGGCGAAAGATTCACCGCTCTTAATGAAAAAGAATATCAATTAAGCGAAGAAATGACTGCGATTTGCGACCCAAACGGAGTGCTTGCACTGGGTGGAATTATCGGCGGTTTGGCAAGCGGTTGCAGCGAAACAACTACCGACGTAATTTTAGAATCTGCAGTTTTTGATCCGGTAAACATCGCCAAAACCGGTCGCACTTTAATGGTCGATTCCGACGCTCGTTACCGTTTTGAACGTGGGGTTGACGCAGCAATCGTTAAAAGCGGGGCAGAAATTGCCGTTAACCTCATTTTGCAAATTTGCGGCGGCACTGCAAGCGAAGTTAAACTCATCGGCGAACCGGCAAAACCCACACAAGCAATTGAATTTGATTATAATCAAGTTGCAAGTCTCGGCGGTGTGAATTTGAGCAAAGAGCAGATTGAAACGACCTTAAAATCGCTCGGCTTTAGCATCGAAGGTTCGCAAGTTACTCCGCCGTCTTGGCGGCATGATGTTAGCACTTCGGCTTGCTTGGTTGAAGAAATAGTCCGCATTTACGGTTACGAAAACATCGATTCGCTCACACTGCCGAATGCAGAAAAAACAGGCTTATTGCCAAAGCAAAAAGCGGTTGCCGAGATGCGGAAAGGTCTCGCAATTACAGGCATGAACGAGGTTTATAGCTGGGCATTTATGCCAAGTGAAAAAGCCGCTTTGTTTAGCGAAACTCCGCCGTTGCAATTGTTAAACCCGATCAGTAACGATTTAGATGCGATGCGTCCGAGCCTACTGCCTAACCTGATAGAAGGTTGCGAACGCAACATCGCCAGAGGGTTTGACGCTTTGAGCTTATTTGAAATCGGCAATGTGTTTGCCGACGTTACTTTGCAAGGGCATAAACAAATGATTGCAGGCGTTCGCACCGGCAGCACCTGCCTGCCCGATCATTTTAAAAACTCACGTAAATTTGACTTATTCGATGCCAAAGCTGATATTTTCAACCTGCTTGAGCTTGCAGGATTAGCACCGGGCAAACTCGCAATCGATCGCAAAGTCCCAAATTATTACCACCCGAGCCGCTCGGCAAGAATCTCGCTCGGCGGCAAGGTTACGCTCGGCTATTTCGGACAGATCCACCCCTTGATTGCCGACAAATTCGGGGTTAAGCAAGACATCGTCGCCTTTGAGTTATTCGTTGATGCAGTGCCGATAGCCAAAGCAAAAGCAAAGCCTGCTTTTGCCGTTTCAAATTTCCAAGAAGTAAACCGAGATTTTGCTTTTATCGGCGACGAAAAAATTGCCGGCGGCGACATCGTCAAAGCAATTGAGAACGCAGAAAAAATACTCATAAAGTCGGTAAATATATTCGATATTTATAGCGGCAAAGGGGTTGAACCGGGTAAAAAATCTGTAGCAATCTCGGTAAAATTACAAGCCGCCGACCGCACCCTAACCGACGCAGAGATTGAAAGCGTAAGCAGCAAAATCATCGCCTCGGTTGCAAGCTTAGGCTTGGTTTTAAGAAGTTGATATGAAGTATAGACTTGTTCTTTTTATTGCGGCAATTACAACTCTCTTTGCAGGTCTTGCAATTGCCGCCGAAGAACAAAAAGACTTTATCACCGCCACGTTACCCTATCCGATTGAGTATGTTTTTGAGCGGATAAATTCGCAATTTAGCCAGGAAGATCGCAGTTTTTTTGACGATTATAACGGCGGAATTTATCAATTGCCGCATAATGCCAAAATCAAACAAGAGTTATCTTCTAAAGAGTTAAAAGATTTCATTGCCTCGCCTGTGGTAAGGGAAAATAAATTTTACGTTTTTTTTGCAGCATATAAAAATATGCAAGCCCGCTTGCAAGAAATCACCCTCGAAAATGTCGTCGGCAATCAAAATGTGGCACTTGAGCGTTATGCAGCGAGCGATAAAGAAAAACGTGATCACGATATTTATATTTGGAGTCCCAACGAGATTTTTTGGTATTCAAGCGACAAATCTTTTGACAAACCCACGCTTTTTCGTAGCTTCTTTATCGTTCGCCTCAACGCAATCGATGCTGAAAATACAGAAATAGAAATTATTCAAGATAAACCTGTTATCAATAACGGCAAAAAATTTAGCGTTGATAAACACGGTAAAATCAGAAAGTTTGACATTAAAACCACACCGCCTACTGTAAAAGAGCGTGAATTTATGCTATCTTGCATTAGTCAATTTATCGAAAAAAGATACCCTAACCGGCGTTTATTTAACTGCAAATGATGCCGGCAATTGATCTACTACTGCAAGTTTAACTCAAACGACAATGCACAATTGGCAGAATTCGGATTTTTAGCAATCGAGTATTTTTGCACCGCCGCTGCAACATTATTATTATCAAAACAAGTTATTGAGGACGAAGGAGTCGCAGAAGTATCTATCGCCCCCTGCACATTGCCACCCGATGCCCAGACCAAACCGTAATTTCCTGCCGGCCCCGAACCGCCTACGGCTGCCGAAGCAATATCCCATTGTTGATATTTTGCAATTACCAAACCGGATTGTGGCAAGCCATCGTCCATTTTTGCATCAATCGAATAAGCTTCATTAACCGTAAGCATTACCGAATTGTTTCTTATTGCTCCGTTGCCGTCAAGTGCCCCGGCGGTTCCGAATGCAAGTAAAGATAGATAATTCTTGGCTTGTGGAGTAGAATATACGCTAACATAAACCCCTTTTTTTAGTTTAGAGCGAGGAATAATATGTTCTATTTTTATAGTGGTTCTTTCAGAGGTAAAAGGAATAGAAAAAGCACCTGCAGTATTAAAATTATCCTCTATCAAGCCGGAATTTGCCGATAAATCCTCCCAGAACCAAGCATTTTCACCTGAAATACAACAAGAAACATAACTTGTTGCAGCTACATATAAATAATTCTCGATTAAACCGTTGCCGTTTCCTTGCCCGATCGTCCCTGCTCTTACAGGAACTACACTAAAGCCAAATTTCTGCACCGCACTTGCAGAAATATCTCCCGGCAGATATCTGTATTTTTCTTCAAACTGCCGCACCGCTGCATTATAGCCTTGAATCTGGGTTATAGTAGCACGAATAGCAGCCGTAGTTATCATATCCCTGCCGACTACAACCGCACCGACCACCAAACCGATAATCACCATAACAATAGAAACCTCAATCAAAGTGAAAGCTAATTGGCTGCGATATTTTTCTATGTACGATTTTTTTGGCATTATATGATTTTTAATTTATTGTTAATATAACCAACCGACTATAACATAAAATAGATTACAAATAAACTCATCAATATGTCAAATAATTCATACAGCACCCTAACTATTCTCGGCTCGACCGGCTCGATCGGCACAACTGCGATCGAGTTAATAAAGCTCCACCAAGATAAATTTAGCGTTATCTCCTTAACATCTTATAATAATATTCAATTATTGGCTAATCAGGCAAAACAACTTAATGCAAAATATGCAGTTATCGGCAATGAGTCGCTCTACAAAGAATTAAAAGATGCACTTGCAGGCACAAATATCGAAGCTTTGGCAGGCGAGCAAGCGATAATAGATGCCGCAAAAATCACAAGCGACATCGTTCTGACTGCAATCGTCGGAGCGGCAGGTTTACTGCCGACTATGGCAGCGATTGAACGAGGAGCAACGATAGCTCTTGCCAATAAGGAAACTCTGGTTTGTGCCGGCGATATTGTAATGCAGGCAGCAAAAACCCACAATGCAAAAATAATCCCCGTTGATTCCGAGCATAGTGCGATTTTTCAGGTTTTTGACTTTAACAACCCAAGCAGCATAGAAAAAATTATCGTCACCGCTTCAGGTGGGCCTTTCAGAAATTTCACCAAACAACAAATTGAAAATGCAACTCTTGCAGATGCTTTAAAACACCCGATTTGGAATATGGGGGCGAAAATCTCAATCGATTCGGCAACCATGATGAATAAATCATTGGAAATAATCGAAGCTTGGCATTTATTCCCGATTGAGAAATCGCAACTTGAAATTTTGGTTCACCCGCAATCGATAATTCATAGCATGGTGAATTATGTCGACGGCTCGGTGCTTGCCCAACTCGGCACTCCCGACATGAGTACTCCGATTGCTTATGCCCTCGCCTATCCCGAACGTATGACAAGCAATTCGAGCAAACTAAATTTAGCAGAAATCGGTAATTTGTCTTTCTTTGCACCAGATTATGAGAAATTCCCTGCCCTACGCCTTGGCAAAGAGGCTTTACAAGCAGGCGGCTCGGCACCTTCAATCTTAAACGCTGCCAATGAGATTGCGGTCGAACGCTTCTTAAACCAGCAAATATCATTTGGAGAGATTGCTCAAATCGTCGAAAAAACCCTAGAAAAAATTCCCGTATCCTCTCCGACTACTATCGATGAAGTTATTGCAATAGATCGCCAAGCCAGACAGATTGCAGGATCTAGTTTCTCGTGATATTTCGCTAGAGCGTAAGCGAAAACGTCGAATTTTTGAGCATCGCACCGCAGCGTATATTTAATACGTGAGTAGCGAAGCGGAGAAAATCGGCGTTTGCAGCAAGCTATAGTAGAAATATCACAAGAAACTATATGACAATATCGTAGAGCATATCCCTAAATAATCGGAGGAAATTCTGATCGAGATGGGTTGCCATCTCTTCCTTCATAATTTTCAATGCAACCTCTGCTTCCATCGGCGGCTTGTAAACTCTGCGATCGGTTAAGGCACTAAATACGTCGACAATTGCCGCCATGCGTGCCAGATCATTTAATTCCGAACCTAGCAATCCTTCAGGATACCCGGTTCCGTCTATTTTTTCATGATGTTGTGCAGCAATAACAATCACCGATTTTGGAATATTTCCGTTAGCTTGCAAATATTTAACCGTTTCGGGAACATGGGTTTTCATAATCGCATATTCTTCGTCGTTAAGTTTGCCGGGTTTATTAAGAATATTATGCGGAATCAACATTTTTCCGACATCGTGCAATAATCCACCGCTTGCCAAAATAAGTCGTTCTTGATTTCTAAGCCCTGCCGCATTGCCGAATAAAGACAGCATGGTTGCCACTCGCATACTATGGGCATAAGTATAGTTATCGTGATTTTTTACACCGTTTAAAATACTTTTAAAATCATTATTCTCAATCGACTCGACCAAAGGAATACAAGCATCTTTTACCGATGCAAAATCCAAAGGCTCGCCTGCGGCAATAACATCTGCAATACTGTTAAAAACATCAACCGTTCCCCTTAATGCTTTTTGTTGGAGCGATGGCAACTCATTCCATTCTTTTTCGACATGAGCATTAAGCAATGCGGAAATTGTGTTAATCAGCAAGCTCTTACGATAGGGTTTAACGATTGTATCAGAAGCACCGTAACTTTTTGCATCGGCAAGAATTTTTTCATTATTCTCGTTCGCAATAAATATAACCGGGATTTTTGCCAAAGCTTCATCTTGTTGCAATATACGAATAAAGCCTAAGCTTTGAGCCGGATTACGGCTACTTCCGATTAAAATAATATCGGGAATATTTGCAGTAATTTTACTCACCGCAACGGAATAATCATTATACAAATCAATATCGTAAAAAGACAATAAAGCAGCAGAAACCTCGGTTCGATGATTATTATTTTCATCGATTAACGCAACTGCATGGCGATGTTTTGAAATAATTGACATATTTTTTCCGTATTTTTACTAAGTTATTTACCGTGTAGGAATCCCTGCTTGACGCATTGCAGCTTTAGCCTCGCCGATCGTATAAGTGCCGAAATGAAATATCGACGCTGCCAAAACCGCACTTGCATGCCCCTGCGTAACGCCTTCAACCAAATGCTCAAGCGTGCCGACTCCGCCCGAAGCAATCACGGGAACCCCAACCGCATCGGCAATTGCACGAGTAAGCGGAATATTAAAGCCCTGCTTGGTGCCGTCACGATCCATCGATGTAAGCAGAATCTCACCGGCTCCATATTCAACCATACGCTTAGCCCACGCAACCGCATCGATTCCGGTTGGATTGCGTCCACCATGTGTGAATATCTCGAATTTATCGCCGACCGATTTAGCATCAATTGCAACGACAATACATTGAACGCCGAATTTTTCTGCCGCTTGTTTTACAAATTCAGGGTTGCGTACTGCTTCGGTATTGATTGAAACTTTGTCTGCTCCGGCTAAAAGCAGTTTACGAATATCGTCTAAATTCCGCACTCCGCCACCTACGGTAAGCGGCATAAAACATTGCTCGGCAACTTTACTTACTGCATCGCAAAGAATCGAACGATTATCGCTAGATGCCGAAATATCAAGAAAACAAAGTTCGTCCGCTCCCTGCTCGTCGTAAATCTTAGCCTGAGTTGCAGGGTCACCGGCATCTTGTAAGCCCTCAAAATTTATACCCTTTACAATGCGTCCGTCTTTTACGTCCAGACACGGAATTATTCGAGTTTTTAACATGCATACTCTTTTATTTGATTTTCTATGAATAACTTTATATCAACAATAAAAGCACTTGCAAGTATATGATTTTATGAATAATATCGATATATATAATACATAACAAAATAAGATTATGACCCTAGCTATGAATTTAATCAATAGCCCACTTATAAATCCCGAGCAAATTCTCGATTCTTATCGTAAATCGGACGCAGTTTTTATCGTTTGCCAAAACACCAAAAAACAGATCATCGAGATTGCGGCGATAAATCAAGAAGCCGAGAAAATTACCGGATATAGAAATGAAGATCTTTTAAACAAAGATATTTCAACAATATTGCCGGATCGCATCGCCGCCATAGTTCATGAATTCGTTGAATATGAAGACGGCAACGACCTCATGCATGTACTCGGCAAAATTAGCGATTTCGCAATCAAAAGTAAATCTGGCGAAGAAATCGGGTTTAAATTACGAATTATCAGGGGTGACGCATTTGCAGGCAATCCTTGGTTCCACCTTGTTATGGTCAATGACAAGCAAGAAAAAACCGACAATCTATTCCGCTCGGTTTTGAAAGAAAATTTCAAAGGTCATGAAACTATCGATCAATTTACCGGCTTGCCCGATCGTGATTCTTTACTCAAAGACCTTGAATTAGTCGTCTATCATGTAAGAAGCAAAAATATATCGGCATCTTTTGCAGTTATCGACATCAATAGATACAGCTCATTACTTAGTGAATACGGACAGCAGAATTGCGATAAAATTCATAAACATATCGGTGAAATCTGCAAAATGAAGCTTCGCCCCGAAGACACTATCTGCACTTTGTCGGATCGTTCATTGGGCATTATCATGATCGATACTTCACAAGAAGTTGCACGCATGGTTCTCAATCGTTTGCGTTGGGCAATCAGTGTTACGCCGATGCAAATTAAAGCCGAAGAAGTCAGCAGCCAAGTCAATATTAGTTTCACTCAAATTGACGGCAAAGTTATGCATGCAGAATTACTGGCAAAGTGTGAAGACTACATGAATAGCCAACGTGTTCAGGTCAATAACTCGGTGCAATTGGTCATTGCTTATGAAAGAAGGACTGAAGCCGAAGATCGCCGCAATGCTAAATTGCCGGTTGAACCTAATTTACGCGTAAGACCTCGTCGTAAGCCAAAAAAATGATTGCTTGTGAAATATAGTGTTTTATATTTTTATTTATAACAAACTTTTTAAGGCGAGCGAGCCGGAGTTTAGATAAACTAAATGAGGACGAGCAAGACCTGCAGAAAGTGAAGTTAGAAATGAAAATAGGAAACACTATAGAAGATACATTATCTAAGGTCGCTTTTAACAAAGACGGCTTGGTTCCGGTGGTAGTGCAATCGATTACAAGCGGCGAGATTCTTATGCATGCTTGGCAAAACAAAGAATCGCTCGCATTGACTATTGCCGAAAAAGAAATGGTCTATTGGTCACGCTCACGGCAAAAACTTTGGCGTAAAGGAGAGACTTCCGGCAACACCCAAAAACTGATTGAATTACATATTGATTGTGACGGTGACACCCTGCTTGCCAAGGTTGAACAAATTGGGGTTGCATGCCACACTGGGGCAGCAAATTGTTTTTTTACTAGATTGGTTTAAACGTCATTGCATCTTAAACGACAATGCACAATTAAGCCCTTTTCCGCCATTGGTGCCGACAGAATATTTCTGTGTTCCTGCAGCTCCGCCATTATCATAACATGTAATTGCAGATGCAGGAGCTGCCGAAGTGTCAGTCGTACCCTCAACCATTCCGCCAGATGCCCAAACTAATCCACCCGTTGTAGTCGCACCTTCTCCCGCCAAATCCCATTGTTGATATCTAGCAATTACATTGCCGGTTTGTGGCAATCCGTCATCAAGTTTTTTATCAATTGAAGCAGCTTCATTTACACTTAAAGCAGTAGAATTATTACGAATTCCGCCATTTAGACCAATACTACCACCTTCGCCAAATGCCAATAACGAAAAATAATTAAATCCCCCCAAAGAATAAACATTAAAATAAACACTATCTTTTATCTTGGCACGCGGGATTATATCCTGAATAGTCGGAATAGTTTGTTCATTAACACCACCAAGGGGATAATCAAATGCTCCTGCATAATTAAAATTACCGCTTATAAGACCTGAATTAGAAGATAAATCCTCCCAAAACCATGCGGTTTCTCCCGAAATACAGCATGCTTGCTGAGCATAATAATTATTAGAAGCATACCCGTAAGCTTGAATAAAACCGTTGCCGTCGCCTTGACCGCCGGTTCCGGCTCGATTCGGCATAACGCTAAAGCCGTATTGGGTTACCAGATCGGCGGCAATATCCCCCGGCAATCCGCCGTATTTTAACTGAAAAGTCCGAGTTGCAGTATTATAGCTCTCGATTTGACTAACCGTAGAGCGAATTTTTGCCGCAGCAACCAAATCATTGCCGACCAAAATACCACCCGTAATCAAACCGATAATCACCAGCACGATAGAGAGTTCAATTAAGGTAAAGCCTAAACGCCTACGCTGTAGGTTGTAGGTTGTAGGTTGTAGGTTGTAGGTTTTCATACATAACATTGATTGCAACTAATATATTTACTTACACCTATTATAGAGAATATATTTTAATAAAACCACATATTTAAACGTCTAAATTCTCAATAAAAGCAGTGCCGAGTTTGGCGGTTTCTTCTTGGATAAATTGGAAGCGTAATTCAGGTTTTTTGCCCATTAGCTGATCAACCCGGCTGCTTGTCGACTCTATTTCGTCGCCGGCAATTCCAACTCTTAGCAACACCCGTTTTCCCGATTGCATCGTAGTTTCTTTAAGCTGCGAGGCGGTCATTTCACCAAGACCTTTAAAGCGTCCGATGTCCAATTTTCCCGGTTTTTTGCCGAGAACCTTTAGCAATTCGTCTTTTTCTTTATCGTCCCGAGCATAATGGGTAGTGGTGCCGTGAGTGATCCGATAAAGCGGCGGTAGAGCCAGGAATAAATGTCCGTTTTTAATCAATCCCGGCATTTCTTGATAGAAAAAAGTCATCAACAAAGATGCAATATGCGCTCCGTCAACATCGGCATCGGTCATGATGATGATGCGTTCGTAACGTAACGCTGCTTCGTCGTAATTCTTGCCGATTCCGCAACCCAGTGCCAAAATCATATCGGCAATTTCCTGATTTGCTCGAATTTTCTCGCTGGTCGCACTCGCCACGTTGAGAATTTTACCCCGAAGCGGCAAAACCGCTTGAGTCTCCCTGCTGCGAGCTTGCTTTGCCGAACCGCCTGCAGAATCACCCTCAACCAAGAATATCTCCGTACCCTTGCCGTTACTCCTGGTGCAATCGGTAAGTTTTCCGGGCAATCGCAATCTGCCGGTTACTGCCTTGCGTCCGATTTCTTTTTCAGCTTTGCGTTTTAAGCGTTCTTCAGCCCGGTTAATAACGAAATTAAGCAGTGCAGCTGCACTTTCATTATCACCTGCAAGCCAATGATCGAAACGATCCCTAATAATATTTTCCACCCAACGCGATGCTTCTTGGCTGACTAATTTATCTTTAGTTTGCCCTTGGAATTGCGGATCACGGATAAATAACGACAAAATCGCCACGCCACCGACAAAAACATCGTCTGCGGTGATAATTGCGGCTTTTTTATTGCCTATACGCTCGCCGTATGCCCGCACCGCCTTGCTTATCGCATTGCGAAAACCCGCTTCGTGAGTGCCGCCTTCGGGAGTATAAATCGTATTACAATATGAGCGGAAGCTGCTTTCTTCGTCCAGGCACCAATTTGCTGCCCATTCTATGCGTCCCCTGCGTTCCCCCAAATCCGCTTCGCCGGCAAAATTCTGCGGTGAAACCAAGCTGCGACCGGCAACGACAATATCTAAAAAGTCTTTTAGTCCGCCCGGGAAATGGATCGTATCTTCAGTCGGAACTTCGCTATTTTCGCCGAGCAAAGACGCTGCACATTTCCAGCGAATCTCAACACCTCTGAATAAATAAGCCTTTGAACGGGCGAGTTTATATAAGCGTTCGGGACGGAATTTTATCTTATCGCCGAAAATTTCGGGATCAGGGTGGAAGCTTATCGACGTACCTTTGCGATTTTGGATCGTGCCTTCCTGGGTAAGCTTGGTTTGAGCCGCCCCCCGGGAATAAACCTGCCGGTAAATCGTGCGATCACGGATAACTTCAACCTGCAAAACATCGGAAAGGGCATTGACGACCGAGATCCCCACCCCGTGCAATCCGCCCGAAGTTTCATATGCCTTACCGCTGAATTTACCGCCCGAATGCAACATGGTGAGAATCACCTCAAGGGCTGATTTATCGGGATATTTAGGGTGTGGGTCGATCGGAATACCCCGTCCGTTATCACGTATGGTGATATTATTATCTTCACCGATTTCCATTTCAATCCGGCTGGCAAAACCTGCAACCGCTTCGTCCATTGCATTGTCAAAAACTTCGCTAACCAAATGATGCAGTGCGTTCTCATCTGTACCGCCGATATACATTCCCGGCCGCCGCCGCACCGGCTCGAGTCCTTCAAGAACTTCAATATCTTGAGCGGTATAGGTTTCGCTTTTTAGCGGTTTGGCTTTGCTTGCACTATTAAAAAGATCCGACATGATTTACGCTTAAAAAATTATTAAATTAGCAATCTAGCCTATCTAACATCTTAATCTCGATTAGTAAAATATTAACTTGTTTGGCGGCTGCTTTAATAGGCTCAACCAAATACTTCGGAATGCGAACCAAGACGAACAAGCTGCAAATCGTCATCAGATCCCTTACTATAAACAAGTAATAAATCGGGCTTAATATGACACTCGCGACAATTGCTAAAATTACCGCTTAATAAATGATCTCGCAAATTTGCCTGCAAAGGAATATCGGCAGCAAGAGAATTTAAAATAGGAAGAAGCATATTATCAAGTTTTTCTCTGTATTTGCCCTTACTTTCCCGTTTATAGTCACGCCGAAAAGCGGTTGAACGCTCAATCTTCCGCATGCAAATCTGCCATTAAAGCTTGCACCCCAGAAAATTTCTTTCCCTTGCCAGCTTTGAGTTCGGCAATCGCTTCAAGAGTGGTTGAATTGGGAACTTTTACGTCAAACGGCAAGCATTTTTCATCGGCAATTCGCATCATCAACAAACGTATTGCATCTGATACAGATAAACCCATTGCTCCCAAAGCAGCAGAGGCTCTTTCCTTGGTAAGAATATCAATTCTGGCACGCACATAACTTTCAGCTGTATTCATAGCAAATCTCCGTAATAATTCACATACGCATTGTAGTCCTTTTGCGACTACAAATCAAGATAGATCTCAACCCTCTTGGTGCAGCCAATGATCATTGACCGGGCGGCGGTCGCAAGGGCTGCCTTGGCTACCCACGCAAGGGCTTTTAAGATCGCTATGGGGAAATGAGCAGGAAGCCAGCAATCCCAAAGTTATAATAAGCAATAATGTCTTTTTCATCTCTTGACCTTCCGACTAAAATATTACACTAAAACTAATATAGCAATTAGACTATTGCAACGATTTTAATTACGGTCTATCTTTAAAACCATGTCGGCAATTACTCAAAGACTTGAACTTCGGCAATCGCAATCGCTTGCCATGACCCAACAATTACAACAATCGATAAAATTGTTGCAAATGTCGTCGCAGGAAGTTGCCGAATTTGTCGAGGAGGAATTGGAGAAAAACCCCCTCCTTGCCGCAGAAGAATCCGAACCCGAAGCTAAAGAAGAATCAAGTGAGAGCGAAGCCAAAGACGGCGACGACGACTCACCGCAGGCCGCAAAAATTGACGATGATTGGCGAGACGACACGGTTTACGAAAGCGAGCAATATGAAGCCCGCAACAATAACTCAAGCAATAATTTTGAAGATAGTGAGAGTTTTGAATCTTACACCGCAAGTAAAAAATCGCTGCGTGAGCATCTGCTTGAGCAATTAAATTTAAATATTTTAGATCCGAGCGAGCGTATCATCGGCACCCACTTAATAGATTTAGTCGACGAATCGGGTTATATCAAAGAAGACCCTGCAGGAATCGCCGCAATGCTCGATTGTCCGAGCGAACTTATCGAGGCGACTTTCGCCAAGCTCCATACTTTTGAGCCGACGGGGATTTGTGCGAGAAATCTCGGTGAATGTTTGGCAATCCAACTGCGTGAAAAAAACCGGCTCGACCCTGCAATGCAGATAATGCTAAATAATCTTGATTTAGTCGGCAAAAACGATCTCACCGCTTTGGGCAAAATCTGCGGTCTTGAGATCGATGATATTTACGATATGTGCAAGGAAATCCGCAGCCTTAACCCACGCCCGGCGAGCGATTTTGCCTATGAAGAAGCTCAAGCGATAATTCCCGATATTTTCCTAAAACGTGAGGTCAATGATTCGTGGAAGGTCGAATTAAATAGCGATTCATTGCCCAAATTATTGGTAAACCGCCAATATTACACCCAAATTTCAGGCAAAACCCGTGACAAACAGGAGAAAAAATATCTCTCCGAGCAATTAGCCTCGGCAAGTTGGCTGGTTAAGGCTTTGGATAGTCGGGCAAATACGATCCTCAAAGTCGCAACCGAGATCGTCAAACAGCAAGATGCGTTTTTCCGCTACGGGATTAAATATTTACGTCCGCTCACCCTAAAGGAAGTTGCGGCAAATGTCGAACTTCATGAAAGCACGGTCAGCCGGGTCACGACGAGCAAATATATGCTCACCGGACGGGGAACTTATGAGCTAAAATATTTCTTCAATGCTTGTTTGCAAAGTTCATCGGGCGGAGAAGGTTATTCCAACAAAACCGTGCAGCATTTAATCAAAGAATTGGTTGATAACGAGCAAGATAATATTTTATCCGACGATGCAATCGCAGCACTTTTGCAAGATCGAGGGATCGATATTGCAAGACGCACGGTCGCCAAATATCGTGATATTATCGGGATTGCTTCTTCGGCAACCCGAAAACGCAACAAAAAAAGCGGGTAAAAAATGCAACAACGTGAAGAAATGCAATTTGATGTCGTCATTGTCGGAGCCGGTCCGGCAGGCTTGAGTGCGGCTATCAAAATCCGGCAAATGGCAATTGCAGCGAAGCAAGAAATCTCGGTTTGCGTGGTTGAAAAAGGCTCGGAAGTCGGCTCGCATATCTTATCGGGAGCGGTGATTGAAACCAAAGCATTAGACGAATTATTCCCCGATTGGCAGCAACGTAATTCCCCTTTGCAAACCCAAGCCAAACAAGATAAATTTTGCCTTTTATTTAAAAATTTCTCACTAAGGCTGCCCACTCCGCCGCAAATGCAAAATCACGGTAATTATATCGTAAGTTTGAGCAATTTCTGCAAATGGCTGGGCAAGCAAGCCGAAGATTTGGGCGTGCAGATTTTTGCAGGCTTTGCAGCGAGTGACGCAATCATCGAAAACGGCAAAGTCTGCGGAATTATCACCGGCGATTTCGGAGTCGGCAAAGACGGCAGCCACAAAGCATCTTATCAACAAGGGGTGGCGATTCGGGCTAAAGTTACCCTGCTTAGCGAAGGTTGCCGAGGCTCGCTTAGCGAACGTATCATGCAATTATTTGATTTACGCAAAGATTGCGATCCGCAAACTTATGCACTCGGCATCAAAGAAGTTTGGCAAGTTGCACCGGAAAAACATAATCTCGGCAGCGTCACCCATACGGTCGGTTATCCGCTTGATAGCTCAACTTATGGCGGCTCGTTTGTTTATCACTTGGAAGATAATAAAATCGCTCTCGGTTTGGTGGTAGGGCTAGATTATCAAAATCCATATCTTGAGCCGTTTTCCGAATTTCAACGGTTCAAAACCCACCCGAGCGTAAGTAATTTGTTGGAAGGCGGCAAACGCATCGCCTACGGAGCAAGGGCGTTGAACGAAGGCGGCTTGCAAGCAATCCCAAAACTCAATTTCGAGGGCGGAGCGATTATCGGCTGTGCGGCAGGGTTTGTTAATGTTGCCAAGATCAAAGGCACGCATACCGCAATGAAATCTGGAATTTGTGCGGGTGAAGCGACATTTTATCACTTAAGCGAAAATGCACCGCTGGAAAATTACGCCGATAGTCTAAAAAAATCTTGGGTTTACGATGAGTTATATAAAGCCCGCAATATTCGTGCGTATTTCAAAAAAGGTTTGTGGTTTGGCTTAGTTGCCGCAGCGTTCGACACTTATATTTTACGAGGCAATGCTCCGTGGACATTGCATCACAAAGCGGATTATAGCGAGCTTAAACCTGCTACACAATGCAAAAAGATTGAATATGCCAAGCCCGACGGTGTTTTTACCTTTGATAAATTATCCTCACTCGCACTTTCCGGAGTTGCCCACGAGGAAAATCAGCCCGTGCATTTGCGGCTTAAAAATGCGGCAATTCCCACCGAATATAATCTGCCGATTTTTGCCGAGCCGGCTCAGCGTTACTGCCCTGCCGGAGTCTATGAAATACTTTATGAAAATGACAAGCCTCGCTTGCAGATAAATGCCCAAAATTGCATTCATTGTAAAACTTGCGATATTAAAGACCCTTGCCGTAATATTATCTGGACTCCTCCCGAAGGCGGCGGCGGGCCTAATTATTCGGGGACTTGAATATACATAGCCCACAAAATAAAAATCCGATATCACCGATTCTACAAAAGTAGAAATCGGCAATATCGGAACACGCTGTTTCGTATAGCCTCGCTTAGTCAAAAAGACTTGTAAGGGTTAAAAGAATTATAGCTATTCTTGAGCTTCAAGCCCTGGTTCAGGCTCTGGCTTTAAATTTGGCTCGGAGCTGAAAGCAACATAAATTTTCACCCACCCCCAGCCAAAACCTCCACAAATTAACATGCCAAGGCATATAAAGAAAATGACGGAGAAACTCATATTTCTCTCCAGTCCATCAACCCACCAATTTGCAATAGCCAAAGACGGAAAAAACCCTAAAAAAGCAAAAGTCAAAAATGCCACAATTGCCAATTTTTCTGAAGGCACTCCAGCGAACATACTGTTCATATCAACACCCATAAAGTCAAACAACCGATCGAACGAATAAAATTTCATTCGACCAAAAAGATTCTTTTCATTAGTAAAGCCACGAAAAGAAATTGTAAGTTAAAAAAAACCTCTATTTAACACTTTCATGATAGCGTAAATTACTCTATTTATAAAAATAATTTTTATGAATTTTTTGTGACAGGTTGTTAAAAACTCAAACACATGCTGGAAAACTTCCTTATATCGCAGATATTTACCGCATTTTTGATCTTCTGCCGGATCGGCAGCAGTATTATGTTGCTACCGGGAATCGGCGAAAGCTATGTTTCAGCTCGGGTGCGGCTTGCATTTGCATTCATCTTGACTTTGATGCTCACCCCGGCTCTTAGCAAATTGATTCCGCCGCTACCGACCTCGGCAATCACACTATTTTTGCTCATAATCTCGGAAATCTTAATCGGGATTTTTATTGCAAGCGTCTGTAAAGTCTTAATTAGCGTCACCCATATCGTCGGCACTATACTTTCTTTGCAATCGGGCATCGCATCGGCTGTGGTGTTTGACGTTACCCAGCACACCCAGGGCAGTTTGATCGGTAATTTACTCGGAATAGTCGCAGTAACCTTGCTATTTGCAACCGGCTTGCATCATTTAATGTTGCAAGGGATTGCCGAAAGCTACACTGCCTTTGCACCGGGCAAATTCCCTCCGCTTAAAGATTTCGTCGAGATTTATGCCCACTTGGTTTCCAAAGTATTTATAATCTCGGTGCAACTTTCTGCTCCACTCGTGATTATAGGAACTTTATTATTCTTAGCCGGCGGTGTAATAAGCCGTTTAATGCCGAGTATGCAGGTGTTTGCGGTGATCACCGCACCGCAATTGATGATCGGATTTTTTATCATAATAACCACTTTCAGTGCGATGATGTTGTGGTATATGGAATTTTATAAAGACACCTTAACCAACTTTTTTAGATTTTAGGGCAAAAACATGCGGGAAATTGCATTAGATACCGAAACAACAGGGCTTGACCCCTTCGCCGGACATCGGGTTATCGAGATCGGCTGCGTCGAGATGTATGACCGCATACGCACCGGCAACAGTTACCAAGCCTATATCAACCCAGAGCGTGACGTTCCCGAGGAAGCTTTTAGAGTCCACGGAATTTCCAATACATTTTTGGCGGATAAACCGGTTTTTGCCAAAATTGCCAAAGAATGGCTGGAATTTATCGGCGATAGTCGTTTGGTGATCCATAATGCAAGTTTCGATTTAAAATTCCTCAATTACGAGCTAAGCCTGCTCAAATTACCGCCGATTGCCTTGGATCATGCGACCGATACGATGATTATCGCACGGCGTAAATTCCCGGGAGCGCCTGCCAAGCTCGATGCTTTATGTCGGCGTTACGACATCGACCTTTCGGCACGAACCAAGCACGGAGCATTGCTCGATGCCGAATTACTCGCCGATGTTTATCTTGAGTTAATGGGCGGCAGACAAGCATCTTTATTGCCGACAAATGAAGAAAAATCCGCCGTCGAATTTGCCAAAAACGATAAAATCATTAAACCTTTAATCCCAGCACGCTCTTTTCCGGTCGATGCGGAGGAACTCGAACTCCATAACCGGTTTGTCAAAAAACTCAAAAATCCGCTCTGGTTACAGGAGAATGCAAGTTAAGCACGGTAAGCAGGCAGGGCAACCTTGACAACTTGGCATTTTAGCTTTATTTGCAAAGCCTAAACTTATAAAAGACCGTTAAAATATATGAAATTTATCCCTATACGTTTTTTCTCCGGAACAACCAAATTCGACTTCATCGGCACTCGCATGTTCGGGTTCGGATTTTCGATTCTATTTTCCCTAATCTCGTTTTATGTTCTTGCAACCCAAGGGCTTAACTGGGGGATTGATTTTACCGGCGGCATTCTTATGGAACTCCGCACCGAAAAACCTGCCGACATCGCTAAAATGCGATCAAGCTTAGAGGGTAATAATTTGGGCGAGATCTCGCTACAAAATTTTGGCGATGCCAATAACGTGATGATCCGCATTCAAGCAAGCAAAGAGGGCGAGCAGAATGCCGTTGTAGATAAAGTAAAAACTATCCTTGCCAAATCTATGCAAGAGAAAATCGACTATCGTAACATCGAATTCGTAGGTCCAACGGTCGGGCAAGAGCTTATAAAAAGCGGTACACTAGCCACTATTTTTGCATGTGTGGCGATTATGGGTTATGTCTGGTTTCGCTTTGAATGGCAATTCGGCATTGGCACCTTGTTGGCTCTCGTTCACGATACTATTATGATTATCGGGTTTTATGCAATCACACGCTTTGATTTTGGACTCAATGCGGTTGCAGCAATTTTGACTATTATCGGTTATTCAATGAACGATTCTGTAGTTATCTACGATCGTATCCGTGAGAATCTGCGGCGTTACAAAAAACTTCCCTTTAACGATTTGCTTAACCAAAGCATGAATGAAACTTTCGCTAGAACGATTTTGACATCTTCGACAACCCTACTTGCCGCCTTGGCATTGGCGATTTTCGGCGGTGAAGTTATCAAAGGGTTTAGCTGGTCGTTGGTGTTCGGGATCATGGTCGGAACTTATTCATCTATCTATATTTCAGCACCGACTCTTATCTATTTAAGAATCCGCAACGACAAAGAAGATGTTGCTTAAATGACCGATGCAATTGCCATAAAAGACTTGCGTAAAACCTATTACTCTCGCAAATCAAACGAGACCAAAGAGGCATTAAAGGGCATCAATCTAACCATTCCCCAAGGTGCATTTTTCGGGCTGCTCGGTCCTAACGGAGCCGGCAAATCAACGATGATCAATATCATGGCAGGCTTGACTCTTAAGACTTCGGGCAGCGTTGAAATTTGCGGTCACGATATTGAAAAACAAATGCGCGCAGCAAGACGTTCAATCGGAGTAGTGCCGCAAGAATTGGTGCTTGATACCTTCTTTACCGTGCGTGAAGCATTGGAAATCACCGCAGGTTATTACGGGGTTGCCAAGGCGGATCGCCGTACCGACCAAATCATCGAAGCTATGGGACTCGGTGACAAAGCCGACTCCAACTCACGCAGGCTTTCGGGCGGTATGCGGAGAAGATTATTGATAGCTAAAGCATTGGTGCATAACCCTAAAGTTTTGATACTCGACGAGCCGACTGCCGGGGTTGACGTTGAACTACGTACACAGCTTTGGGATTATGTCCGCAAGCTCAATAAGCAAGGCACCACCATATTACTTACCACCCATTATCTCGAAGAAGCCGAAGAATTATGCGACCAAATTGCAATCATCAATCACGGTGAAGTTATCGCCAATGACAGCAAACGTAATTTAATGGCGAATCTCGACAGCAAACAATTGATTATTAAATTTAATAATCCGCTGCAGGAATTACCCCCTGCCCTCGTACAAATCGGCGGCAGCCTTAATCATGACGGCGATTTTGTGATCAGCTACCGCCCCAGCCAAGCCAATATCGAAGCGATTTTAGGCAAAGTGCGAGAATTGGGATTGACTATCCGTGACCTCGCCACCAATGAAGCCGATTTACAAGATGTATTTCAACATCTTACCAAGGCCGCCTAAAAATGCTTAGAATTCATCAATATAGCGGAAAAGAAAGAGGCATGATGATAATCGGCAATGATGCTTCTATGTCTGAACTCGCAGAAACAATAAAAGATTATTTGACAAAAGCAGAAATCACTCAACAACAGCATCCCACGGGGCATATCAAAAGTTATGAAATAACCACCGGTGGCAGCTCAATTCCCTATACTCTATCTTTCCATATTAAGAATGATGAAAGTTTTCCTTCCAATATCGGTGGCAGCAAATACAAAGATTTACTATATTGGAGTGTATTCATTTTTTCATGCATAGGAATTATTGCATCAATAAAATTTGTTTTACATTACTTGGTCAACTAACCTTAGAATATCTCGCCTGCCCGTCGGGTGAGTATTGATCAAAAACCGCACAAATGCTGCGTACCGCCATGCGATATTCGCTAGTTAGGCGGATTTTCTGTCCGTCGATTGCGATTATTCCGCCTTCAATATAAGGCCTAAGCGACTCTAATTCAGGAGCAAAATAATCATCACCACGTGCATATTTATCGGCGATTATTTGCAAATCAACTTCCATATAGCACATTAAGCTATCGATAATTTCTTTGCGCATCACGTCTTCTTCAGATATTACGATGCCCTTGCCGGTCGGTAAAATGTCATTATCCAAAGCTTCAAAATATTCTTTTGAATTCACCCGATTTTGTATGTAGAGATCAGGCAGTTTGCCGATTGAGGAAATGCCGAGTCCGATCAAACTGTCAATATAATCGTCGGTATAACCCTGAAAATTACGTTTGAGGGTTTTGTTTTTTACCGCAATCGTCAAAGCATCGTCGTCCTTGGCATAATGGTCGATTCCGATCGCACTATAGCCCGAATTTTTTAGCATCGCATCGGCAGTCGAGTAAATCGCCAATTTTTCTTGGTCACTCGGCAAAACCGGCTCTTCGATAACAAGCTGCTGCTTTTTCGCCCACGGCACGTGAGCATAGGAAAACAAAGCCATACGGCTCGGAGACAAGCCGATCGCTTTTTGCAAAGTTTCGCTAAAAGTTGCCTCGGTCTGCATAGGCAAGCCGTAAATCAAATCGATATTGATCGCTTCAATACCGGCATTCCTCAAATCATCGCAAGACCGGGCAACTAATTCATAGGGTTGCACCCGATTGATTGCATTTTGCACATTAAGATCAAAATCTTGTACGCCGAGACTTGCCCGATTGATTCCGCTTGCCACATATGAAGCAATTTTTTCGGGGGTTAAAGTGCGAGGGTCGATCTCAATCGCAATTTTGGCATCTTGTGCAATATTAAATTTGCTTCGGATCAATTCGTTCAGAGCATCAAAATCTTGCGGAGTCAGAATAGTCGGCGAACCGCCACCAAAATGGATATGCCCGACCGGGTTATTTTTACCGATAATTTCTGCAACCATATTGATTTCTTTATATAAATAGGGCAGATATTTGGCAACCTGATCGTAATGATGGGCAATTGAAGTGTTGCAACCGCAGAACCAGCAAAGTTTTTCGCAAAAGGGAATATGCAAATATAAGGAAATCGGCTCGCCGGCGACAATATTTTTTAGGCGTTGCAAATATTGCTCGGCAGGGAAATCGGGCTTGAAATAAGGTGCTGCCGGATAGCTGGTGTAACGGGGGGCAGATTTGCCCAGCCATAAATCTTGAACACCGCTACCTTCTGAATTTTGTCGCATATAGATGTTTATTTCTTAAAAATCGCTAATTACTGATTGACTAAACGCTAAGTAAGTACTAGCAAAATAACCGCTTGGCAAGAAAATTGCCATAATAATTAGTAATTCCACTTTTGAATTACTATAAAAATCGCCTTCGTAAACGGCGATTTTACGCTGCATAGCAAGCGAAGAACCTTTTTATTTACTAGAATAAAAAGGAGAAATAATATAATTAAAGGAGATAGAAAATGAAAAATAAATTAGCCGCTTATGTTGCAAGTTGTCTTATCGGCACTGCTCTTTTGGCAAGCCCTGCTTTCGCTTCTAATCATACGAATGATGAAAATTCACCTTGGTTGGTTCGTGTTCGTGCATTGGGAGTTCTCCCGGAAACTTCGGGATCAAGCGTTTCAACTCTCGGCGGATCGCTTAAAATCAGCAATCAAGTAACCCCAGAGTTAGATATAAGCTACTTCTTCACCAAAAATATCGCTGCCGAATTGGTTCTTGCAACCGTACGCCACGAAGTAAGAGCAACTACCGGCAACACCGATTTGGGTAATGTTTGGCTATTGCCTCCTACCCTTACCGCACAATATCACTTTGATACCGGAACTCGCTTCAAACCTTATCTAGGTGCAGGTGTAAATTACACCCATTTCTACAACGAAACACCGGGTGCGACTAACAATGTTCACTATAAAAACACTTTTGGTCCTGCATTGCAAGTCGGTACCGATGTTAAAATCACCGATCATTGGGTTTTCAACCTTGACGTGAAAAAAGTTTATATCCGTCCGGATGTTTCGGTTAACCACGGAGCAATCACTTCAAACGCCCATATCGACCCTTGGTTGGTCGGTGTAGGTTTCGGTTACAGATTCTAGTCTAACCGCTATACTATATAAAGGGGGCTGCGTTGCTTAAATGCGATGCAGCCTTTTTTAATGCCATATCTCTTTTGTAACAAAAGATTCACACAACTACCGCCAAAATAGTGTATTATAACAAGATGTAGGAGTCACTTACGGGATAATTGCGGTCGTAAAAATGCAAGAAAAAACAGGAAATATAGAGAAAGATAAGGAGCTTACGCAAGAAACCGGCGTAGAAAGAACTGCGTCTGAAGATATTAATAATAACCAAAAAAAAAGAACTTTTGGAAATAAAGTTTTTGATCTTCTTATCTGGGCTCCACTTCAATGGGTAGGTGTATGGGGATTATCTTTATTTTTTGCCAATGAAGCCCAAAACGGTGGAAGGACTTTACAAAAAGCATCTGACGCATCAATCAAATTCTTAACCGAAAAACTTGAAAAGCCCGTAAGCAGTAAATTTGTTCAAACATTTTGGAAAGATACTACGGCAAAACAATGGGCAAGCGGAACTGTTCTCATAACCGCATTATCACTAGGCGGATCGTTAATTTTGCCGGTAACAAAATGGTTTGAAGATAGGCGGCATAAAATATCTGCTTATATCGACAAAGCATTTGATAAAGGGCAAGAAAATCCCGACAATATCACGCCTGAACCAAAACAAACTTGGACAAGCATAGGAATCGGCAGAGCAATATCGATGACTATGACATATTCTATATTTGCATTTTTTGGTCCCAAACGCATAGACTCTGTTCAAAATAAAGTCGGAGAATTCACCGCAAACCAATATATGAAACTACGCCCGAGTGCCGATAAAACAAAGGTTTTAAATTGGTGTAACCTTGCAGTGTTTGACCTATTGTTTACCGCTCTTACCGGAACAGTAACCTATCTATCAAGTAGGGTATTTGCAAAATCAAATGAGGAAGAAAAACCCAATCAACCGGTAAAAACCACTGCAAAAGCAGAAATTACGGAAGAAAAAGCTCCGGAAAGAAACTTTACCGAGAGCGAAACCTTCAAAAAAATTATCGATAAACCTCAAATAGACATAGACCTTCTAAGCACTAAAGCAAAAAGTGATCTTGTTGCAAAAAAGAAATTAGACTTGGAAGACTTAAAACCCAAAAAACCTCAAGCAAAAACTATAATGGATAATGCAATAAGAAGCGAAACCGCCGCACAAGCAGGATTTTGATCGAAAAATTAGACTTCTTTCGAAACTCTATCCCCCCAACGCCTCTACACCGGGCAGCGATTTTCCTTCCAACCATTCGAGAAATGCTCCGCCTGCGGTTGAAAGATAGCTGATATTATCGGATAGTCCGGCGTGAGCCATTGCTGCTACGGTGTCACCGCCGCCTGCAACGCTTTTAAGCTTACCCGACTTGGTCAAACGGGCAACCGTTCTGGCAAGGCTTACGGTGGAATTGTCAAACGGCGAGGTCTCAAATGCCCCAAGAGGGCCGTTCCAAATCAAAGTTTGCGATTCTTTAATCGCTGCGGCAAATTCTGCAACGCTTTCCGGCCCGACATCAAGCATCATCGAATCGGCTGGAATTTCATCGATGCCGACGACGTTACTAGCCGCCCTTACAACAAATTCTTTGGTGACCACGGCATCGACCGGCAATAAAATCCGGCAATTATTTGCCGCAGCCGATGCCATAATCCGCTCGGCAGTCGGTTTTAAATTTTCTTCATATAATGACTTGCCGACATTAACCCCACGAGCAGCAAGAAATGTATTCGCCATTGCTCCGCCGATGATTAAATTATCAACCTTTTTAATCAAATTCTCGAGCAATTCCAATTTAGTAGATACTTTTGAGCCACCGACGATTGCGGTAAACGGAGTTTTTGAACCCGAAAAAAGCGAGTTTAAATTGGTGAGTTCTTCTTCCATTAACCGCCCGGCGGCAAAAGGCAAATATTTGGTAATCCCGACCACCGAAGCATGAGTGCGGTGCGAGGCGGAAAATGCATCATTGACGTAAATATCGCCCAAAGCTGCAAGTGCAGCCGCAAATTCTGCGTCATTTACTTCTTCACCGGCATGGAAGCGGATATTTTCGAGCAGTAAAATCTCGCCTGCTTGCAATTCATTTGAGGCTTTTTCGGCTTCTTTGCCGATACAATCAACCCCGAATTTGATCGTCACTCCCTCAAGCACGCTCGCCAAAGCATCGACCAAAGGTGCAAGCGAAAGATCAGTCACATATTTACCTTTGGGACGACCGAGATGGGAAATAATGATAATCTTGGCTTTTTTCGTCAAAAGCTCGTTCAAAGTCGGCAATAAGCGGACTATTCTCGTATTGTCGGTGACTCGCCCGGCAAGCATCGGCACGTTTAAATCCATACGCACGATTACTCGTTTGCCGGCAACATCTATATCGTTAAGGGTAGGAAATTTGCTCATAGTTACTTTATATCACACACCAATTTCGTCACGTCAAGCATACGGCAAGAAAAACCCCATTCATTATCATACCAGCTGGAAACTCGGCAGAATCTTTTGCCTGTGACATTGGTTCCGGTAAGGTCAAAAATCGAGCTTGCAGGGTGGTGGTTGAAGTCGATTGAGACCAAAGGTTCGTCGCAAGTTGCAAGAACGCCATTTAAACCTGCTTGCGAGGCAGCCAAAATTGCAGCATTGATTTCTTCTTTGCTCGTATCTCTTTGAGCTTGGAAAGTTAAATCCACCAACGAAACATTGGGAGTCGGCACCCGAATCGCAACCCCGCCGAGTTTGCCGGCAAGTTCAGGCAACACCAAGCCGATTGCTTTTGCCGCCCCGGTTGAAGTCGGCACCATAGAAAGAGCGGCCGCCCTGCCCCGGCGTAAATCTTTGTGGCTGCCGTCAACGATATTTTGATCACCGGTGTAAGAATGGATCGTCGTCATGAAGCCGTTTTCTATCCCGAGCAAATTTTGCAAAACTTGGGCAACCGGTGCCAAGCAATTGGTGGTACATGAGCCGACCGAAATCACTTGATGATCGGGTTTATAAGCTTGATTATTGACCCCGTAGACTATGGTGCTATCGGCATCGGGTGAAGGTGCGGAAATCAACACTTTCTTTGCCCCTTGAGCCAAATGCAAAGCAGCATCGGCACGTTTGGTGAATTTACCCGAACATTCCAAAACAACGTCAATTCCCGACCAATCAAGCTTGCTTACGTCTTTTTCACGGGTGAGTTTTACTTCCCCACGCCCGAAATCAATCGCATTCTCGCCGACCGCTTTTACATCACCCCGGAAAGCTCCGTGGATTGAGTCATATTTGAGCAAGTGAATATGGGTTGCAATATCGGCCGGCCCGTTGACCGCTACGATTTCGATGTCTTGACGACCGGTTTCCACCAACGCACGAATGACAGAGCGTCCGATGCGACCGAGTCCGTTAATTGCTATTTTTATGGTCATAAATTATCTCTAAAGCTAAAAGTTATGCGGTTCTTTTACCCAAAAAGAATTATTTTGCCAGCTTTTTTGTAAGTAAAATTGGCGTTTGCTGCAAGCTATAGTAGAAATCTTAACAAAACCTACAGCCTATCGGTCATATCGATAGTGTCGATGAGTTCTTGCAAATCAATATCGCCGTTAATAATTTTGTCGATACCGTCCATCGCCATCGGGATAAATCCGTTATCAAGAGCATATTCAAGCATTGCCGCTTTGGTTGCTTTCATTGAGATCAACTCGTCGAGTCCCTCGTCAATCCGCAAAATTTCAGTGATTGCAATCCGCCCTTTATAGCCCTTGCCTTTACATTTATCACAGCCTACTGGGTCATAAACCGTCGGCGGATTTTCCGGCGGATAGCCCATAATGCGAGCTTCTTCACGAGTTGCTTTGCGTGGAGCCCGACAGTTTGAACAAAGTTTGCGAGCAAGACGCTGAGCAATCGAGCAAATTAAAGAACCGGCCAACAAATGTGCCGGAACCCCTATATCGCCCAACCGTGGAATTGCACCCAAAGCATCGTTAGTATGCAGGGTCGTGTAAACTTGGTGACCGGTTAAAGCCGCACGCACCGCCATAATAGCGGTTTCTTCGTCACGCACCTCACCGATGAATATAATATCGGGATCTTGACGCATCAAAGATTTAATCCCGTGTAAGAAGTCAACCGACCCCTCACGCACGTTGGTTTGGCGAATCAACGGGAGTTGATACTCGACCGGATCTTCGAGAGTCATAATATTGACATCAATCGAGTTGATATAGTTCAGCACCGAATAGAGAGTAGTGGTTTTACCGCTACCGGTCGGGCCGGTTACGATGATAATACCCTCCGGGCGTTTAAGTAATCGTTTTAACAATTTTATTTTATAATCGTTAAAACCGAGATTTTCAATCGGCACTAAGGATTTCGCCTTATCCAAAAGACGCATAACGATATTTTCGCCGTGAATAGTCGGCTGGGTCGCAACCCTGAAATCAACATCACGCCCCATCACGTTAAACGATATACGACCGTCTTGCGGATTTCTGGTTTCGGCGATATTCATACCTGCCATAATTTTCAAACGCACAACCATCGCATTCCAATAATCTCTATGGAAACTGCGGATTTGCGTCATCTGCCCGTCAATACGATAACGCAGACGCAAGAATGTACTTTCAGGCTCAAAATGGATATCCGACGCACCGCTTTTAATCGCATCGACAAGTAATGAATTAACCAGACGCACGGTCGGGTTAACGTAACCGTCTTGCTTGCCGTCAAGCCGGGTATTTTCACGAATTCCGGTTTCAATTTCTCGCAAAATACCGTCGATCGACATTTCATATTTATAATATTGGTCGATTAGCTCCAAAATTTCGGCTTCGGTACAAAACAGAGGAACGATTTTAGTGCCTTTAGGGAAATTGCGTCTTACCTGATCGATTGCAAGGATATTATAAACGTCAGACATTGCCAAATAGACGTTATTATCCTCCATCGACACCGGAATAATCTTATGACGAATCGCCAATTCTTTAGGAATCTGCTTGATAACAGTAGAATCAAGCATGGTTGATTTTGGATCAAATTTTTGCGTTCCGCTTGATTCCGCCAAAACCTCACCGAGCGTACTTTCGGTAACGAATCCCATTTCAATGAGAATGCTGCCGAGCATCTTTTTGCTGGTTTTCTGTTCAAGCAAAGCAATCTGGAGCTGATCATTTGAGATCAGACCGAGTGCTATAAGCTTATCGCCGATCCGCACGGGCTTTTTTTGCGGCTCACTTTCAACAGCTTCTTGATTGACGACCGGCTCAACAGGAGCATTAAAATCGTCTTGCGAAGAAGTTGAGTCAACATCTTCCGGTGCCAATGATTTTGCCGCTTCGGTATAATCTGTAAAAGTTATTCGTTGGTCATTCATATTTTTAGTGGCTTATCAATGTGATTTATAACTTTAGGCACATTCTTCAAAGTTTTTTATAAAACCAAGATTTCTATCATCATCATTGCATATTATCTATAGTAACTATATTTAATATACAATATCTATATTACAATGTTTATTTGTAAGATAATAAAATTGTTAGAACCTAAAAATATAAATAATTATGCAAGATTTTTTGTCCGATCCGCTATTTTTTAATCAATTAAAATGGGGAGTTATAGCTATAGTCTGGCTCGCCTTATTGTGGGCAATTTATCGTGACGGTGTAATACTTAAAAATAATAGTGAGCATAAAGACATCGTGCTTTTGCGTATATTGCAAAGTCGCAATTTGCAAATATATGTTTTTGTTTCGATTCTATTGCTCATTACCGCAACCTCTGAATTGCAGTCCAAGCCACATGCTTCCGACGCAGTCATCGCCGATATTCCGCAAACAGTAAAAGTTGCAATTCCCAATGAAGACAAAAAACCCGTACCCGAGAAGCAGGTGGAAAAACCGACCGCAAGTATAGATGAGAGTAAAATCGCACTTCCCGCAAATTCAAAATTACTGTTTTCCAATATAACCGAATTTAATGAAGAAAACGGCAAGCAACAAGCCTATACCGACTGGCTTAAAGAACGCTATGAAGCCTGGCTTATCACCTATTACTACTTGAATAAATGCAAAAAAGTCGATGTTAAAGATTATGATATTATAGTCGCCTCATTGGCAAAAGAACTCGATTCTATCCGCGCCGATAAAGCAGTTGCACTTAGCATTATCTCGGCTGCACAAGGCTCATACGGCGAAATGTATAGCCATATTGCCTGCGACGATGCTCGTATAAATGAAGTTAAAGTTAATTACGATTCGAATATGAAGGAACAAAAGGAAAAGATTTTACCGCAACATTGATTTACTTGCTTTGCGTGCATCGCATTTTGCGACAAAACCTTCTTGCTGGCAGCCAAAGCTTGCCAATCTGGTTTGATCGGCAGGGTGAGCGACAAAACTAGAAGATTCCGCAGTGTATTTTATTCCCGAATTTTGTGATAGTTTAAGAATTGCGTTTGCCATTGCTTGCGGTGAAATTGATTCTGCTCCTGCAAGATCGGCATCGAGTTCTATTTTTTGATGTTCTTGATTTTTTATCAAACGTTTTCCGTCTATTAACGTTGCTTGCGAATCTAATATTTCACCAACCGCAACGTTGCATTCTTCATTGGTTTTTTGTTTGAATTTAAGCTGGGTCATTTCTAAAAAATCTGCCGCACTTTTTGTCCACTCATTCTTATCCGAAGTTTTTAATGCCGAATATTCAAACCCTGGCATTGAACTATTTGGGTCTAACGTAATTGTGACTGAATGCAGTTCTGAAGGAAGCAACTTGGCGATTTCATCGTCATTTAAGCCTGCTTGATTGCACGCTTTCTTGGCTTTATCGCCCATATATTTTGTATGTTGCGATTGCAGATAATGCAGATTTGTATTGGTAATATTATAAATCCCCGACTCAATCTGAACCTTGTGCCTTAATTCATGAATTGCCATAGCTTGAAATTCATCTTTGTCGAGAGTGTTTAATAAATTTTTATCGATAATAAATAAGTCATCTCCACCATGGTAAGCCAAGCCTCCTTGAAGTGAATCTGCAATTGCAACAAATCTCGGCATCGAAGTTTTTGCGTTTGGGTGTTTATGATTGTAAATATTTAATGCGGTTTTTAATTTTTTATATAACTCATTGCCTTTGTCGACAAAATGCAAGGTGGTTTGTGTGAATATGTCAGGATTGAATTGAATTTCGCTTTTACCTTCGACTTGATCGGCAAAATTCTGTCGTATTATTTTGAAATCCTGTTGATAAATATGTTGCACTCCGTAAGGCACTTTGTCTTGATTATAAATATCGAATATTTCTTTTTGGGCGGCGGATAAATTGATTTTTTTGTGTAACTCTTCTGCCTCTTGCACCACTTTTTCATTTAAAATTCCTCGAGATCCCGGCATCGGCATTGTGCTTTGTGCAAGATCATAACCAAAAGCATATTTGTCGTGATCGGGGATTGAGTCAACAACCGTGTATATTGCAGGGGCGTTATACCCTATAATTCCCACCCCTCCCAATGCCGTAGTTAACGCTATTCTCTTTACCCATTTTTTCATAACAAGCCTTTTTGCAATAGAGTTATGTCTCAACTATAGCAAAAATATGTTACTAAATGATGACGGTTTCTATATTTTAGGTGATCATATCCAAAACCGCCCGTGCGGCGATTTGATTGGGGTGCCTTCTTGTTCCGCCTTTGAGAATCTCAATCGCCTGTTCACAAACTTGCTTTTTATTGCTGCGGAGTTGCGAATCGCCAAGTTTTTTTAATTCTTCGATGATTACTTGCGGAGTGCATTTTTCTTGCAATAATTCGGGGAAGATTTCTTTATTTTCAGCAATATTTACCAGGCTTACATAATCGATCAACAGCATTTTACGGATCAGCCAAGCCGAAAAAGGAGCGGCTTTATGAGCAACTATTGTGGGAATGCCGTAATATGCGAGTTCTAAGGTTATGGTTCCTGATTTACTCAAGGCAATTTCACTTGCTGCAAACGCATCAAATTTCTCGGCAAAGTCACAAATTATAACATCATTTCCGCATTTCTCGGCTATCATATCCTTGACCTGCGAGCCGGCAAGCACAGCTATTTTGTAGCTTGGCATTGCCTTAGCTGCCTCAAGAAAAATCTCGAGATGTTTGGCAACTTCACCCCGGCGACTCCCGGGCAGAACTAATAATAATTTGTCCGAATCGGCAAGATTATGCTTGCTGCGGAAAGCGGCAGAATCGCCTTTTTTATCCTGCCATAAACTTTGATGCCCGACAAAGATGCTTTGTAAGCCCTCTTGCTCAAAATAAGCCGGCTCGAACGGGAGCAGGCAAAGCAACTGATCAAATAATTTGGCAATTTTCGCCGCACGCTTAGGTTTATATGCCCAAACGCTCGGAGCAACATAATGAATAAGTTTAATATTTGCAGTTTTTGGATTTTTCCGAAGCATCTTGGCAAGGCGGAAATTAAAGCCCGGCGAGTCGATAGTTATTACGACTTGCGGCTGTTTATTTTCAATATCTTGACAAGTTTGCTTGAGCCTTTGCAAAATTTTGCGAATATGCGGAACGACCTCGACAAAGCCCATAATCGAGAGTTCGCTATAAGCAAACAGACTCTGCAAGCCCTGCTCCTGCATAAGTTCACCGCCGATTCCGGCAAATGCAATCTGCCCATTTTGAGACTTAATCTCTTGCATCAACCCTGCACCAAGCATATCGCCGGACGCTTCACCTGCTATAATATAGATATTGTTCATCTATTTACTATTTCACAAAACAAACCAAAAATCATCGGAAAAATTTTGCATCACCGTTGCATTTTATTATTAAATGCGGTAAAATTATCTATAAAATAAATAATTTTGAGATATTTTATGGCAGATAAAACAATAGATCATAATACATTATCCCATTTGGTTGCAATCGGGGCAATTAACGCTGCTCATGTAATCGGTCAAGCCGGAGGTTGGGTATTATCGGTAAAATACGGGGTTAGTGAAACTTTTCTTTCTGCACAGAGAAGCGGAAAATTACGTTTGTTTCGTAAATTAGAAACAATTATGCTTTATCTAAAGAAATTAGGCATTAGTAATTTTGTCGTCAACTCCTTTGCCTATGATGCCAAAACAGAGCATAAACGCCCCGATCGATCTGCATCGCTTAAAAGGCTACATCAATCTGCCGAGCATGATTCTTGGTTTCGCAGTCAAGTTGAACAAGCCGTTATTGAAGCCGACGCAGAAAATGCTGTATTTATCCCTAATGATGTTGTTATGGAAAACCTTAAATTAAGGCTCGACAAGATTGCCAATCAATCCCAAAAGGAACTCTGATTTTGCAGATTTACTGGAGCAAGCGTGCTGAAATAGACATCGGCGATTTGTTGGAATATATCGCACACGACGATATTGCAGCTGCTTACCGAGTTTATGAATCGATCCGCAAGCAAGTCGGATTACTCGCAGAACACCCTGAAATAGGACGAATAGGTCGGGTAAGCAGCACGAGAGAATTGGTAATTACGGCAACTCCATATATTGTCGCTTACCGAATAAAGCAAGATCGAGTGGAAATTCTTCGAGTTCTCCACGGCTCAAGAAAATGGAATAAAAAATTCCCTAAATAGTTGTATATCGACAAACAAACGATTATAAATCAAAAAATGCGATTTATTTATTTTATTATAATTTTAGCAATTTTTCCGATTTGTTCACAAGCGGCAGAGGGCAGTTTTGTCGATTGGATAGATATTTACAAAAAAGAAGCTGCGGAGAGCGGAATATCGCCAGCGGTTTTGGAGGATGCTTTTTTAAACATCACCACGCATAACGAAAAAGTGGTTGAGTTGGATCGTAAGCAGCCCGAAAATACTATATTATTTTCCGATTATGCAAAAAATATAATCAGCAAAAACAAGCTCAAAGCCGCCAAAGAAAAATTTAAGCAAGACCGTAAAATAATCACCAAGATCGAGAAAAAATATAAAGTTCCGGCAAGCGTAATGCTCGCACTTTGGGGGATTGAGAGTAATTTTGGCAAAAATCAAGGCAGTTTTAACTTGGTCGAATCTTTGGCAACTCTTGCCTATGAGGGGCGACGCAGCGGATTTTTCCGCAAGGAATTATCTAACGCTATGCGGATTTTGCAAAGCGAGAATATGCCGGCGGTTAATCTTACCGGATCTTGGGCGGGCGCAATGGGGCAAGTGCAGTTTATGCCTTCGAGTTTCCTCAAATTTGCGGTAGATTTTGACGGAGACGGCAAAAAAGATATTTGGCAAAATAACGGTGATGCACTTGCCTCAATGGCAAATTATCTACATCAAAAAGGCTGGAAATACGGTGAGAAATGGGGAGTTGAGGTAAAATTGCCGGCAACTAAAACAAAAGAACAATGGCAAGCCATAAAAGATAAAAAAACGCTCAAAGAATGGAAAAAACTCGGTTTTAATGTAAAGTCAGGCAGCAAAATCGCCCGTTTGGTGATTCCTCAAGACGATAATGATCGGGCATTTCTGGTTTTTGCTAATTATGAAGTTATAATGGATTGGAATAAATCGATTTATTTCGCCACCACGGTCAATTTACTTGCCGATGCAATAAAAACGGATTTAGGCAAGAAAAATTCAGGTAAAAAGTGACGATAAGCGAACATATTCGAACCGCAAGTGCTTTGTTAAAGAATGTAAGGATAGAGTCACCCAGGCTTGATGCCCAAATTCTCCTAGCTTTTGTTTTAGGCGTATCTCGGGAACGGCTGATTCTTGACGACCACCTAGAAATCACCCTTGAGCAAGCCCAAATATTTGCCGATTTGATCGCAAGACGAGCAAAAAATGAGCCGATTGCCTATATAATTGCAAAAAAAGAGTTTCTAAGCCTTGATTTTATCGTAAATCGTGATACGTTGATACCTAGACCCGATAGTGAAATTTTAGTCGAAGCGGCGATTAAGCTTGCAAAAGACTTGTTAAAAATACGGGCGGAAACTTTACAAATTCTTGATATTGGGACGGGCAGCGGTTGTTTGCCGATTGCTTTTTTAAGCGAAATTGAGCAGGCTTATGCCGTAGCCATTGATATAAGCGAAGGAGCTTTGCAGGTAGCCAAACAAAATGCCGCTTTAAATAAAGTGAGTGATAGAATCGGTTTTGTGCTAAGTAATTGGTGTGATTCTATAAAAGGTAAGTTTGATATTATTCTTTCCAACCCGCCTTATATAAAATATGCAGATGCCCAAATGCTCGCAAGCGACGTTGTAGATTTTGAGCCGCATAAGGCTCTTTTCGCAGATTCTAACGGATTGGCGGCGTATGAAATTTTGGCATCGCAGGTCAAAGAAAGATTAAATAGCCAAGGCTATGTTTTATTCGAGGTCGGAGACGGTCAAGCCCCCGAAGTTGCAGATATTTTGCAAAAAGTCGGGCTAAAAATCGAAGCGATAGAGACGGATCTTGCAGGCAAACAAAGATGTCTGATTGCAAGCAATATACAATAAGTTAAAAACAAATACGGGAATAAATATGCAAAACCAAGCCACTGCAAATAATAATAACGGCAACAATAATAATCGACGCAGAATCAACAATAATAACAATAACGGCGGACAGCAGCAAAACCGCCATAATAATAACAACAATAACAATAATCGTCCACGGCGCTTTACTTCTTCCAATCAAGGACGCAGCAACGACGATAATGCCAATGTTTCCCGCACTCGCAGAAATGCAACGATGTCATTGGAAAAATACAACACCCTCGCCCGCTCGGCATTATCCGCCGGAGATCGTGTTTTGGCAGAAAATTATTTCCAACATGCCGACCATTATCATAGAGTTCTTTTGAGCTTGCCGCCTGAAGAAAATCGCCAGCAAAATAACCGTGAGAATCGTCCGCAAAATCAGGCTGATCAGCAAAATCCAAGCGAAGAAAATTTGCAAAACGAAGCTGCAAAAGAAGAAAATTCGTTTGCCGGCGAAGAAAATGCAATGCCTGATTTGAATATGTTGCCGGCGTTTATCACCCAGCCGCTTCATATTGAATTACCGCAAGAAAGCGTCGAGTAATTTTATCAAAACATTCGTCATAGCCCTAATTGCTAAGCAATTATAGGGCTATCTCACGAGATTACCCTGCGGCTTGTTCGACTTCGCTTAGTTCAAGCCAGCGGATTTCTGCGGTTGATAATTCGGCAAGTGCTTTGTCGTAGCGTTTGCCGATGCGGTCGAAATCATCGGGGTTTTTGTTGTATAAATCGGGATCCATAAGAGCGGTTTTTAGCTCGGCAATTTCGGCTTCCAAAGCAGCAATTTTCTCGGGTAATTTTTCGAGTTCAAACTTAAGTTTGAACGACATTCCCTTTGTTTTTATTCCCTCACCCGTTACGGCTTTGCCGTAACTTCCCTCTCCCATTGGGAGAGGGTTAGGGTGAGGGAGCTTTGCTCCCAATTTCTTCGCTGCCTGCAACAGGCTTTTCTTCTTTTCGATATAATCGCTATAACCGCCGATATAGCCCTCAACGACTCCGTCGCCCTCAAATGCCAAAATCTCGGTTACGGTACGATCGAGAAAATCCCGATCATGGCTTACTATAATCAAAGTGCCCTGATAATCGGCGAGGATTTCCTGTAACATGTCGAGCGTATCCATATCGAGGTCGTTAGTCGGCTCATCGAGGATTAAAACATTGCCGGGATTGGCGAGGATTTTCGCCAGCATCAAACGGTTTTGCTGTCCTCCTGACAAAGTCGAAACTCGATCCCTGGCAATTTTAGGATCAAACAAAAATGCCTTGAGATAGCCGCAAACATGGGTGGTTTTTTTGTTCTCGCCGCTACCGATTGCAACTTGGTCGCCGCCTTCGGTGCATAAAGTATCCCACAAGGTTTTTTCGGGGTCAAGACAGGTGCGGTTTTGGTCGAAATAGGAAATATCGATAGTTTTACCCCGGGCGATTCTGCCGTTATCGGGTTCAAGTTCACCTGTAAGTAGCTTGATAAAGCTTGATTTACCCGAACCGTTTTTGCCGATAATCCCGATTTTATCCCCCCTGATAATCCGCAAATTAAAGTCTTGCAGGATCGTTACCGTCTTGCCGTCATGCTTATAATCTTTACTGACATTTTTAAATTCGACGATAACTTTTGAGGCTTGCACCGGCGTCAGTGCGTCCAGCTCGATCTTTTTCATGCGAGAGTTGAAAGCCTGCTTGTCACTTGCTAATTTCTCACGTAAGCGGCGTAATTCGCCGAGTCTGCGTTGATTGCGTTTGCGACGACCGGTAACTCCGCCTTGCGTCCAGTCGATCTCGGCAGCGAGTTTCTTTTGCATATTTTGCAATTCCCGAGCCTCATGCTCAACAATCTGCTCAACCCATTCATCAAATTCCCGGTAACTCTTGGGGCAGACTCGAATCGTGCCTTTATCGATCCAAAAAACTTTGCGAGAGATTGCAGCGAGAAAGGCTCGATCATGGCTTACGCAAACCAATGCACCTTTATATGCGGCGAGGTATTTTTCCAGCCATTCGATTGCGGAGAGATCCAAATGGTTGGTCGGCTCGTCGAGCAATAAAATATCGGGCTCGGAAACTAAAGAGCGAGCGAGAGCAGCCCTGCGTAATTGTCCGCCCGAGAGATTTTTCATAATCGCTTGCGGATCAATCTGCAAAGGCTCAATGACAATGTCGGCTAGATGCTGCTTTTCTTCGCTTTGATCTTGTTTGGCAAGCCCTGATAATACAAAATTCCGTACGGTTTCTTCCGGATCATGGGCAACTTTTTGGGCGAGATAGCCAATAGTGATGCCGGGCAACACAAAGCGTTTACCGCCGTCAAGTTCCAAATCGTCGTAAATCAGCCGCATCAGCGTGGTTTTGCCGGCACCGTTTTTGCCGACCAAGCAGATTTTGTCACCCTCGCAGATATGCATCTTCAAGCCTTCAAACAGCGGTTTACCGCCAAAGGTTAAAAAAATATCTTCAAGACTTATGAGTACTCGTTCCGCCATTTTTTAATTTTTCCTGCGTCATTACCCGAAATTTCGCAAGAAATTTATAGGGTAATCTCGTGAGTTCGCCCTATAATGCTAACGCATTCGGGCGATGACGTTTTTACTTAACATTTAATTTACCTACCAGTTTTTTGCCCGGGCTTTGCCTGACCGCTACTGATTCCGCTGGAGGGCTGGATAGTTCCGAGTTCGGCTTCTGCAATGCGGATTTTTTCAACCGAGACACCGTTTCTTGCCAAAATATCACCTGCTTGTTTTACCGCTTGTTCAAGGTCGGGGCGTGAACGCATCAAGGCGACAACTTTGTCGTAAGCCATTTTTGCAGGGATTGCCAGCAAAGCTTGCAAACGGCTTAGCACGTTACGTGGCGGAACATCGGTATTTTCTTTGGGTTCACGAATCTTGTTTTTGACCAAAGCGGCGGCGAATCTTTTGCGGATTTTGTCTTTTTCTTTGTTGCTTGTCGTCGTAAGCAGCAAAACCTCAAGCAAATGTTCGATATTTTCGCCTTTTCCTGCCGCCGCAACCGCTTGATTTATCATCTGCTCGAGCGGATCTTCTTGCTTATTATAGCCTTGCGAGTCTTCGGAATCTTGCGAATTCATATCTACCTCTTTCGAGTTTATTTAGGAGCGACCATCATCACGAGTTGGCGACCTTCCATACGGGGAGACATTTCAATTTTCACCGATTCGGCAAGGTCTTCCTGAATTTGATCAAGCAATTTACGACCTATTTCTTGATGCGAAATTTCACGACCACGGAATTTAAGCGTAAACTTAACTTTGTCGCCTTCTTCGATAAATTTATGCACCGAACGGAGTTTTACGTCAAGATCATGCTTATCAATCGTCGGGCGGAGTTTGATTTCCTTAATTACGATGACTTTTTGCTTTTTACGTTGCTCGGCGGCTTTCTTTTGAGCTTCGTATTTATACTTGCCGTAATTCATAACCTTGCAAACCGGCGGTTCGGCATTTGGGGAAATTTCGACTAGATCCAGCCCTGCCTGGTCGGCTTGACGCAAACCTTCGGCTACAGCCACGACTCCGAGCATATTGCCGTTTGCATCGATTAACCTGATCGATGCTGCGTTGATTTCTCGGTTAATGCGAGGTTCGTCGCTGCGTTTTTGGGTAGTCATAGTTCTCCTTGGGTAATGTTTTTTTTAATAATTCACTGTTTTATATCGGATTCTTTGCAAAAAGCAATAACTGCTTGCTCAAGCGTCAGAGTTTCTTGGTTTTGCGAGCCGATGCGGCGGATCGAAACCGTATTTTCTGCACTTTCTTTGGCTCCTACGGTTATAATCGCAGGGATCTTGGCGTTGGAATGCTCACGGATTTTATAGCTGATTTTGTTGCTCGACAAATCTGCCTCAACCCGAAGCCCTGCTTGTTCAAAAGCTTGCTTGACTTTAATTGCATATTCGTCGGCTTCGTTGGTGATAGTCGTCACCATAATTTGTACCGGTGCGAGCCAGAATGGGAATTTGCCGGCATGCTCTTCGATCAAAATACCGATGAAACGTTCCAGCGAGCCGAGAATTGCCCGATGCAGCATAACCGGGCGATGTTTGACTCCGTCACTGCCGACATATTCGGCATCTAAACGCTCAGGCAACACGAAATCGGCTTGCAAAGTGCCGCATTGCCAATCCCGACCGATTGCGTCACGCAAAACAAATTCGAGTTTAGGGCCGTAGAATGCACCTTCGCCGGGGTTGATCGTGTAAGGCAGTCCGGCAGCTTCAACCGCATTTTTGAGGGCGGTTTCGGCTTTGTCCCAAATTGCATCGCTACCGGCACGTTTTTCCGGACGGTCGGAGAATTTAACGCTGATTTCGTTAAAGCCGAAATCTTTGTAAACCTCTTTTAGCAATTCGCAAAATGCAATGGTTTCCGAGATAATTTGTTCTTCAGTGCAGAAAATATGGGCATCGTCTTGAACAAAACCACGCACTCGCATGATTCCGTGCAATGCACCTGAAGGTTCGTTACGATGACAAGTTCCGAATTCTGCCATTCTAAGTGGCAAATCACGGTAACTTTTGAGTCCTTGTTTAAAAATCTGGACATGGCAGGGGCAGTTCATCGGCTTGAGTGCCAAAATACGCTCTTCAGTTTCGGCGGTGAACATATTTTCCCGGAATTTTTCCCAATGCCCGGATTGTTCCCACAAAACCCGATCGACCAAAATCGGGGTTTTAACCTCGATATAGCCTTGCTTGCGAATTTTATCCCGGATATAATTTTCGATTAAGCGATATAATGTCCAGCCTTTATCATGCCAGAAAACCTGCCCGACTGCTTCTTCCTGAATGTGGAAAAGTCCGAGTTCACGCCCCAATTTACGGTGATCACGTTTTTCGGCTTCTTCAAGCATAGTTAGGTATGCTTTGAGCTGCTTTTCGTCTGCCCAGGCAGTGCCGTAGATGCGTTGCAACATCGGGTTTTTGCTATCGCCTCTCCAATAAGCACCCGCAACTTTCATCAGTTTGAAAGCTTTAACGTGCGAAGTATCGGGAGCGTGCGGCCCTCGGCAAAGATCGATAAACTCACCTTGCCGGTAAAGGCTGATGATTTGCTCTTCGGGGATTGAAGAAATAATCTCGGCTTTATATTGCTCGCCGATTGAGTTAAAAAATTCGACAGCTTTATTGCGTTGCCACTCTTCCCGACGAATTTGGGTACTGCGACAGCTGATCTCGGTCATTTTCTTTTCGATGATTTCTAAATCTTCACTGGAAAACGGTTTTTCCCGTGCAAAATCGTAATAAAAGCCGTTTTCGATGGCAGGTCCGATCGTAACTTGGGTTTCGGGGAATAATTCTTTAACCGCTTGGGCGAGTAAATGCGCAGCATCATGCCGGATTATCTCTAAGCCTTCGGCGGAATTGGGGGTAATAATTTCAAGGGTTGAGTCTTGCTCGATCGGCAAATAAACATCTTGCAAAGCACCGTTCACTTTAACTGCAAGTGCGGCTTTGCCGAGGCTTTTGCTGATTGACGCAGCGATAAATTCACCCGTAACGCCTTGTTCATACTCACGGATATTTTGATCGGGGAAAGTTATCTTGATTGCCGGTTGCACTGCTAAACCTCTAAAATTACAAGGGATTATAATTTAGACTATATTTAGCGACTGTCAAGTTGCAATGTTGGTACTACGGAGGGGTATTATCTTCTCCAGCCTCTCTGGACGCCTATGCTATCATTGCATTTAGCAGCTTCTTGACGATATAATGCATTACAAACAGTAAGGTTCTCCCCACTAGTTTGGCATGCACGCAAATCATCAAAAGCACCATCTGTACAAATTTTAGCAGCTTCTTTTGGGGTAAGATGAACCATAGGTCCATTTCCATATTCAGGTGATGGCATAACGTTAACCCCTCCGTATCCATGCTGCGGATAACCTTGTGGATAACCTTGTGGATAACCTTGTGGATATCCTTGTGGATAACCTTGACCGCCTTGTCCATAATATTGATGACCGCTTGCACCGGTATTGCCGCCTAGCTCAATATTTCCCATGTTTCCGATCGGAATTCTTACATTAGCACCGATTCCGCTATTCATGTAACCTTGATTCGGGGTTGCACAGCCTTCGAGTCCGACCGCACCGCCTAAAGCACCGGCGAGCAACAAAGCTCTCCCTACTTTTTCAGCTAAGCTTGAACTATGTGCTTTATTAAATTCATCTTCCTGCATTTGGTTGCCTTCGGTTACAGCAGTAGTTCCGCTTTTGAATCCAAACATAAAATCCTCCAAAAATATTTCTATAATTGCAAATTAACATTTTTAGGCAAAATATAAAAGTGAACTTTTTGTGACAATGCCGGGTTGCCCCTTAATTGAGGTTGCGGATTTGACAAAAATCGTTTATTGGGAGGCTGATTTTCCTCAAAACCCCAAACGATAATATATATATGGCACAAGCAACCCACGCAGAAATGGCAAATTCAATCCGTGTTTTGGCGATGGACGCCGTCGAAAAAGCAAATTCCGGTCACCCCGGCATGCCGATGGGAATGGCAGATGTGGCTGCGGTTTTATTCGGGCATTTTCTAAAATTTGACCCCAAGCACCCTGAATTCCCCGATCGTGATCGTTTTGTGCTTTCGGCCGGGCATGGCTCAATGTTGCTATATTCTCTGTTATATCTCACCGGCTATGAAGATATTTCGCTTGAAGACCTCAAAAATTTCCGTCAGCTCGGTGCAAAAACCGCCGGTCACCCCGAATATGGTCACATTGCAGGGATTGAAACCACCACCGGTCCACTCGGACAAGGCATCGCCAATGCAGTCGGCATGGCACTTGCGGAAAGAATGAAAGCAGCGAGATTCGGCGATAATTTGGTTAATCATTATACTTACGTAATCGCAGGCGACGGTTGCTTAATGGAGGGGATTTCCCAAGAAGCAATCTCAATCGCCGGGCATTTAAAACTCAATAAACTAATTTTATTATTTGACGATAACGGAATTTCAATCGACGGTTCAACCGATCTTTCGACTTCCGACGATCATAAAAAACGTTTTGAAGCAAGCAATTGGAATGTTATTGCAATCAACGGGCATGACGAAGGCGAAATCAAATCCGCAATCGCCCAAGCCAAAAATTCCGATAAACCGACAATGATCGCCTGCAAAACCACGATTGCTTACGGCTCACCCCATAAATCGGGCAAATCTTCAAGCCACGGCTCGCCGCTCGGTAAAGACGAAATCGAAGCGACCAGAAAAGCACTGGGCTGGAATTACGCTCCGTTTGAAATTCCCGAACATATTTTGCAAGCTTGGCGAGAAATCGGCAATCAAGGCGGAAAAGCCTACGGCGAATGGGCAGAAATTGCTAAAAATGCCGACGAATTTAACGACTTTATCTCAGGCGAACTCCCCGAAGGCTGGCAGGCAAGTTTTGAAACTTTCAAACAATCTTTGGCGGAAAAACAACCTACCGAAGCAACTCGCAAATCTTCACAAGAAATTCTTGAATTGTTGAATCCTTTGATCCCGACACTTATCGGCGGTTCGGCGGATTTGTCGCCTTCCAACAATACCAAAACTAAGACTCTCAACCCGATCGATCGTCATGATTTCAGCGGACGTTATATCCATTACGGAATCCGTGAACATGCAATGGCGGCGATTATGAACGGCTTGGCTCTGCATGGCGGATTCATTCCTTACGGCGGAACTTTCTTGGTATTTAGCGATTATTGCCGCCCTTCAATTAGGCTTGCTGCTTTAATGGGAATAAAAGTAGTATTCGTGATGACTCATGATTCTATCGGGGTCGGCGAAGATGGCCCTACCCACCAGCCGATTGAACATATTGCAAGCTTACGGGCGATTCCTAATCTTAACGTATTCCGCCCTTGCGATGCCACCGAAACCGCAGAAAGCTGGGCTTTGGCAATCACTTCACCCAAAACTCCGTCGCTACTTTGTTTGAGCAGACAAAACCTGCCTGCAATCCGCAAACAATACACGCAGGATAATCTTTGTTCGCTCGGCGGTTACGTGATTTCCGATTGCACCGGCGATGCAACAGTAACGATTATCGCTACCGGGTCGGAAGTTAGCATCGCAGTTGAAGCACAAAAACTTTTGGCAGATAAAAACATTGCCGCCAAAGTAGTCTCGATGCCTTGCACAAGATTATTCGACTTGCAGCCGGCAAGCTACCGCAAACAAGTTCTCGGCGAAAAAACCTTAAAAGTTGCAGTTGAAGCCGGGCTTGGCTTGAGCTTTGATAAATATCTCGGTGAGAACGGAATTTTTGTAGGTATGAACGTATTCGGAGCCTCCGCCCCTGCCCCCGAACTTTACAAACATTTCGGCATTACTGCAGAAAATATCGTTAAAAAGGTCGGCGAGGCTTTGTGATTGCAGTGAATTTAATCTTCGGCGAAAAAGACGAAAACGGGAAACGTAGCCGGCAACGAGGTTTTTGGAAAATTTTCTTTATAATAGTCGCTATTGCAGCATTATATTTTATTATCTATGGTATTTTTTACCACATTAAATAAATTTGCAATTATCATAACATAATCGGGGCGATGCGATGAATTCTTACCAAAAGCTAGAAAAAATATTCGCTCGCCAAACTGGCATTTGCAACGCAAGTGCTATATTGCAATGGGATAATGCAACCGTAATGCCGCAAGGCTCGGGAGAATCAAGAGCAGAGCAGCTAACCATATTGGCGGAACTTGCCCATGAAACTATAACAAGCCCTGAGCTTCCCGATTTATTTAACAATGCCCAAATGCAAAAAGGCGAGCTTGATCAATGGCAGCAAGCAAATTTGCATGAAATGCAACGTATTTGGCAGCATGCAACTGCTTTGCCGACCGATTTAGTCGCCGAGCTTACCAAAGCCGGGCATGAATCGGAGTTATTTTGGCGTTCGGCAAGAAAAGAAAATGACTTTAAAGGCTTTGCTCCTTATCAAAAACGAGTCTTGCAATTAGTGCGAGAATCGGCTCAAGCAAAATCATCTGCGTTGGGGCTTTCTCCTTATGATGCACTTATCGATCAATATGATCCGGGAACAAAATCCGATTTTATTGACGGGATATTTAATGATTTGGCAGATTTTCTGCCCGAATTTACCGGACAAGTAATCGAGCGGCAAAAATCACAAACTCCGCCCTTACAAATAAACGATAACGTATCCAAAGCAGCACAAAAAGAACTCGGCATAGAATTCATGCAAAAGCTCGGCTTTGATTTTTCCCAAGGTCGCTTAGATGAAAGCACACACCCGTTTTGCGGCGGAGTCGTCGGCGATGTTCGCATAACCACCCGTTATGACGAAAAGGATTTTCTCTCCGGCTTTTTTGGCGTAATGCACGAAACCGGTCATGCTTTATATGAAATGCATCTCCCCAAAGAGCTACGTATGCAACCTGTCGGGCAAGCAAGAGGAATGGCATTTCATGAGAGCCAATCTTTATTTACCGAAATGCAACTTTGTATCCGCAAAGAATTCTTGCAATATGCCGCCCCTTATATGCGGAAAACCTTAAATAAAAATGGCGATGAATGGCACGAAGACAATATCTATAAACTGATGACTCAGGTTACGCCGAGTTTCATTCGTGTCGATGCCGATGAAGTTACTTACCCTGCCCATATTATTTTACGCTATCGGCTTGAACGGCAACTAATCGACGGTACGCTCGAGGTTGAAGATTTACCCGATGCTTGGAATGAGCAGATGCGTTTGTTGCTCGGAATAGTTCCCGATAATTACGCTAACGGCTGCATGCAAGATATTCATTGGACAGACGGCTCATTCGGCTATTTCCCGAGCTACACATTGGGAGCAATGATTGCAGCACAATTATTTAATTCGATCGAAAAAGCCATACCCGAAATAAACTCGGTTATCCGCAACGGCGAATTCAGGCAAATTTATTCTTGGCTGCACCAAAACGTGCATTGTTTGGGTTCCAAATATTCGTCGCAAGATTTATTGCTCAAAGCAAGCGGAGAAAATCTTAATATCAATTACTACAAAAATCATTTAAAAACACGTTATTTGGCAGATTAAACTTAACTATAGGGAAATTTATATGGAAGCTCATTTGTTGATCGAAAAATATTATAATGCTTTTAATCAAGCTGATATGACCACTTTTCTCTCTTTGCTTAGTGACGACGTTGTGCATGACATCAATCAAGGCGAACGCCAAATCGGCAAGCAAGTATTTACTAAATTCATGGAAAAAATGAATTTTCATTACAAAGAACAACTAATTAACATCAATATAATGACTAACAAACAAGGCGACAGAGCAGCGGCAGAATTTATTGTTCTCGGCGAATATCTGCAAACAGATGAAGGCTTACCGCAAGCACAGGGCCAAAAATATCGCTTACCGGCAGGAGCCTTTTTTGAAATTGGAGAAGGCAAAATCACAAGAGTGACTAATTATTACAATCTGCAAGACTGGATTGACCAAGTAAGCAAATGAACATAACGATCAAGGAATTTTGGGGCGAAGAAATCAATGTGATTATAGAGCAAATCGCAAATTTACGCATCACTATATTTAGAGAATTCCCCTATTTGTATGACGGTAATTTGGAGTATGAGCGAAATTATCTCGCCACCTATGCAAACTCCAAAAACAGCGTAATAATCGCAGCTTACGACTGCGATAAACTCATCGGAGTTTCGAGCGGAATTGCGATGTCTGAAGAAACGGAAGAATTCTGCCGCCCGTTTCTTGAGCAAAATTACGATATAAATAAAATTTTCTATTGCGGAGAAACTATTTTACTTAAAGAGTATCGTGGACAAGGAATTTACACCAGGTTCATGCAAGCAAGGGAAAATCATGCAAAAAAATGCGGTTTTGAAATAGCTTGTTTTTGTGCGGTTGAACGTCCGCAAGATCACAAGCTGCGTCCCCATAACTATCAACCGCTTAATTGTTTAGTCCCATAATTTTATGGTTTGGATTTAAATTAAAAGCAGTCGGATTTTGATCGAACTGCTCGATGATTATATCATAAGGCGTTTTATATTTCAAAGCTTTTAACGGTCTTTTGAG
>Ga0247833_1000676_pt1 | contig 61135 bp, 50 predicted proteins | sample LaCruzMarch2015__7_FD_187117 | JGI IMG/M metagenome (GOLD analysis project Ga0247833, IMG submission 187117) | Freshwater microbial communities from meromictic Lake La Cruz, Castile-La Mancha, Spain - LaCruzMarch2015_8m | ecosystem: Environmental > Aquatic > Freshwater > Lake | place: Spain...
CAATTTTATTAGGGAAGCACAGAGATTCGCAATTAAGATGAATAATATACCCTCTTCTGGTCTTGCCGGATCGAAAAAACCAAGCAGTAAAATAAGATTTAGGGCAATATTAACTCCAATGGATGAAAGCTGTATGATCGTAAAGCGCAGCGCCTTTTCTTCTACTCTTAGCCGGGCCATCGGTATGCTTGCTATTGCATCAAGACAGACAATTGCACCTAATAAAACGATGTATTCATTGTGCCCTTCATATAACATAAAAGCAGCTAGGTCATTATTGAAATACAATAATCCAACATAAAAGAGGACGTTAATACCAAGAACGGTGAGAAAACTATTTGAGAAGACTTTTTCTTTGTCTTCACTTCCCTGAAGAAACCTAAAAAAGGCCGTTTCCATTCCAAAAGATAGAAAGACAATTAAAAAGGCGACCCAGGCATAAAGTTCAGAAACCACCCCATAATCTGCGGGATCTTTAAAGACAGAACTATCAGTATACAAGGGAACTAGCAAATAATTTAGGAGCCGTCCAACAATGCTTGAGAGCCCATAAATCGCCGTTTGGCCAAGAAGTTTTTTAATATTAATGTTCATTTACCCCTAAAACTAGGTTTTTCCTTAGAAAGAAAGGCATTGGTGCCCGTTTTAAAATCCTTGGTTCCAAAACATTTACCAAACTCTTCTATTTCAGCATCATATCCATTTATTCCATCCGTGAAACCGGCATTTACAGCAACAATAGCCGCAGCGATAGCACTGGGAGAATTACGCATTATTTTTTGTCCGATTTCCATCGCTTTAGTAAGCAAATCCGTGGATTCAACAACATTGTTAACTAGGCCAATTCGGTATGCTTCCTCAGCAGAAATCATCCCTGCGGTAAAAATCATTTCAAAAGCTCGCCCTTTGCCAACTATCTGAGCAAGACGTTGTGTTCCACCGTATCCAGGAATTAATCCAAGGGATACTTCTGGAAGTCCGAGTTTTGCGTTTTTGGATGCAATTCTAAAATGACAACATAAGGCAAGTTCTAGTCCCCCGCCGAGTGCAAAACCATTAATGGCTGCTATTACAGGTTTTGAAAGGCTTTCTATGAGATTAAAAAGTGAAACGTGTCCTGTTTTTGAAAGCGTACCGCCTTCGCTTATTGAAAAATCTGCAAACTCTTTAATATCTGCCCCGGCAACAAACGCTTTTTCTCCTTGACCACTTATTATAATCACCCCAACCGATGCATCAGCATCTGATCCGATTAATATTTGATTTAATTCAGAGATTGTATTTTTATTAAGCGCATTTAATTGTAACGGACGATTAACGAGTATGGTTCTGATTCCATTTTCAGTTGTGATAATAAGGTTTTCGTACATTTTCTATTTTTTACATTGTTCTGACGTAGTCAAAGTTACAATTTATTTTTAGGCGAGTTATGGCCTTCAAAACCCTCGATTTCTATTTTTAGGATCAGATTGGTGTAAGAGAACCTTTTCTAAAAGGGAATAATAAATAAATTTTTAAAAGACATCCTTTTTTATACTATTGTTTATTAATGGCTTACTAGAAATAAAAAATAATTATCCGACTACAAACGACTAATAATCGAAAGTAAACGAAAAGCAACCGAATATGCTTTGGTATTGATTGAAACTTTGCACCGTTGATTTCAAACAATGGCGTTTGATAAAACACTTTTTACAAATTATAAAAATCAAAAAAAATGAATGCATTAAAAAACAAAGTCAATTTAATAGGTCGTTTAGGCGCCGATCCAGAAGTAGTAACTTTTGATTCGGGAAGGACGCTAGCTCGCTTTACCATGGCCACGAACGAAAACTACAAAGATAAAAAGGGTGAGTGGGTAGAAAACACCCAGTGGCACAACATAAACACATGGGGTAAAACGGCAGATCGAGTAAAGCAAAGTTTAACCAAAGGACAAGAGATCATGTTGGAGGGCAAGTTAGTACATCAATCTTATGAAACAGCAAGTGGAGAAAAGCGATATACGACGATTATTGAAGCAACTGAATTCCTTATAATCAGCGAAAAAAAAGAAGCTATTAAAAATTAAAAGTAAAAAAGTACGTTTATGAACCACGTGAATTTAATTGGAAAAGTGGGTGCGGCCCCGATAATCGCAACAACAGAAGAAGGAAAAAAGGTCGCTCGATTTTTCCTGTCAACATGTGAAAATTATTGCGATAGCAGCGGGAACACAAAAACTAGAAATAATACCCACCGCATTATTGTTTGGGGTCGTTGGATTCAAATTATTGAAGCGTACGATTTAACGGGAACTCGACTAGCGATCGAAGGAAAACTCACGAATCGTTTTTATCATTCCAATGGAAAAGCAACCTGTATTACTGAGGTGGAAGTAAATGACCTAATCATCATGTAATATTTTAAAAAACCAACGAGGACCGGCGTCCAAACGGCGCCGAAATAATTACGGATTTGCCGGTCCCACAACATATATAATTTAATAAATAATCAACACATGAATACAATTAGAAATTATGTTACCCTGGTGGGCAATATTGGCACACCAGCAAAAATAACCAAGTTCGATGACGGAAAATCTGTTGCTAGATTTAGTCTTGCTACTCAAAAAGTGTCTCGGAATAACGACGGAAAATATACCGCAAAAATCCAATGGCATCGCGTTTATGCTTGGGGTAATTTGGCAAGCTTCATTGAGGAATATGCTGAAAAAGGGAAAAAGGTTGCCATTCATGGCCGCCTTGTAAACCGAAGCTATATTAATGATCAAGGCAAAAAAAGTAGCTTAACCGAGGTAGAGCTTCGTCAAATAATCGGTCTATAAACGACAAATAAAAATAAAGAAAGCAGCTTCGGCTGCTTTTTTTGTTTAATTAAAATAAAAAGTTTCCAAACAACATCCTTAGTTATTCAAATTAAAAATTAATTAGGTAGTATAAAATTAATATACGTTTCATTGTTAAATGTTTTTATTCTTGTTTCAAGCAATTAATTTTGATGTATGATAAAATTTGTAGGAATAATTTTATTTGTTTCGACAGTAATTTCTCTCAAGGCGCAGTGGATAACCCACGGCCCGGTAACAGGTGGGGTAACGGATAGTTCTGCAAATCTATTTCTTCGTTGTTCAACGAATGAATCTTTTACAATTCAGCTTGATACAGATAGTTTATTTTCTAATCCTTTACTTTTTTCTAACGTAACCGATCCGGGTAAGGATTTTTCTGCCATAACAAGTTGTTCAGGACTTAATTCCAACACAATGTATTTTTATCGAGTTGTCTTTAATTCTAGTATAGATAATAAAAAAGGGTCATTTAGAACTTTCCCAGCTGAAGGATTACCGAGTAATTTTTCTTTTGTAACCGGTTCTTGTCAAGAGACTCCAAACATGAAAGTGTACGATGTCATTCCGACACATCATCCGCTTTTTATGGTGCATTCAGGCGATTACACGTATCCAAGTTACCAGTTACCCGCCTCTTACCCTGTAGAGTGGAGTTCAATTGCTTTGTCTTATCGCAAAAGATATGAGGAATTGGTGATGAAAGACAAACTTCTGCCTTTTATCCCATTAGTGTATATGCCTGATGACGACGACAATTGGGGAATTAGTCGTACCCAACATATTGGGACATCCTATTCTGGGTCGTTTCCAAACATTCAAAATTTCATCAACACTAGTCCAATTTCTCAAGTGGAGAGAACTAATTGTTTACGAGGGTATCGCTATTTTTTTCCGGGTTATGCCACAATTGATACGACAGAAGGCCATTATCATAGTTTTAAAGTTGCTAATGCAGAATTTTTTGTAACGGACACTAGATCAATGGCGGATCCTTATTCTGACGCTTACCAGTTTGATTCCATAACTGGATTGTGGTCATTTGTTCCGGATATAAGTCATTCAATTTTGGGGACAAATCAAATGAATTGGTTGTTAAATGGTTTATCAACTTCTACCGCAAAATGGAAGTTTATAGTGTCTGGGGTGCCCTTTAATCCTAAGTTTACAAAAATAATTGAAGCAGGTTTGCTGATTCAAGGATATGTTTTTAATGTTGCGGGAGAAAACGGGACAGGTTTACGTTTATCAACCTCTTTTGCGGATTGTTGGGGTGGGTATCCAGATGATATTACTACGCTAATTCAACATGTTTCATCTCAGCAAATAAATAATATAATTGTATTGAGTGGTCAAACGCACAACAATGTTATGGATGACGGAACAAACAGTTTTTTTCCTGAGTTAAATGCCAGTGGATTGAGCGTTTCTTCCACCGAATTGGCATATCAGATGGCTTTAAATGCCCCATTATTTGGACAACCGCCTGTAGTTGACTCCCTTTGGAATGCAGGAGGAAATGGGTTATTTAACACCAACTTTAAAAACGGATTTGGCAAGGTGGATGTTTATGGACAAGATTCTGTTGTGTTGTGTGTGATCGACGAGGACAACATTACGTTAAGTTGTATGACGGTGTATGGTGATGGGTCCGTAAATAATGATGCTGGAGTTAAACTAAATGGTTATTTGAGTTCTGCGTGGACAGTTTATCCAAATCCAAGCTCTAATTCGTTTATGTTGCGCTTTGATAACTTACCAGAAGAGCATGTTATTGTTTCGCTTTGCGGTTTAACCGGAGAGTTATATAAAGTTTGGAGCCACTACCCCTTTTCTATGACCAATAGTCACTCATTTCAACTGCCTGAATCAATACCAAATGGCATGTATTTATTAAAAGTACAGGGAGCGGAGAGTCTACTAAGTGTAGAAAAAAAGTTAGTAATAATCCGATAATTTCATGGGTTATCTCAATTTATAGGCACTTACTAAGCCTTTATAACGCAATAGCTGTAGCGAGTTTTCGGTGAATATTAGGCAAAAATTTATTGGTAATTAATAATTTCTGTAATCATTCCATAACTGTGAGCGCAGTCCAACCACCGGAAGATATTGTAAGGAATAAACTCCGTTCATTAAATCACACCGCCACCCTAATTCCCCAAAAATAGCTAAGGCTCCTTTTTTAGAGACTAGATAATTCAATTGAAGATTCGTCCGCACAAAATTAACTTTCTCGCCCTGCCCAATAAAGACACCATAATCGTAGGGGCGTAGAGTGTAAGGCTGGTAGACATCTGCTCCGAAAGATAAGTTATTTTGATCTACGCCTTTTAAGCCATAAGAAACAAATAGTTTTATTAACCGTTTTTTATTTTGCCATTTAGTTTCTGCTAATAGTTCTGCAAAGTTAGCACCGAGAGGATGGCTTAGTGTGCTGTTGGAATTTCCGTAATTTTGAAGTGGTGTGAGGTGGGAATAGGTGTACGGTCTTACAGCATTGCCTTCCACACGGTAAAAAAAGGTATTAGCACCCTTTCCCCACCACCCTTTTATACCGATTTGCCCACCTACTTTATTTGCCCACCAACCCGATTTATTTCGAAACTCCGACAGTAAAAACTCATCGATGATAAATTGAGAATAAAGCCGGTGTTTTTTATATTTAAAGGTTATCCCTCCTCCAATTAAGACATTGTCTGATGAACCAATAGCGTACTCTTGGGGTCGATAAAAAACAAATGGATTTAAGTATTCGGGATCAAACCCTCTTTGTAGTAAGGTGTCCTTAGCTTGAAAGATAACGGATTCGAAAAAATTAATGTTAAGCCATGATGTCACATTCCAACTTAAAAAATGACTCGAGCCAAACTTTAAGCGCGTTTTGTTTTGATACTGCTCTGTTAATCCCTGATAAAGGATTGTATATTCAAGATGCCAAAAATGTGTTTGCATTCTACCAAAAGCATAAGGCTTACCGTAGTCGCTTAGAAATAAAGATCGGCAGCCTTCCCCTATGAAATTCTTGTCTAGGCCTAGTTGGAAATTGAAATATTTGTGAGGTTGAAAGGCAATTCTTCCCATTGGGGAAACACCCATGATCTTATTTGGCTGATCATCATATTCTTGGTAGGGAACTTTAAAATTGTTTCCGGCCTCTTGGAAATAACAAATTCCTCCCACCTTATAATACCACTTTTTACCTGGCGAACTTTCTAGGAAAGCACCACCTCCAATTCTATAATGAGTCGCTTTATTATACTGTGATCCAAGGTCTAAAACGGGGACGAATGAAGTATTACTTTTTAGCTTAAAACCCACTTTTTCCGCAATATTTGATTGAATAGCAGGGTAAAAGTTGTCATGGCGTGTTATTGCTGCTGTTTTTAAGCTATCATTTGGCCGAGGTTCAATTAACCAATCTACCGCAATTTGCGCCCTTGAGATGGTACAAATACAGCAAATAAAAATCGATAAAACGCCCGCTTTAATAATCATTGTAATGGTTCATTAAACTTGTTCGTATACCCACATTAAGCAGTAAATTTGTTTGATCAATAGAAGGAGAATTAAATCGGTATGCTAAATTAGAAAAGACACTTAGATTAAGTTTTTTATTAATTTGATAAGAGAGTTCTACTTGTTCAAGTACCAGCCAATTATTATCAGGGTTACTATACTTGGTTATTGGCAAGAGGGCATATTTTTGATGATCGATCAATTGATATACAATTGATTTTCCTTCTACAGAAAAAGATTTCCACCTCCAATTTAAACGGAATACGATTTCTCTAAACCCATTTCCTTTGGTATGTGCTAAGGGTAAATTATACTGTGAATAAGAAAGAAATTGAGCCGGCGCCTGATACATGTGGCTTGACACTTGATTGTATTCCAACTGCATGAAAAGAGATTCCAATCCAACGAATTCATAGGAACGGCAACCTAGTTGAAAAGCGGTCTCCATCTTCTTCCAACGCGCAAATGCCGCTTGGCCATAAAGACGGATGTTGGAATTAATCACCCAGTTGAAATTCAACCCTGTAATGGCATACGCCGTACTGTCCGACACGAGATGTGCTAAAAATGGGATAGGGCTGTAATACAAAGGGTTTAAGGTGCTCGTTTTTATTGAATCCCCTTTCGCCCAAATGGCCCCATCAAACAAACTAATTGTCAAACGGCTAGTTGCCGCAAAACTAATGTAATTTAAAGCAAGCCCTTTAGCTTGGTAATTTCCTTCCACGGTCGTATAGTTCGGTTTACGCACTAAATTTAATAAGCGACTTCGTAAGTAATTGAACGTCCAACGTGGAAAAAACTGATAGTCTATGCGTATGTATGGTGAGCCAATGGAATTATCAGAAAGCAATAGAGACCGGTATCCAGCCCCTATAAATTGTTGATTATTTCCTGCGATAAACGTAATTTTATTTGTTGCTCGAAAGACAAAATTACCAATTGCGTAGCCATAATCAAAACCGCTATTTTTAAATGGTTTAGTCCTTGCTGCGCCAGGAACAACCGCGTTTTGAACGTTGTATTGATTGTTAACGGTGGGATAAATTTCACCGTGTTCTTTCATATAGGAACTTTCGTAAGAACTAAATCGCGCTTGATTTTCATAGAAAGAGGTCGAAAATGAAAACCGAGGAGTGATGTCTCCTAAAATTATTATACCACGGCTATTTTGATATAAAAATTGATTGATTGAATCTAGTAAATCATTTCCCAAAGAAAAGTTAAAAAGCGGCGAAATCTCCAATTTAAAATCTTCTCCTTTTACTTTAATGAGGTGCTCGTCTCTAAATCTTTTTATTTTGGAAGGAAGCAATGTATCGTTTTGTCGTTTACCAAATGAACACGTCCATTTTTCTTGGTTCTTGCTTATTGGGAGAAATGATGCGCTTGTATTTTTTTTATAGAGTTGGTCTTTAAAATAAGTTCCAAGGGGCTCCAATTGACTTTGCCCATTTGCCCATTTGCAAATTAAAATAAATAATAAGACAATTTTAGTATTCATTTATATTTAGCTATAAACCCTTTTGTTTTTGCTATAAAAAAAGGATTGGTCAGGTCTTCTTTGTTATAGCGTAATCGTATTCCTTCTATGGCGTTGATTACTTCTCCTCCCAAGGCTTCTAAAATAGCTTGACCAGCAGCAATATCCCATTCCATTGTAGGAGCAAAGCGAGGGTAAACATCTGCTTTTCCATTCGCAAGATCAAAAAACTTTAAGGACGAACCCTTCGAAATGTATTCAACGCTTTTCGCTAACAGTACCACATCCTCGTAGTATTTTTTTCCTAATTCAGATGGATGGCTTCTGGAGCCAATCATATTTAATGGATTATTGATAGAACTCTTCTCTTGAATTTTTTTCCATTTTAAGGGTTCACTTACATCCCTAAAAGAGCAAGTAAAAACCCCCTCCTCTTTCCCACCAAAGATTATTTCTTCATTAACTGGCGCGGCAATAAGTCCAAAAACAGGATATTCTCCTTCAATATATGCGATGTTGACAGCAAATTCCCCATTTCTACTTACAAATTCTTTTGTTCCATCCAGAGGGTCTACACACCAACAATTTTCCCAGCTCGACCTTTCCTTGTATTTTGTATGAATAGTTTCTTCGCTTGTAATGGGAAATCCGATTGGAGACAAATAATCGTTAATAATTTTTGAAGAAGCTAAGTCTGCATTGGTTAATGGAGAACCATCTTCTTTGTAATCAAGGTCAATAACCCCATTGTAAATGCGCATTATTTCTTTCGAGGCCTCTATCGCGGCATGAATGGCTGTTAAATATTTTTTTTTGATTAACAAGCGGCTTAGAGTTGCATTTCAGGCACAAATTCAGGCACAAATAACAGCCCTTCTGTTTTGCCTACAATTTCCTCAACGGACACGCCGGGAGCCCGCTCAATTAAGTGAAAAGCTCCATCAATGATTTCCAGAACGGCCAATTCAGTAACAACTTTTTTTACACATCCTACACCGGTTAATGGAAGCGTACAGTTTTTCAATAATTTAGACTCGCCAGCCTTATTGCTGTGCATCATTGCGACAATTATATTATCTGCTGAGGCAACAAGGTCCATTGCACCACCCATTCCCTTCACCATTTTGCCCGGAATTTTCCAATTGGCAATATCGCCATTTTGTGAAACCTCCATCGCACCTAATACGGTCAGTTGAACATGTTGTCCACGAATCATCGCAAAGGAGTCTGCCGAATCGAAAAAGGAAGCCCCTGGAAGTGTAGTTATCGTTTGTTTCCCCGCATTAATTAGATCAGCATCTTCTTCTCCCTCAAAAGGAAAGGGGCCCATTCCAAGCACGCCATTTTCTGATTGAAATTCTACTTCAATCCCTTCAGGAATATAATTTGCGACCAATGTAGGAATTCCAATACCAAGATTGACATACCACCCGTTACGTAATTCTTGCGCAATTCTTTTCGCTATACCTATTTTATCAAGCATTTTTTAGTTGATTTCATGAGTGAATGATTTTACGACATTATGAGTTAGTGATTTTATGATGTTATGAGTTAGTGATTTTATGATGTTATGAGCGAATGATTTTACGATATTATGAGTTAGTGATTTTATGATGTTATGAGTTAGTGATTTTATGATGTTATGAGTTAGTGATTTTATGATGTTATGAGCGAATGATTTTACGATATTATGAGTTAGTGATTTTATGATGTTATGAGTTAGTGATTTTATACAAATTTAAATATCCTTATTCATTCTTTCTTTTATCTGTCTTGTGAATCCACCGATTCTGTTTTGAAGTGCGTGTAAATTTTCGATTATTTCTTTTGTTTGAAGATTAAACAATTCTTCAACTAAAATTAATTGTGTTTCTAATTCGTAACTCGAAGAAATTGCAATCTCTAGAAATCTAATAAACTCTTTATTTGATGTGCGTCCTGAACCTTCAGCAATATTGGATGGAATAGAAACTGCTGAACGATTTAATTGAGATGTAATTCCATATTTTTCTTCTTTGGGTAAACTTGATGTTAAGGCATAAACTTCTTTAACAATAACCAATGATTCTTGCCAAATTTTAATTTCTCTAAAGTTATGTTTTTTCATTTCTCAAGTTTTAAAAAATTCTAAACGAATTCTTCATTCCTCATTCCTTCATTCCCTCATTCCTTCTTTCTCGTTGTTCTCTGCTCAATTCTTTTTTCGAATGCCTTTCCTTGAAAAATGCGCTGAACGAATATACCCGGAGTATGAATTTCATTTGGGTCAAGTGAACCCGCGGGCACTAACTCCTCTACTTCTGCAACAGTTATTTTTCCAGCCATCGCCATCAAAGGGTTAAAATTTCTTGCGGAAGCCTTATAGATTAAGTTCCCAGCAGTATCTCCTTTCCAAGCCTTTACGATAGCAAAATCTGCTGTTAGCGCCTCTTCAAGTATGTGTGGTTTCCCATTATAGACACGGACTTCTTTTCCTTCGGCTATTTCTGTTCCAAATCCTGCGGGCGTATAAAAAGCGGGAATACCCGCCCCTCCCGCTCTGCATCTTTCAGCTAAACTGCCTTGTGGAATAAGATCAACCTCTAATTCGCCAGAAAGCATTTGTCTTTCGAATTCATCGTTTTCACCCACATAAGAGCTGATCATTTTTTTGATTTGTTTTGATTCTAGCAATAAACCTAGTCCAAAACCATCTACGCCTGCATTATTTGAAATGCAGGTGAGGTTCTTCTTACCTTTTTTAACAAGTTCTAGGATTGAATTTTCAGGAATCCCACATAAGCCAAAGCCACCCAGCATAAGGGTCATTCCGTCTTCTATTCCGTCAAGCGCTATATTTGCGTCAGAGACTACTTTATTCATTTTTAGAAATTATTTTCAAATGGTTTGTCCTCTTCGATAATTAACGTTTCTATAGGCGAGTCAACGCATTCAAATTTTCTACTATCATAGTCTGGAGGTTCAGCAAAATCTAACGTAGATAAACCAACATGGCTATCCTTGTACACTTGTTTCATATAGAGGCCGTAAATAGGCAAAGCCATTCGAGCTCCTTGACCGTAGTTCATTGATTTGAATCTTACTGAGCGGTCTTCAGCACCTACCCAAATACCGGTAACTAAATCTGGTGTTATGCCAATAAACCAACCGTCAGAATTATTTTGTGTTGTCCCTGTTTTGCCGGCTGTAGGTGCAATTGTCCCATATCTTCCGCTTCTCAGACTCGCTCCCGTTCCTCTTTCTATCACACCCTTCATCATTTTTAGTATTTCATACGATACGGTGGAATTAAGTGCTTGATTTTTTTCTTCTGTTGCCTCATAGATTACTTTTCCGTTGCGGTCTTCTATTCGCGCAATTATGGTGGGTCTAATATAAACGCCATTATTTGGAAAAATGCATTGCGCAGCCACAAGTTCGTAGAGCGACAGGTCCATACTTCCTAAACACATTGAGGGCACAACATCATCAGGGCGAAGTTTTATTCCAACACTTTTCAATAATTTTTCAACTTGAAAGGGGCCACCTTTTTTAGCAACAGGATTAAATTCGCCCATTCTAGCCATCACGGCTACTGTTGTTGGATTTGACGATAAAGCAAGGCCGTCGCGCATGGTGGCAGCAGGAGTGCCGCTTGGGCAATATTTCCCCACAACCCTATTGTTATTATCTACGAGGTTTAAGCAGTATTCAGATGATCCGAAAGAGGAACACGGATTCACAACACCTTGAGAAAGCGCTGCGGCATATACGAAAGGTTTAATTGTAGAACCCACTTGTCTTTTACCAAGACGAACATGGTCATAAGCAAAATGCGAAAAATTAATTCCACCAACCCATGCTCGAACAAACCCAGTTCCTGGCTCAATGGAAACCAAGCCAGCGTGTAAAAAAGCCTTGTAATATCTTATTGAGTCGTTGGGGGACATAAGGGTATCTCGCGTTCCTTTCCAAGAAAAAACACTCATGGCCACTTTTTTGTTAAATACCTTAGTGATTTCCTCGGCGCTATATCCCGCTTCTACCAAATTTTTATAACGATCGGTTGATTTTCTCGCATTGCTCATAATTTGGTTTACCACTGCTTGATTTATGTCGTTAGAGAAGGGAAAATTTTTTAATCCTCTGTTGTTTTGATTAAATGCCGGTTGCAACGTTTTTTTTATGTGTTCTTCCACGGCATTTTCAGCATATTTTTGTAGATGAGAATTAATGGTGGTGTATATTTTTAAGCCATCGCTGTAAATATCGTAAGGCCTTCCATCTTCTCTTGCAATTTTAAGTACGCCGTCTTTTTTTTCTAGCAATAAATTCGTGATTTCTTTTCGCAAGGATTCTTTAAAGTAAGCACCAACGCCGTTTTTGTGGTCCACTACTTGATAATTAGTAATAAGGGGTAGTTTGCTTAAAGAGTCAAACTCACTCTTACTCAGTGTGTTTTTTAATGCATCATTGTTATTTTCGCTATTTTTTAACCACTGAAACAATACTTGATTTCTTCTAGACACTGCTCTTGATGAGTCTTTGGCCCTTCCTTCTGCTATTTGCACACTACTTACCTCACCCAATCCCACTCCTAACTTAGCAGCAATTTTTTTTCTATAGTTCGTGGTTTTATATTTGTAAGGATTAAAAAGGCTTGGGTTTTTACACATTCCCACGAGCATTGCCGCTTCAATTTTAGATAGGTTTTTAGTGTTTTTATTAAAGTAAACCTTCGCAGCGTTTTCAATTCCAACTGCATTGTATAGAAAATCAAATTGATTAAGGTACATGGTAATAATTTCCTCTTTGGTATAAATTGATTCAAGCCTTGTTGCAATTATATTTTCTCTCGCTTTTTCTCCTAATCTGCTAATTTTTCCTGCAAATCCGCCGAAAATCCGCACACGCGTTTCTCCATTTGCTCGTGCTATTTCGTCGCGTTGTCTTTGCTGCAGCGTAAATAGCAACTTGGCTAATTGTTGAGGAATAGTAGAGGCGCCACCAGCTCTACCCAGCGAAGAAAGAGAACGTGCAATCGATCTAAAATCCACCCCAGAGTGTTTCATGAAGCGCTCATCTTCTGTTGAAATTAAAGCATCAAATACGTAGGGGGAGATATCCTTATAATTTGCACTTGTTCTATTAATTTGCCAGTATCGCCCGAGCGTATCACCTTCCTGACCTAATATAAGAGATGCTTGTAACTCAGGGGGATTGTCGAGCATGGATACAGGTGGAAGATCGTCTTCAGACTGAAAAATCAAGAGTGATGAAATAAATAGAAAAGGAAACATTGCCGCTCCCCAAAACAAAAAGGTAAAAACTCTTTTGTTTTTATCCCCTAGCTGTTCATTATTTTTTTTCATTCATTAAAATTACTGAAAAATCAATTAAACTCATCTTTTCGTTGACTATCAAGTTTAAGTAAAATAATAATCATAATACTAAACGATAAAATAGAAGACCCACCATAGCTAAAAAAAGGAAGGGGAATCCCAATTACAGGGGCAAAACCGATGTTCATTCCTATATTAATGGAAAAGTGGTATAATAATATCATAGCAACACAATAAGCATAAATTCGGTTAAAACTAACGCGTTGTCTTTCTGCAATTAAAATTATTCTAATTATCATAAATAAATAAATAAATACAAGCGTAAAGCTGCCAACAAATCCCCATTCCTCCGCAAATGGGCAAAAAATAAAATCTGTTTCACTTTCTGGCACATGGTTGGTTTTCAAGCTTGAAAGCGAAGCCTCTTTATATCCTTTACCAAATGCCCCTCCAGAACCAACGGCTGCCATAGCCCTGTTTCTATTATAATCTTTTCCATCAGGATCTTCTTTTAGTCCAAGAACCAGTTCAATACGATCTTTTTGATGGCGAGCAAGGCCAGAAAATGCGGCGTCTACAGAAAGCGCGATGCCGGAAGTTATAATAAACACAAGAGAAATAACTAAAAGCACTTTAAAACGATCTCTTTTAATACTAAAAAACCAAGCGAGAATAAGCATTACAAGCGTTAAGACGAAAAGAATTAGTAGTATACCATTTACCCCGCGAATAGGCTGATTAGGTAAAAACCAAACTTGAAAGTTATGGTTACTGAATGCTAAAGTAAGGGTACAGAGCAATAAGAATCCAAAAAGCACGGGAATAAAATGACTACCAAACCACGTAGCTTTGAATTTGAACCCCGGGATACTATTAACAAGCCTTAATATAATGGGGTCAAACGTAAGGCCTTCCCTATACATAACAAAAAGAAATGAGCTAAAGACAATAAGCGTTCCTGCATCAGGTTGCAAAGCCACTAAAATCGAAGGAACTAAAAAAATAAGGCATGCCAACAAAACTGATTTTGTTGTTTGAAATTTAACAGCAAGTCCACTGATGTATTTTGACAACAGTAGTGCTGTACTTATTTTGGCAAATTCTGCTGGCTGTATTCCTAATGAACCAATGCCTATCCAAGCTCTAGCGCCGTTTATTGGGGACATAAAAAGAACAACCACAAGCATTATAATCACAACTATATATACCAGTTCTGCTACCTTTCTATAAATAGTGGAGTCAATCAGAAAAATAAGAATTCCTGCAAAAGCGGAGATGCCAAGCCACAACAACTGTTTTCCATATTTTTCGCTAAAGGCAAAAAGATTCGGTTCTTCCTCATTGTATGCAACCGAATAAATAGTTGCCATTCCTAAAATAATCAACAATAAAAACGATATAAATAATGGCCAATCTATTTTTGAAAAGAGTTCGCCGCTTTTTCTCATGGCTGCTTAGTTTTAGCCAAAACACCCTCAATAACGCGCGTTTCTTTGTCTTTATCTGTGATGGTCGACTTTAAATATTTTTCAATTATTAAACTCGCAATAGGCGCTGCCCAAGTACCACCTGCACCTGCATTTTCGACAAATACAGCAACAGCAATTTTAGGGTTTTCAAGGGGGGCAAATGCAATAAAGACCGAATGATCTTGCCCTTGGGAATTTTGAACAGTTCCAGTTTTTCCACAAACTAATATGTCGTTTAATCTCGCAGCACCCCCGGTTCCTCCTGGTTCATTAACCACTCGTCTCATACCTTCAATTACGCTAGAAAAGTGTTTTGCATTAACCATCGTGGCATTTTTCTTTAAATAAATTGCTAGTGGTCCTTTTTTTCCAATGGATTTTACAAAATGAGGCGTAATGTACCAACCATTATTGGCGATTATTACGGCAATGTTTGCCATTTGAAGTGGCGTGAGTTTAATTTCACCTTGACCGATTGCAATTGATCGGATGGTAGAAAAAGCCCATTGATTGTGGCCATATAAGCGATCATAGTATTTGGAGTTTGGGATAAGGCCACTGCGTTGGCCAGTTACATCAGTAGCTAATTTTTCTCCTAAGCCAAAACTGCTCATGTATTGATGCCATAAATTTAGACCAATTTCAGCATCAGCAAAATTATTACGCTTTTTCTTTTGTTGAATTATTTTCTTCACAACAGCATAGAAATAGGGATTGCATGAGTATTGAACGGCTTGTGCAACACCAGCGGCATTCGGATGATTGTGACATCCAACAACCTCTTTATTACAAGGAAACCCAGTGCTATTGTTTATAACTCCCTCTTGCAGGGCAATGAGCGATTGAACGAGCTTAAAAATAGACCCTGGAGGATATTCGGCTTGGAGTGGTCTTGGAAAAAGAGGTTTATTTAAGTCCGCGGCTAATTTTGGATAGTTTAATGTAATATTCCTTCTTCCTACTAGTAAATTAGGGTCAAAGGATGGAGCCGAGACCATGGTTAGTATTTCTCCGCTTTTAGGCTCAATAGCCACAATACATCCTTTTTTGTTTTGCATTAATAATTCTCCGTATGCTTGTAACGCGATGTCCATCCCGAGTTTTAATCCAGGGCCTTGTTTTGCAATCGTGTCGTATTTTCCATTTGCATAGGGTTCTATGGCGTTATTCATAGCTGAGGTAACGATGTATTTTATTCCTTTTCTTCCTCGAAGTTCCTTTTCGTAATAACGCTCAATACCCGATCGGCCGATATTGTTGCCGGGTTTGTAGAAGCGATCTTCCTCTATTTCTTCTCTAGTTGTTTCGTTTAGATAACCCAAAATATTTGCTCCATTGGAAAAAGGATAGCTACGCATACTTGTTACTTCCTCATAGAAACCAGGAAAATCATCTAAATGGAGCGCAATTTTCGTGATTTCGTCTAGGGTTAGTTCTTTCAAAAATGGGTATGCTCTTTGCGTTTGATAATTACTGGTTCTTTTACCCGTTGTTTTATTTATGTAAATTCCTTCTCCAAATTTTATTTCTTTAAATCGATTTCTTACTTGAATCGGTGTCCAATCAATCAGTTTAGCAAAGGCAGGCGTATCTAATTTTGTGATATTATCTTCTATAACCATAAGATTATAGTATGTTTTATTAGACACTATTTTTTTGCCGTTACGATCAAAGATAACCGCTCTTGGCGGCAATATTTCTTTTCTTTTCTCCGCAATTTCTTGGGCTCGCAAAACCCATGAGTCGTCGATTACTTGCATATAGAATAGACGAAATGTATAGCACACCCCTACAAATAGTGTAAAAAAAATAATAATGTATTTACGCTGCTCGAGTTTCATTACTTTTTAGTTTGCCGAATCATTATTCGTTGAATAAGTAAGCTGAGACAATAAACAACAATGAATGAGAGAATGATTTTTTGTCCCGAATAAAGTAAGCCACGGAATGAGAATGATTCGAGTAAGAAAAAGCAAGTATTGTGAATCAAAAGGAGTGTTCCGAAGGAAGAAAAAAACCAAAGGTGTCCCATGTCTAGGTAGGTAGGGTTTTTCAAAAAGCTATACTCATCTCGCGGTGCAAATAAGCTAAAAATGTATGGTCTAAAGTAGGCCATCAGGACTAATGAGGAGGCGTGTAAACCATAGGTGTTGGAGAAAACATCAATGAAGAACCCCATTCCAAAGGCAACCAATAATAGAACTAAAATAGTGGTTTCAAAGGGTAATAAAAAAACATAAAGCGGGCACATTAATAAATGTATACCAAAACCAAGTTCCACTTGATTAAAAACAACTAACTGAAAGATGATAAATAAAATAAATCGGAAGCTTTGAACAAAAATGGCAGCCATTATTATTGTCTTTTATTATCAAGTGGAATTCCTTTTTCTAGCGTGTTCTGTTCTTTTAAAAATAGATTTTTAATTACGTACACACGATCTAGTTTTCTGTAATCTTCGCTAAACCGAATAATTACCTCCCAAAGCGGCTTACCTTCAACAGGGATTAGTTTTTCAACATAACCAATCAACAACCCTTTAGGAAAGACACCCGCTCCTCCTCGAGTAACAACCCGAGATCCTTTTTTTATACTTAAATCATTGGTAATTCCTGTAATTGACCCTCTTTTTGAATCGGCACCATTCCACTTAAGAAACCCATAAAGTCCAATAGGCAGCACCAGTACATCTATATTAATGTCTTTGGTTAAAACAGACTTAACAACAGCATAATGCGCACTTGTATTATGCACAACGCCAATTACTCCTTTTGGAGAAAAGACACCCATTCCTCTTTCAACTCCTTGCAGTTCACCGGTATTCAATGTAAAATAATTATTTACTTTATTTGTACTTGAATTAATCACCAAGCCGGGGATAAAATCATATTGTTGTTCATAGACGGTGTCGTCTACCTGAAATTTGAAACGGTTAATTTGGTATAAGTTGGCCAAGGATTTTTTACGAAGAATAATATTTTCTTGTTGTAGGGTTTTATTGGAACCTACTAACTTAAAATGTTTCATTACTTCGTACCTTATTCCATAGACCTTTCCTCCAAAGTATGAAGCGCTAGTAAGGTATTGACTTTTAGGAAAGTTTAGGTACTGTATGTAAGTAGTGAGCGCGAGAATTTGAAAAAGGAGAAAAACTAAAAAAATACGAAAACGCCTAAAAAAGGCAAATAGTTGTTGCATACACAAAAATAGAAAAGTCTTCCATACTTATAGAAGATTAATGGAGTAAAATCCCATGCTAATTAATCCCTAATAAGAAATTGATAGCGAGTAATGTTTTTGAGTGCAATACTTGTTCCTCTTGCAACTGCCCTCAATGGATCCTCTGCAATATGAACCGGAAGTTTTGTTTTTGCTGAAATTCTTTTGTCTAGACCCCTTAACATTGATCCACCACCAGCCAGATAAATACCTGTCTTGTAGATATCGGCGGATAATTCTGGCGGGGTCATTTCTAAAGCGCTTAAAATAGCCTCTTCTATTTTAGATATCGTTTTGTCTAAAGCTCCTGCAATCTCGTCATAAGTGACGATTATTTCTTTAGGCACTCCGGTCATTAAATCTCGTCCACGAACGGCATAGGGATTGGGCGGGTTATCCAATTCGGTTAGCGCAGAACCAACTTCAATTTTAATTCGTTCCGCGGTCCTTTCTCCAACTAAAATGTTATGCTGTCGCCTCATGTATTCTTCAATATCATTTGTGAAGTCATCACCAGCAATCCGTATCGACTTATCGCAAACTATTCCGCCGAGTGCAATTACGGCTATTTCCGTAGTTCCTCCACCGATATCAATTATCATATTCCCCATAGGTTCTTCCACATCAATTCCGATTCCAATTGCAGCGGCCATAGGCTCGTGTATTAAATAGACCTCTTTGCCTCCTGCATGCTCTGCGGAATCCCTTACTGCTCGTTTTTCCACTTCAGTAATACCGGATGGGATGCAAATAACCATTCTTAAACTTGGGTTAAAGAGGCTTCGTCCGGGGTTTATCATTTTAATCATGCCTCGGATCATTTGTTCAGCGCTTTGAAAATCAGCAATTACCCCGTCTTTTAATGGACGCACAGTTTCAATTAACTTATGTGTTTTGCCATGCATTTGTTGCGCTTTTTTTCCAATAGCAACAATTTTTCCGGTTTGAATGTCTCGGGCAACAATTGACGGTTCGTCAACCACAACTTTATCGTTCCAAATAATTAGTGTATTGGCTGTCCCCAAATCAATGGCAATTTCTTGCGTTAAAAAACTGAATAGGCCCATGATAATGTTTATAGTGTTAAAATTTAGTACAAAGGAAAAGTAAAAAAAGGAATATTTCTAATTAAACAAGTTTAATGTTTAAAATGTCGTATTCCGGAAAAAACCATCGCCATTTTATTTGCATCACAAAAAGCGATGGACAAATCATCTTTTACCGACCCCCCCGGTTGAATTACAGCACATATTCCTTCGTTAAATGCGATTTCTACACAATCAGGAAAGGGAAAAAAGGCATCACTTGCCATAACGGCTCCTTGTAGGGAAAAACCAAAATGTTTTGCTTTATGGATGGCTTGCGCAAGGGCATCAACCCGAGAGGTTTGTCCCGTACCACTTGCTATTAAAGTGTTGTTTTTGGCTAATACAATGGTGTTTGACTTAGTATGTTTCGCAATTTTGTTTGCAAACAGCAGGTCTTGTAGTTCTTGGTGAGTGGGTTTTGTAATGGTTTTAATCTCCAGCTGACTTACCGTCTGTTCCGACTCGTCTCGTTCTTGCACAAGCACACCATTTAACGCTGTCCTAAATTGTGTTTTTGGAAGACGAGCCATTTTTTGAATTAGTAACACTCGGTTTTTTTTAGCTTTAAGTAGGCGTAAAGCATCATCTTCAAATGATGGCGCAATGAGAACTTCAAAAAACAGATCATTTATTTTTATCGACGTTTTGTAATCAATTGTTCGGTTGCAAATTAACACTCCTCCAAATGCGCTAACAGGATCTCCGGCAAGTGCCATGGAAAAGGCTATTTCGGCATCTGATGCCGTGGCTACTCCGCAAGCATTGTTGTGTTTTAAAATAGCGAATGTGGGCCCGTCTGTCGAAAACTCTTCCATTAAATTCACTGCCGCATCAATATCTAGGATGTTATTATAAGAAAGGTCTTTTCCGTGGAGTTTGTCAAAGAATAAATCTAATTCTCCGAAGAAAACACCTTTTTGATGGGGGTTTTCACCGTATCTTAAAATAGTTTTGTTAGGAATACTTTGCTTGAAATAATCAAATGGACTCGTCGAAAAATAGTCATAGATTAAACTATCATAGTGCGAGGTAATATGATATGCTTCTCGGGTCAAAAAACGTCTTTGTTCAAGTGTAATAGCTCCTTTTTGTGCTGTAAATAGTGCTGTAAAATATGTATATTGAGAAGTTGACGAAACAACGCAAACATCTTCAAAGTTTTTTGCGGCAGCGCGAATAAGTGCAACGCCACCGATATCAATTTTTTCGATAATCGCTTGCTCGTTTGTGTTTATCTTCACTGTTTCTTCAAAAGGATATAAATCAACAATCACTAAATCTATGGCGCTTATGTTATATTGGCTTGCGGTTTTAACATCTTCTTCATTATTTCTTTGATATAATATTCCCCCAAAAATGGATGGGTGCAGCGTCTTAACTCGTCCGCCAAGCATTTCTGGGAATTGTGTTAACGTTTCAATTGAGACAACGTAAATCCCTAACGATTTTATATAGCTTAGCGTGCCACCAGTTGAATATATAAGCACTTTTTGAAGGGCTAATGCGCGCACAATTTCAGCTAGCCCCTCTTTGTTAAAGACAGAAATTAGTGCGCTTTTTATTTTTTTAGCCCCTTCCATTTAAGTTAAAATTAGGATACAAATTTACTTCATATTTGTGGTTTTGAAAAACATAAGCAATAGCGAAAAGGCAATTAGTAGTTAACACAAAGCTAATCTTTTGTTAGCTTTGAATAATCTTAGCTATTCGCGCAATTGCTTTTCCAATTTTAAGAATTTGTTTTCTTTGGTTACTTGTCTTCACACTTCAGCGCACGATTCTTTATTGTCCACCACAACGATATACCTTCTTCGTAAGGAGGCCTTTTTTTTTCTTGTTTTTGTTTACGCTTTGCCACTTGTCTTATCGACAATCGCCTATTTAAAAGGTAAAATTATTTTAGCAAAACAGGAAAGTGAGATTTGCTTTAAAATTTTTTTAAACACGTTGAAAACCTAGACCATTAATTCTATCCGGAACACATTTCACAAGAGTCAGGGTTTTGAATTGAACAGGCAATAGTCGCTTGTAGGTTTTCTAAATCTACTTCTTCGTCAGTTGTTTCAACCGAGATTGCTTGGTCAACCGTAAATTTGATGGCATCAGTTGCAGCTTTTGTTCTTAGGTAATACATCCCTGTTTTCAGGCCTTTTTCCCAACCGTAAAAGTGCATGGATGTTAATTTACCAAAGTTCGCATTTTCCATAAAGATGTTTAACGATTGACTCTGACAAATGTATGCACCTCTGTCGGCCGCTTGTTCAATAATTGCTTTTTGAGAAATTTCCCATGCTGTTTTGTATAAATCCTTTATTTTTTGTGGTACTTCGTTGATCTTTTGGATTGACCCGTTTGCGGCCATTATTTTAAGGCGCATTTCTCGGTTCCAAAGACCAGCTTTAACCAAGTCTTTTAACAAATGTCGATTTACGATAATGAATTCACCGGAAAGTACTCGTCTTGTATAAATATTTGACGTGTAGGGTTCAAAACATTCATTATTGCCAAGGATTTGAGCCGTAGATGCGGTTGGCATAGGCGCAAGCAGTAGTGAGTTTCGAACGCCGTGCTTTTTAACTTCTTCTTTAAGGGACTTCCAATCCCATCTGTCTGAAGGTGTTACGCCCCACATATCGTATTGAAAAACACCTTGTGAAACAGGCGATCCCGCATAGGTTTCATAACTACCAAACGCAATTGCCTGGTCTTTTGAAGCAGTCATGGCAGCAAAATACATCGTTTCAAAAACCGCTTTATTTACGTCGCGTGCTTCTTGCGATTCAAAGGGGTAGCCCATGAGAATAAAAGCATCTGCTAAACCTTGTACGCCTAATCCAATTGGACGATGTCTTAAGTTTGAGTTTTTTGCATCTTCAACGGGGTAATAATTTTCGTCGATTATTCTGTTTAAATTAACGGTAGCTTGGTAGGTTACTTCGAATAGTTTGTCGTGATCAAAAGTGCGATCTTCTCTGATGTATTTTGGCAAAGCTAAAGAAGCAAGATTACAAACGGCAATTTCGTCTGGTGCAGTATATTCAATGATTTCTGTACACAGGTTGGAAGATTTGATTGTCCCTAAATTTTGTTGGTTCGATTTGGAGTTTGCCGCATCCTTATACAACATGTATGGCGTGCCAGTTTCAATTTGCGATTCAAGAATTTTAAACCAAAGATCTTGTGCCTTAACGGTTTTCCTGCCCTTGTTTTCAGCCTCGTATTTCAAATATAATTTTTCAAAGGCTTCGCTGTGAACATCTGAAAGTCCTGGACATTCATGTGGACACATCAAAGTCCACTCTGCGTTTTCTTTTACACGCTTCATAAACAAATCAGGAATCCAAAGCGCTAAAAACAAATCGCGCGTTCTGTTTTCTTCTTTTCCATGATTTTTCTTTAAATCTAAAAAGTCAAAAACATCGGCGTGCCATGGTTCGATGTAGATAGCAAAAGAGCCTTTTCTTTTTCCGCCCCCTTGATCAACGTAACGGGCAGTGTCATTAAATACGCGAAGCATGGGAACGATTCCGTTTGATGTGCCGTTGGTTCCTTTTATATAAGATCCTGTTGCCCGAACATCATGAATTGCTAAACCAATTCCACCTGCCGACTGTGAAATTTGCGCACAAGATTTAAGTGTGTCGTAAATACCTTCAATACTATCTTCTTTCATTGTCAGGAGGAAACAAGAGGACATTTGTGGTTTTGGTGTTCCAGCGTTAAACAAGGTTGGAGTAGCGTGCGTAAACCAACCTTCAGATAAAAGATGATAAGTTGTTATTACTGCTTTGATGTCTCTTTTGTGAATTCCTATAGCGACACGCATTAGCATTTGTTGTGGTCTTTCGGCTATTTTACCATTAAGTTTCATTAGGTAAGATCGCGTTAATGTTTTGAATCCAAAATATTCATAACGGAAGTCACGGTCGTAAATAATACTCGAGTCGAGTAATTCTTTATTATCCATCACGATTTGATAAACATCATCGGCTAATAGAGCTGCCGGCTGCTTGGTTTTTGGGTCGATATAACTGTAAAGGTCATGCATGACATCCGAGAAGGTCTTTTTTGTTTCTTTGTGTAGGTTAGACACGGCAATTCGAGAAGCAAGAAGTGCATAGTCAGGGTGGTCTATTGTTTTAGCCGCAGCAACTTCTGCCGCCAAATTGTCTAAATCAATGGTGGTAACCCCATCGTATATCCCTTCGATTACCTTCATGGCAACAGCTTCTGGAGAAACCAATGGGTCTAAGCCATAACACATTTTAACTATTCTCGCGGTAATTTTATCAAACTTTACCGTTTCTTTTTTTGCATCTCTTTTTACTACGTACATATCTTATTGTATAATCTAATTATTAAAATTCTTCGTCTAACACAAAGTTTTGTGCCCCGCTGTTGTTTAAGACACCGGCTTTTTGATATTCTCCCACACGTTTTTCAAAGAAGTTAGCTTTTCCTTGAAGCGAAATCATTTCCATAAAATCAAATGGATTTGCCGTGTTGTAAACTCGATCATTCCCAAGTTCCACCAACAGGCGATCGGCAACAAATTCGATATATTCACCCATCAGGTCGCTATTCATACCGATTAGTTTTACTGGGAGGGCGTCGGTAACAAATTCTTTCTCAATTGAAACAGCATCTACAATGATTGATTTCACTGTTTCTTTGGATAGTTTACTAACCAGGTGTTTCGTGTAAAGTAAACACGCAAAGTCGCAATGCAAGCCCTCATCCCTTGATATTAATTCGTTAGAAAAAGCTAATCCAGGCATTAAACCTCTTTTTTTCAACCAAAAGATTGAGCAAAAAGAACCTGAAAAGAAAATCCCTTCAACAGCTGCAAACGCAACAAGTCGTTCCGCAAATGATCCTTTGTCAATCCACCTTAATGCCCATTCTGCCTTTTTCTTTACACAGTCAAGCGTGTCAATCGCATTGAAAAGATGGTTTTTTTCAGCCGTATTTTTGATGTAAGTATCGATTAATAAAGAGTAGGTTTCGGAGTGAATATTTTCAGCTGCAAGTTGGAAGCCATAGAAAAATTTGGCTTCAGTATATTGAACTTCTGAAAGAAAGTTTTGCGCCAAATTCTCGTTTACTATTCCGTCCGAAGCAGCAAAAAAGGCAAGAACATGTTTAATGAAATGCCGCTCATTGTCGTTTAATTTACTATCCCAGTCAATTAAGTCTGCCGACAAATCAATTTCTTCTGCTGTCCAGAAGCTTGCTTCGGCTTTTTTGTAAAAAGACCAAATGTCGTTGTGTTGAATAGGAAATAACACGAAGCGGTTCGTGTTTTCTTGTAAAATAGGTTCTAAATTACTCATGGCATTTAAATATAATTAATAAAATTTCCAAAAATGCTAAACATTAATGGAGTGACAATCTACATAAAAGAGTTTGTATCCTTTTGTTTTTTGATATTCACTTGTTCGTAGAACAAAGTGTTTTTTTAAACTTTAAGGGATACAAATCTTAGTATTTTTAACTTTTAAAACAATAAAAGAAATGAACAATAAAACAACATTATTAACATAACAATTCTACATCCTTTTGCTGCGCTTAATTTGTAAAAATTTTAGCTAAAAAATAAAGATTTCCACAAATTTATTTTTTAGGCTTTAATAACTTTTTAGCACTTTAACAAAAATAATTTTTAGGAAAAATCATTAGGTAGTAAAGTTACATTGATTTTGATTTTTCTACCGCGACTTGTTTATTCGGTTGTTAACAACCCACTGTTTATTGTTTCAAAAGCCGCCGTCTACATTGGATTTCAGGCTATGTTAAATAATTTGAAGGCCCTCCTAAATCTAATATTTCCGAATACATGTAGTAATTGTTCAAATGAATTATTGCTTGAGGAAGATTTCCTTTGCTGGTGTTGTGAAGAGGAAATTAAGTACACTTATTTTGAATCGATGAACGAAGATTCTGCTTTGGATAAGTTGTTTTGGGGACGAGTAAAGATAGAACAAACTTTTGCTTTGTTTTATTATCACAAAAAGGCCGTTTCGCAAACTATTTTACACGAAATTAAATACGGTCACAAGGGCCATTTGGGTGTGCTAATGGGACAAAAAATGGCATGGAAAAATAGTGCAAACATAAATAACAGCAATATAGATGTCTTAATTCCTGTTCCAACTCACCACCGAAAAAAATTTAATCGAGGATACAACCAAAGCGAAAAGATAGCCAAAGGAATTTCAAGTGTAACGGGAATACCAATTGATGTAAAATTTTTAATCAAGAATAAGCACACTGAAAGTCAAACAAAAAAAGCAACTACCGATCGTTGGCAAAATGTCGTTGGGGGGTTTTCTGCAAGAAAAAATGTAAAGTCATACAAGCACCTTGCACTTGTCGATGACGTCATTACAACAGGCGCTACCTTGGAGTCGCTTGTAAAAGAAATAAGGAAGTCAAACCCCTCCATAGAAATAAGTATCTTTGCGCTAGCTATGGCCAAAGAATGAATAAGAATTCAATTAAATCGATATTAATAGTTGGTGGTGGTTTAGCGGGAATCACGTTGGCACATTATTTATTGGATCGCAAACAACAGGTAACGGTCATTGATGATGGGCAGAACGTATCTACACGAATAGCCGCGGGAATGGTCAATCCAATCGTGTTTCGTCGCACAACGCTTTCTTGGAGGGCAACAGAGCTCTTATCACACAGCTGGGACTTTTATAAAATGCTAGAGCAAAAGTTAACTACAAGCCTAGCAGAATCATTTTTGATAAAGCGAATTTTTCCGTCGGAAAATGAAAAAGAGGAGTGGAAGAAGAAACAAGAAAGTTTTTTGTATAAAGATCATTTGGAGACGATTGACCAAAGTGCAAAAGACCAAAACTACGGCATAGTTAAAAGCGGTTACTTTGTTCATGCCGAAAAGTTTTACACAGAAAACTTGGCGTATTTTGAAAAATTGGGGGTCTTGGAACGAGCAAGTTTTGACTTTGAACAATTTTCACCCGACAATGCAAACTACAAAGGTGTAACATATGATGAGGTGGTGTTTTGTTGTGGATATAAAGCTAGTGAGGCAACTTTTTTCGAAAATTGTCAGGTAAAACCTACAAAAGGCCAAATGCTGATCATTAAACACGATGAATTGCCACAAAAAGAGTCCATTCACCTGAAAGGATTTGTTTTTCCCCTTGGAAATCAACAATTCAGGATAGGTGCAACCTACGAATGGGAAAACCCAACTTTAAATCCAACTAAAGAAGCGGAACGAAGTTTATTGCAAAATTTTAAATACGTAAGTAAGGTCTTGCCTGAAATAGTATCACAGGTGGTAGGGGTTCGACCAACAACAATGGATCGCCGTCCTGTATTAGGCGCACATCCTGTTTTTAGTAAAGTCCATATTTTTAATGGTTTGGGTGCAAAAGGCTATTTGTTGGCACCAAAAATGGCTGAAGAAATGACAGCGCACCTGCTCGACGGAGTTCAATTGCCACGCGAATATTCTTTAACAAGATATGCGGGTACTTAATTCTATCAAAATAAAAAAGCGTAACTTTATAGCGTGGATTTGACAGAAAAAAAACAATTTCGTTACGACAGGGCTTATTTGCGATTAGCCAAAAATTGGGCTTTACTGTCTTATTGTGAACGAAAAAAAGTGGGGGCTATTATTGTAAAAGACAGGGTAATTATTTCTGATGGGTTTAATGGAACTCCAAGTGGATTTGACAATTTTTGTGAGGCCACTAACGGTGAAACCCATTGGTACGTTCTACATGCAGAGGCAAATGCCATTTTAAAAGTGGCGAAATCAACAAATAATTGTAGTGGAGCCACCCTTTATTTAACCCTTTCGCCTTGCAAGGACTGCAGTAAAATGATTTTGCAAGCAGGAATTACGCGACTTGTTTTCATTGACAAATATAAAGACCTTGCAGGTGTAGATTTTTTAAAAAGCGCAGGTGTTACGACCCTACAAATAGAAAATATAGATGAAATTTAACCAAGAATCACAGCGGTTTATATTACCGATATTGTTTGCTATCACGCTTGTTTTTGGGCTAGTTTTAGGGAGTAATTTATCGGGAAGCGATTATAAAAATGATGAACAAGTTCAAAAAATAAGTGATATCTTAAAATTACTTGATGAACGTTATGTAGATAAGTTTGACAAGGATAAGATTTTTGAGCAAACCATTTCCGAAATGCTACATAAATTAGACCCGCATTCTAATTATATTTCCACCAAAGAAATGCGAGCGGTTACGGAATCTATTGATGGTAAATTCGGTGGAGTAGGCATACGGTTTCAACTTATTAGGGACACGGTTTGTGTGACCAATATAATTGATAAATCACCTTCTCAACTGGTTGGGATTATGGCTGGGGATAAGATCATTAAGATTAATAAAAAGAAATTTACAGGTAAGCAAATAACAAATGACAAAGTACTTTCCAACTTGAAAGGTCAAGCGGGAACCTCTGTTGAGGTGGGTATATTAAGAAATAAGCAAGAACTTTCTTTCACCATTGTACGCGATGAGATTCCTTTAAAATCAGTATTTGGTGTGTATATGATTGATAAAGAAACTGGCTTTATTGGGATTGATCAATTTTCAATTCCAACGGCAGAAGAGTTTCGCGTTGCTGTCCAAAAATTAAAGGGCCAAGGAATGAAAAAATTAATTTTGGATTTGCGCAACAACGGTGGCGGGGTTCTTCAATCGTCGACTGAAATAGCGGATGAGTTTTTGTCGGCAGGAATGATTATCGTTAAAACAAAAGGAAGGAAAGAACAGGAACAGGTTTATTACTCTACTTCGGGAGGGATGTTAGAATCGATTAAGGCGGTTGTATTGGTTAATGCCAATTCAGCATCAGCAAGTGAAATTTTAGCTGGAGCATTGCAAGATAATGACCGAGCAATTATTATTGGAAGAAGAACCTTCGGAAAGGGCTTGGTTCAGGAGGACAGGCCCCTCAGAGATGGAAGTAACTTACGCATTACTATTGCACGCTATTATACCCCCTCTGGTAGATGTATTCAAAAGCCTTACAATGGGAATTATGAAGATTATTTAAAAGATGAATCGCGTATCGTAAAAGGAGAACTTTACCAATTAGACACATCTTTGTTTGTTGATTCATTAAAATTCAAAACTAGAGGAGGAAGAACAGTTTATGGTGGAGGAGGGATAACTCCGGATGTTTTTGTGGGGTACGACTCAACAGGAAACACGTTTTATTTAACACAATTATTAATGAGTGGCGCTTTTCAAGCTTTCTCATTTGATTTTGTTGCCAATAAGCGCAGTAGTTGGACCAGTCCAAAAGATTTTACCTCGCGATTTAAATTAAGCGATGCAAATCTTCAGTCTTTTGTTTCCTATGCCAGTAAATGGTATGGCGTACCCCCAAATACGAACGAATTAAAACGCAGTAAAGCGTTTATAGTAAATAATTTAAAAGCAGAAATCGCGCGTCAATTGTATGCTGAAGAAGGATATTATAGGGTAACTAATGCGCTAGATAATGAACTTAAAGCGGCCAGTGAACAACTGAATAAAATGAAATAATTTTTTTAATGATAAGGACAAATGAATAAATCTAAATTCGCAAAGCCTAGTGTATCAGAAAAAAAGAGCCCGTCTACGAGAAAGTTAATATGGCTACCCTTGTTGGTAATTACCATTTCAATTTTTGTTTGCTATTCACCATCACTTTCGGAGGATAAGGAATTTACGAATTGGGACGATACGGGTTATGTAACAAATCAATCCCTTATTAAATCCTTTGAGGCAGAAAAAGTGGATTCACTTTTTAGCCCATCAACTCACGTGATGTTGAATTATCATCCTTTGACGATGCTGACATTAGCGTATAATTATTCTCAAGGGGGAATGGAAATAACGAATTACATGCATTGGAATTTGTTTTTACATATTTTCAATGCCATGCTAGTGTTCCTTTTTATTTACTATTTGACAGCGAAAAATAGTTTCATTGCTTTTTTTACGGCTTTGTGGTTCGGAATTCACCCCATGCACGTGGAAAGTGTAGCTTGGATTTCAGAGCGAAAAGATGTTTTATACACTTTCTTTTTGCTTCTAAGTATTTTATCCTATCAGTATTATTTAATCAGTAAAAAGTGGTGGGGCATTGTCGTTGTGTTTGTATTGTTTATCGCATCGTGTTTAAGCAAAGCTATGGCTGTTCCGTTACCTTTTATTTTAATTCTTTTGGATTATTATTATGAAAGAAAGCTTACTTTTAAAAGTATTCTTGAAAAAATACCATTTTTTCTCGTTTCTTTACTGGTAGGTCTCTTAGCTTGGAAGATTCAGAGTCAAGAGGCCGTGGCAAAGGAGGGTGTTTTTACCTTGGTTCAGCAATTCATGTTTGCGAGCTATGGTTTTATCATGTATTGGAGCAAGCTACTAATTCCTATTGAGTTATCGGCATTCTATCCATATCCCGGATTGGGACCTACCGATCAGTTGCCAACGATTTATTATATTGCTCCATTACTCGGGTTTTTACTTGTTGTTTTTCCAACGCTATTTTTATGGAGAAAAAAGTCACCGTTGTTTAAGCCTTTCGTTTTTGGAATGGGCTTTTTCATTTTAATGGTTGCGCTTGTTTTACAATTTATTTCTGTTGGATCGGCAGTTATGGCTGATAGGTATACTTATGTCCCTTACATTGGTGCGTTTTTTCTGCTTTTGAGTATTATAGTTCACTACAAAGTGCACCTCCATTACAAGGTAGTGACGTACTTTACACTCGGGGTTTATACCGTTTTTCTTTCCAAACAATGTTATGACCGGGTTCCAATTTGGACCAACTCGGAAACGTTATGGACCGATGTAATAAAAAAACATCCCTTTATTATTGAACAAGAAAATAATAAAATAACAGTTGTAAAAAATGGCGTTGAGGTAGCGTACAAAAATCGCGGCAATTATTACCGCGAGCACAATCAGATGGATTTAGCTTTTAAGGATTATAACACGCTAGTTTTAGCTAGGGTTCGGGAACCATTAATTTACAGCAACATGGCAAATATGTATGCATTGGAGGCGAAATTCGATAAGGCAATGGAAATGTACGAATTAGCTTTAGAAAGAAATAATACGAATTATGAAACCTACTTAAATCGGGGTATTACCTTCTCTAAAATGGGAAATCATAAAGCGGCAATTTTGGATTTTAAAAAGGCGTTGCAACTTTTTCCAAATAACATACAAATCACCTCCAATTTAGCATCTGAGTTATTAAATAATGGACAGTACCCGGAGGTTATTATACAAGCGGAGCGTTTAATTAAGCTTCTTCCACAGGGATTTGAAGGGTATTTTTATCGCGGCACAGCTTACATTAATCAAAAAAAATATGCTGACGGAATCGCTGACCTACTCAAAGCAGTGTCTATTAACCCAAATTATTCTTTTTCAAATTATAATTTAGCAATTGCATATAAGCTCAATAATGAGGCAAAAAAAGGGCTTTTTTACGCAGAGCAAGCAAAAAAACAAGGGTATCCAGTTTCAGATGATTTTCTTGCTTCATTAAAACAATGATTATCTTAAAGTTTACTTAATTTTAGTCCTGCATAATTAAATTAATAAATTACAAACGAATTTTATGGACGAAAACACGAAAAAAAAAGTAAGCGCGGCCACTTTACTTGTTGCTGTTGGAATTGTTTTCGGGGATATAGGGACATCACCACTTTATGTTTTTCAAACCATTACTGGAGGAAAGGATTTTTCGTATCCTTTAATCATGGGTGGACTTTCTGCTGTAATCTGGACCCTTACTTTAATTGCTACCATCAAATACATCTACTTTGCGCTTAATTGCGACAACAATGGAGAAGGTGGGATTTTTGCCCTCTTTGCCTTGTTAAAATCTAGACGAATAAAATGGGTGATAATTCCCGCTTTAATTGGTTGCTCCACCCTATTAGCGGATGGATTTATTACCCCCGCGATATCAATTTCTTCTGCCGTAGAGGGTATCGAAAATATTTTTCCTGATTTCCCGGTAATTCCAGCTGTTGTTGGAATAATAGTACTGCTTTTCACTATTCAGCAGTTTGGAACATCGGCAATTGGAAAAGCCTTTGGCCCCGTAATGGTGATCTGGTTTTTGTTTTTGGGGTATTTAGGTTTAATTAATATAATGAAGAATCCGGAGGTATTGAAAGCATTCAATCCTTACTATGCCTATAATTTAGTCGTAAATGTAAAAGGCGGATTTTGGGTGTTAGGGGCGGTATTCTTGTGTACAACAGGAGCTGAAGCACTTTATTCAGATTTAGGGCACTGTGGAAAAAATAACATTCGAATTAGTTGGTCATTTATTAGTGTTTTATTATTATTGAACTATTTAGGCCAGTCTGCATTATGCCTTTCTGATGGTTTTGTTTTACAGGGAAAACAAACGGTATTTTATTCCATGGTTCCAGATGGCATGTTGCCATTTGCTATTGTTCTCGCGACCACAGCAGCAATTATAGCTTCACAGGCGCTCATTACAGGGGTATTCAGTTTAATGAATGAAGCAATTAAATTAAATTTGTGGACCAACCTTAAAGTCAAATATCCATCGGATCATCAAGGACAAATTTACATTCCCTTTATAAATTGGTTTCTAATGGCGGGCTGTTTATTAGTGATTGCTATTTTTAAAAAGTCGACCGCAATGGAGGCTACTTATGGTTTAGCGATTACAATTAACATGGTTATGACCTCCATCTTATTAGGATTCCTATTAATGTTAAAATACCCAAAAAGGAAATTGGCGTTTATTGTTGTTTTCGCCATATTATTAGGAGTTGAAGGAATATTTCTTATGTCAAATCTTGGTAAAATAGCCCATGGAGGTTGGTTTACCTTAGTTTTGGCCACTACATTTTTTATTTTATTATTCATGTACTTTAAGGCCCGTATTTTGCGAAAGCGAATTACAGAATATGTTCCTATGGCGAAAATAATTCCGCTTTTGAAGGCCATTAACAGTGATACCAATACTCCTTACGAAGCATCTAATATCGTTTATCCAACGCGAAGCGATAATCCAAACAAGTTAGATGCCACGATTTTCTTTTCATTATTTAAAAAGCGTCCACGAAAAGCAGGGGTGATTTGGTTTCTTCATTTTGATATTCAGAACGAACCTTGGGGAATGCATTATTCGGTACATGAGGTTATTGACAAGGCATGCTACTACGTTAGTATACACTTAGGGTTTAAAGAGGAACTTCGCATGGAGTACGTTATGCATCAAATTCAACGAAAAATGATTGATAAAGGAGAGTTGAGTGGACTTAGCGTGTTTGAATCAGTTAAAGGGGAATTTGAAGAAGCAGACTTTAAGTTTATCGTTCTTAATTCTCGAGTGGCAACCAATAATTTGTTAACGCCTTTTCAAATCTTATCCGTAAAAATTTATCGTTTTATCAAATCTACCGGCTTAAAACCAGCAGAGGATTTTGGATTAGACAAAACAAATGTGGTTGTTGAGCACATCCCTATATCTGTTACCAAACAATATTCGCATGAACTAATAGAAGATTGGGAGGATTATTCTGATAATAGAACAAAAATTGCATTAAACCCTAATTCCAAAAAACAGCGTTAAAGTTTAAGAAAAGAGGACGTTAAAAAAACGACTGTTTAAAAGCCCCAACAAACTGTTAGGGCTTTGTACTCGAGGCGGGACTTGAACCCGCACGCCCATACAGGCACAGGATTTTAAGTCCGGCGTGTCTACCGATTCCACCACTCGAGCGAAATACAATCAGGAAGATTGCCGGTAGTATTATGGAGCGGGAGACGGGATTCGAACCCGCGACCCCGACCTTGGCAAGGTCGTGCTCTACCAACTGAGCTACTCTCGCTTATAATTTGTTTTAATTCTAATATTTCGTTTAATATTAGGTTGTAATTATTACTTTATAACGGAGGGCAAAAATATAAAAAAAAAACAATAATCTTTTAGTGTTTTTGAAAAAATATCAGCCACCAATAAGTTTTTTTATGTCGTTTAACTTAATTAAGGCCTCAACAGGAGTAAGCGTGTTAATGTCTATCCCCATTAATTCATCATGAATATTTTCTAGTACAGGGTCGTTTAATTGAAAAAAACTGAGTTGCATACTATCGCCCTTGTCTTTTTTTTTAACACGGGGCTTCACCCCTGATTTGTTATTTTCCCCCATATTAGCATGCGAAAGTTCTAATTCCTTTAGCACTTCCTCTGCACGTTTTACCACACTACTGGGCATCCCCGCCATTTTAGCTACATGAATCCCAAATGAATGTTCGCTTCCTCCAGGAATAAGTTTTCGCAGAAACAAGATAGAGTTGGCCACTTCTTTAACAGCAATTGTGTAGTTTTTTATTCTATTAAATCGACTGGCCATTTCATTTAGTTCGTGGTAGTGCGTTGCAAAAAGGGTTTTACATTGAGCTATTTTGTTTTCATGTAAAAATTCCGCAATAGACCAAGCAATGGAAACACCATCGTAAGTACTCGTGCCTCGACCAATTTCGTCTAAAAGAAGGAGGCTTCGGTCTGAAATATTATTTAGAATACTAGCTGTTTCATTCATTTCTACCATAAAAGTAGATTCGCCAGATGAAATATTATCCGAAGCTCCAACTCGCGTGAATACTTTGTCTACCCAGCCAATCTCTGCCTTTTCAGCAGGAACGAAAGACCCCATTTGCGCCATTAGTACAATAAGGGCTGTTTGTCTTAAAAGGGCGCTCTTCCCGCTCATATTTGGCCCGGTAATCATAATTATTTGTTGTGTATCATTGTCTAGAAAAACGTCGTTAGCAATAAAGTCATTGCCGTGAGGAAGCTGCTGCTCAATAACGGGGTGTCGCCCATTATGAATATTTATAGCTAGTCCATCATTTATTTCTGCTCTTACGTAATTGTTTTTGCGCGCAACAAACGCAAAGGCATGGAGACAGTCTAACTTTGCAATGATAGCGGCATTTTGTTGTATCGGCTTGATAAAGTCTGCTAGCCAAGCGACAAGTTCTGAAAACAGACGCACTTCTATCTGGTAAATTTTATCTTCAGCACCTAAAATTTTGGATTCATACTCTTTTAATTCGTCGGTAATATACCGTTCTGCATTAACGAGTGTCTGCCTTCTTATCCATTCTTCAGGCACTTTATCTTTGTGTGTGTTCCTTACTTCAATGTAGTATCCAAAAACATTGTTAAACGAAATTTTAAGGCTAGTAATACCGGTCCTAATCGCCTCTCTTTCTTGTAGTTTATCAAGGTAATCTTTCCCGTTTAGCGAGATGTTCCTTAAATCGTCGAGTGCTAGATCATATCCTTCCCGAATTACTCGCCCTTTACCAACTTGTACACCAGGTTCCGGATCAAGATAAGCAGCTATTTTCGTCACAAGTTCCATGCAATTATTAAGTTGTGCCTCAATATTTTGTAACGATGCAAGGGCTTTGTTTTTTCCTAACAGGAGACTAATTTTAGGAATGTTTATCATCGTTTTTTTAAGGTGTGCAACTTCTCGAGGATTAATTTTTCCTACCGCTACTTTTGAAATAAGGCGTTCTAGATCCCCAATTTGATTGAGAATACTACTTAGTTCCTCAGCTTGCTCCGCGTCGTTTTTTAACCATTCAACAACATCATGTCTCGAACGAATCTCGTCTAATTTTTTTAAAGGCATGATTAACCAACGCTTCATCAAGCGCCCTCCCATTGGAGTTAATGTCTTATCAAGGATATTTAATAGTGTTGTTGCGTTTTCGTGCGGTGTGCTTACCAGTTCGAGGTTGCGAATCGTAAAGCGGTCCAGCCAGACATAATTGGAAGCGGATATTCTTGAAAGGTTAGTGATATGCTCGAACGTTTTGTGCTGATTTTCCGATAGATAGTACAGTGCGGCGCCTGCAGCGATAATTGCCACGTTCATTTCGTTTACACCGAAACCTTTAAGTGAATTTGTTTTGAAATGTTTATTGAGTCGTTCGTTGGCGTTTTCGCTTGTATATACCCAATCTTCAATTCTAAAGCAACATTGATGATCGCCAAAGTGTTTCTTGAATAATTCTTGGTCTTTTCTTGCGTAAAGAAATTCGCTCGGGGAAAAACCAGCAATTAATTTATCTACATAATCTTTATCTCCTTGTCCAATTAAAAACTCTCCAGTGGAAACATCTAAAAAAGCAACGCCATGTATTGCTTTTTCAAAGTGAATAGCACAAAGAAAATTATTTTCTTTTTGCAGAAGCACAAGGTCATTAAAAGCAACACCTGGTGTAACAAGTTCGGTAACGCCTCTTTTGACAATTGTCTTTGTTAATTTAGGGTCTTCCAATTGATCACAGATCGCTACACGAAGTCCTGCTCTAACTAAACGCGGCAAATAAACATCAAGTGAATGGTAAGGAAAGCCGGCTAGTTCAATGTCTGAACCGCTACCATTTTTTCGTTTTGTTAAAATGATTCCAAGAATTCGTGAAGTGCGCACGGCGTCTTCTCCAAAAGTTTCATAAAAATCACCTACACGAAACAGCAAGAGGGCATCAGGATGTCTCGCTTTAATTTGGTTATATTGTTTCATTAAGGGCGTTTCCGCGATTTCTTTTGTGGCATTCATTTCCTAAAACCAATTGATTTTGTGACTTTTGTATGTTAAAATTAAGCGCATATCTTATTATTTCAAAAGAATTCATTTACTTCTTATGAACAATAGCAATAAAAAATTAAAATTATGGGAGCTTAATCGCATTTCAGAAAGCGAATCCAATGCACAACCAAAAATTCCGTTAATCGTAATTTTAGACGACCTCCGCTCATTGAATAACATTGGTTCATTTTTTAGAACAGCTGACGCTTTTTCTATTGAAAAAATATTTTTATGCGGCATTACTGCCTGTCCGCCGCACAAGGATATTCACAAAACAGCGCTTGGAGCAACAGCGACTGTTCGATGGGAATATGTTTCGTCGATAGTCGATTTGGTTATTGAATTAAAGAAAAGTAATTGGTCTATTTATGCGATTGAACAAGCCGTTGAAACGATTTCATTGGATAAAATAGGCACGTTAAAAGGGGAACGCTATGCTTTAGTTTTTGGCAATGAGGTTAATGGTGTGCGTCAGGAGGTTGTTGACTTATCAAGTGGGGTAATTGAAGTGCCTCAGTTTGGCACAAAACACAGTTTAAATGTTGGCGTTTGTGCAGGTATTGTATTATGGGAATTTTGCAAATTGCTTCATCCAAAATTGAAAACTAACGCTTAAATTTTTATGCGGATTATATTTTTATTACTTATCGCTTGTTCTGGTTGGTCTCAGCAAATTAAAAATGTTCAATTATTAGCTAATTGGAATGAAGATACGCTTTTAACCAATTCTACCAATGTGAGGTACAGTGGATGTTGGGGATTCGACTATCAAAATAGAGAATATGCTGTCGTAGGGTCTACAGAGGGTTCACATTTTTTTGAATTAACACAACAAAATGAGTTAGTACTAATTGGGTTTATTAAGGCACGATTTAGCTCCTCAATGGCCATAACAAGAGAGTATAAGTTTTATCAACATTATATTTATGCGGTAGGCGACGAGGGCATGGGTAGTTTGCAAATTATAGATGTATCCACTTTACCCGATTCCGTATCGCTAGTTGCAGACTTACAAGATAGTGTATTTGGTAAAACCCATAATTTATTTATTGATTCATCAAATGCCTTGTTGTATTTGTGCATGGTTACCCCGATTGCCTCGGGAATAAATTTGTCTATGCGACCACTTTGTGTTTTTGATTTATCCAACCCAACGAATCCTACGTTGTTGTGGCAGGGTCCTAACGACATTCAAGAAGTCCACGATTTGTATGTCCGGGACAATATCGGCATTCTCAATTGTGGTTACGACGGCATAAGGGTATACGATTTTTCTAATCCGGCTTCTCCCATCTATTTAAACGCCCTGTCTTTGTACAATCAACAAGGTTACAATCATCAAGGATGGCTGTCTCAAAATAAGAAAACATATGTTTTTACCGACGAAACCCAAGGCCTTTTGTTAAAGAAATGCAGCGTCTCTGACGATTGGACAATTACACCGAATTATTATTTTGGCATTCAAGAAGATCTAGTGCAAATGACCGCACATAACGTCCAAATTTCAAATGATTTAGCTTTTGTATCCTATTACAATGCAGGCTTGCGCATTTATGATTTGCGTAAAAATCCCCCAGTGGAGATAGGTATTTACGATACCTACACTCAGCCTGACATGGCGAATTTTACGATGTGGGGAGCTTGGGGAGTTTATGCCCTGTACATGAGTGGTAGAATAATTATATCCGACCGAAACAATGGTTTGTTTTTATTGCATTTTGACAAACCGTTTTTCGAGACACCAAGTAATTCATTTTCTTTTTTAGCTTATCCTAACCCAAGTAAGAGTGGTTCAAAAATAGTTATTAGGAGTCCTAACGATGCCAACAGTAATTTTCAATTTGTTGTTTTTGACCTACAAGGTAAGCGATTGTGCAGTGGTGATTCAGGCGCCCAATCGTATGTTGAACTACCTATATTTTTGACAGCAGGCATGTATTTTGTTGAGGTAATTTATGAAAATTATTTATTTGAAGAAAGTGTAAGCACCATGAAAATCGAGGTGCTGTAAGTTATTTGTAAAACCTCATTTCTTCAACGTATTTGTAAACGGACTCCGTTAAGAGGTAGCGAACGTCTTTTCCTTCTTTTATGGATTGCCGAATGAAACTGGCAGAAAGCTTCATGACGGGGGCATCATCACAAAAAATAATGTTGGGATTGTCGGAATAATTAAACGTTAATCTATCGCTTGTGGTTATCACATCGAGTTCTTCTTGTACCGTAAGCGCCCTAGGATAAACATAGATTTGGTGTTTTTTTAACAACACTTCATAATTAAACCATTTATGCAAAGTGCGCAAGTTATCCTCTCCCATAATTAAAGCGAAAGTATGTTGCGGGTACTTCTCAATCAGGTAATTAATTGTGGTGATGGTGTAGCTTGGTTTAGACAGCTGAAACTCTACATCGCTAGCTTTTAATTTAGGGTTGTCGTGTATGGCTTCTCTAACTAAATTAAGTCGATGAATATCAGCTAACAATGTGTTTTTGTCTTTTAATGGATTTTGTGGAGAAACGACTAACCATACTTGTTCTAGATCGGTAAATTGTGCCATGTGGTTCGCAATCAAAAGGTGCCCAACATGAATAGGATTAAATGTACCAAAGTAAAGACCAATTTTCATGTTAAAAAAGTTAGAACGATTGATTTTGCTTCTTCGATGGCCGTTTCTAGTATTTCATTTAGGATGACCACATCAAATTCGTTTGACCTTTGAAGTTCGATAGCTGCTTTATTTAGGCGCTGTATAATCTTTTCTTCTTTTTCGGTTTTTCGTTGACGAAGTCTTTTTTCAAGCGAAGCAAGGGTGGGTGGCGCAATGAAAATGGATAGCGCATTATCACCAAAAAATGTTTTTAGGTTTAAGCCACCTACCACATCAACATCGAATATAACAGTCTTTTTTTCTCCCCAGATTTTTGATATTTCGTTTTTTAATGACCCATAATATGTTTCGGGGTAGACTTCTTCCCACTCTATAAATGCGTTTTTATTTATGTTACTTTTAAAATCGTCAACTGTCATGAAGTAATAATCTTTACCGTCTATTTCATTGTTTCGCGGACTTCTACTGCACGCAGAAATGGAAAACGCAAGTTGTGGCAATGCATCGAGCAACGCTCGCACAATGGTCGTTTTACCTGCGCCTGAAGGAGCCGATACGATAATACATTTTCCTTGTTGCTCAATCATTTTATAGGGTGTTGAGCACTTGTTCTTTGATTTTTTCTAAGGAATCTTTCATGTCCACCACTATTTTTTGCATTTGTGCTTGATTGCATTTGCTTCCAAGGGTATTAATTTCACGGCCCATTTCTTGTGCAATAAAACCAAGTTTTTTACCGCAAAATGAAGTTTCCATTGTCGCCTCAAAGTAATCTAAGTGGTGGATAAGACGCATTTTCTCCTCTGAAATATCCAGCTTTTCAATATAAAAAATCATTTCTTGTTCTAATCGGTTATGGTCTACAGCTGCTGTGTCAAGTTCACGCAACGCTTTATTCATTCTTTCGCGTATGCTTATCAAACGATCAGATTCAAATGTTGCAATAGCGCTATTTAAGTGACGAATGCCATCGATTAGTTTTTTAAATTCCTCTTTTAAAGCTCGCCCTTCTTGTACTCGAAATTCGTGTAATTTTGAAACGCAATCTTCAACTAATGTAAGCACCCATTTTTTTTCGTCATCATCAAGACCTACCTCTGAATATAGAAGCACTTCGGGTAGTTGCATTACAAGAGACAAGTAATTTTGCGGAGGCTCCCCCCATGATTCATTTAGTTCTTTAATTGCTTCGTAGTAGGCGGTTGCTAACGAGGTGTTAATTAAGTTTTCTGGACGCGCCGTTTGAGACTCTATGTATACACTGACATCAATTTTACCTCGATCAAGTGTTTTTGAAACTAAACTTCGTATGGGTGCTTCAAGTTCTTTGTATGTGCTGTTCAGTTTAATGTTTAAGTCGAGACCTTTGCTATTTAGGGATCGGATTTCAACGGAAACTTTTTTCGCTTGGTATACGCCGTTGCTTTTTCCAAAACCGGTCATTGATGAAATCATGGAATCATTTTTTGTAAAAGTAATTAAATTGACGCTTTTTATATTAATGGTTTATTGTCTGATTAATTTCCAATACTAATTTCGTTTAGTAAGGTTTCAGTTGCAAGTTTATAGTCACTATATGCTTTTCCCGTTCCTGGACCACTAAACCCAGTGTGTATTCTTCTTATTTTTCCATTCTTGTCAATGAAAATGGTTGTGGGGAAGCTAAAAACTTCCGAAAGTAATGGAAAAGCAAGAGAGGCTTCTTTTGCTCCTTTCGCCCCACCTAAAACGATGTTGTAGGCAATAGCACTCCGTTCAGCGAATGTTTTTAATCGCCGAAGTTGTTCCTTGACGGTTTTTCCAATTTCAAAAGAAACAGCATAGAATTCAACTCCTTTGTTTTTATAAAACGGATATATTTCTTTAAAATAGTTTGTCTCATCGATGCAATTTGGACACCACGATCCCATGATTTGTATGACAGCCCCATAATTTTTTTTTGGTGTAAAGTGGAAGGGTTTCCCATTTAGTTTTAGGGCGTCGAAAGAAAATGGGACATTGCTTTTTAATTGTATTAAAGAATCTGGATTTCGCAATTCAGCGGTATTATTAATGCGCCCCATCCAAGTGGTTTGATAGGTTTGCCCATTGTAATAAATCCCATCTAATTGTTTTTTTTCGTCGAGAGTAGCAACAAACTGATGGGCTCGAAGACCGTCAAAACAAGATAAATAGAGCGTGTTATTGGTATCTACATTTCCAGCTAAATATCGATAGTCGCCTTTTTCAGTTAAAAATGTACCGCTTATTACGTTTCCTTCTTGTTTAAAAATTCCGATAGCATGCTCATCTCCATCTTTGAATAGGATGTCCCAACGCCCACTTAAATTAAACGAGGGGACCCCTTTTACTAGAAATCGATTTTCTTCGGATAAATAGGCCGTGATAGGAATTGTAACCGGCACCGATTTATTGTGATTTATCCATGTGGCGTGTAACTGTGTTCCGTTTGTATCGAATTGAACATTCAATTCGCTGTCGATCGAAGGAAAAGTGTAAGTATATGTATGATGTCTTTTTTTCACAAGAATTAATTCAATTTTTTCCGGTCCATTTATAATGCTTATGTTTGGTTGTTTTTTGTGGTATCTCAGTTCCATATCAAAAGGAATGTTTAATCGGTCGTTCAAACTTACTTCGCCGTGCCAATTTCCTTGTTGGGGTTTTGTTTTTTGCTGAGAAAAACAGAAATTAGGGACGCCGAAAACAAAAAGGACTAAATAAATAAGCTCTTTAAACATAGAAACGTTTTGTATACAGGGCTAAACTAATTATTTTTATTACAAAAACACCATTTAGGTGCAACCTTTAGAGAACGAAATATGTCTACCCTACCGAGCCATGGATCATGTTGAGCTAGTTGCTGCTTGTATAGTTAAAAATCCCAAGGCGCAAAAAATGTTGTTTGATAAATTTGCCCCCAAAATGTTTGCTGTTTGTCTACGCTATTTAAAACAAACAGATCAAGCGGAGGATGCCTTGCAGGAGGCTATGATTAAGGTTTTTATTAAAATAGCAGAGTTTAAAAATGAAGGAGTATTGGAAGGGTGGATAAGGAGGATTGTAGTAAACACTTGTCTAGACCACATCAGAAAAAACCTTAAGTTTCAGTCTGATGTTTCTTTGGGTGATGTAGAATATAAAGTTGAATACAAGGAATTTACGATTGAGAATATGATGGCACAGGATTTAATGAAAATTATTCAAGGCATGCCACAAGGATATAGAGTGGTGTTTAATCTTTTTGCTCTAGAAGGTTATTCCCACCAAGAAATAGCAACAAGCCTAGGAATAAGCGAAAGCACATCGAAGTCGCAATATTTTAGAGCAAGGGCTTATTTAAGAGAAAGGATTGTTAAAAAAGAACAATAAAATGGAGGAAACAGATCAATTTAATCAAATGCTTAGGCAAAAGCTTTCTAATCATCAGGAAGTCGTAAGACCAGAAATATGGGCGGCGGTTTCTTCGGCGATAGCCACTCCTGTTTTGGTAACTACTGGTATTAGTATTCTTTCGAAAACGTTTATTGGTATAGGTATTGCAGCAACAGTGCTTGTATCTGCCTATTTGTTGTATTCTTCTGATGATAAAGTTGTCAAAGTGCCCACTCAGGAAAAGAAGAAAGCGAAAGAAGTTCCATCCAATCCAACTAATGATAATACGCTTGTTCCAATTGAAACGAAAAAGAACGCAATTCCGCTTGTAGTGCAAGAAAACAACGATATTTTAAGCAGCGAGGATGTCGTTTATAAGATGAATGACCCACAAATAATTCCTTTTGAATCAGTTCAACTTCCAAATACGGGCCCTTTGCAAGATTTGGGAGAGATAACTACTCCCGAAGTGGTAATAAATCAAAAGGAATTGGTTGTGCCACCAAAAGCAACAAATGAACCAAACATTTTGCCGGAGAAGGAAGAACTTATTGAAGTCGTTTTATCGAATGTATTTACCCCAAATGGTGATGGCATAAACGATTTCTTATCAATCGTATCCGAAGGACTCAGCGATTTTAGTGTTGTCGTGTTAAACGGTTCTAACGAAGTTGTTTTCAAATCGTCAGATCCTAATTTTAATTGGGACGGCAAAACACCAAATGGCGTCGATGCTCCTGAGGGTAATTACCTTTATTTCTTTACCGCGAAATCTCCAACAGGAAAAATACTGCAACAGTCCAGTTCTTTATTTATTCAGCGATAACGAGAACTTGATTTTATATTGATAATAACTATTTTAGTCAAATGATTAAGGTGGTTTCTATACAAAATGGCGCGCGAAAATTGCGGCGGGAACATGCTTCTTTTTTATTTGCTTGTCAAAAGGACAAAAACATCGATTTTATAAACTACCAAACCAAACATGCTAACCACGCCAAAGAAATTGCACAAAGTGTAAAAGGAAAATGTGATTTACTAATCGCTGTTGGCGGTGACGGCACATTAAACGAAATAGTCAATGGTTTATGTGTTGCGCCAGGAAAAAACCCAAAAATCTTCTTGCTCCCAGGTGGCACAGGAAATGATTTTCACCGCAACTTTATCGCTTCAAATCTTTCCACACAAAGTCCAACAAATCTTTTTAGTCAAATGGGTGAGCGGGTTTACATCGCTTGCCTTCAAACAAATACCGAGACGCGTTATTTTCTGAACATAGCAGATGTTGGTTTTGGTGGGAGCGTTGTTAGCGAATTAAATCTATTAAGAAACAAGTTCGGCGCTGGATTCTCTTATTTTATTGCCATTATTCGCACTTTTTTTAAGTACAGAAAACCAGTTTTAACCCTAAGCTATAACGGAGTCGAAAGGACACAGAAGTTCTTTATGATAGCGATTTGTAATGGACCGTTATTTGGAAATGGTCTTATTGTTTCTCCAGGGACCAATCCAAGGGAGAAACAATTCGGATTAGTTATTCTTGGAGACGTATCGATGATCGATTATTTACGGAACTTGCCAAATTTATGGCGTGGAAAAAGAATAAAGCACCTAGAAATTAATTATGAAACAACAGATGAGGTAACTATTTCCTCCTCTTTAGGTGATGTGAGCGCAGAAACAGATGGCGAATTCATTTCTTCAAAAAACTTTCACCTTTCATTTCATGCTGAAATGCTAGAATTCTTAACTTGATTCTCTTTCAAGTTTTAAATAAACCCGTATATTTGCCAACGCTTAAAAAAGCGCCCCGGTGGCGGAACTGGTAGACGCGCTGGATTCAAAATCCTGTTCTTTCGGGAGTGCCGGTTCGATTCCGGCCCGGGGTACAAAGCTTCAGTTTACTGAAGCTTTCTTTATTTAAAGAAGTTACTTTGGAGTAAATACAAAGCATTAAAAGATGTGATAAAGTAATTACCTTTGAAAGATAAAGTAGCTTTATTTCAACGCATGTCTAAAATCATTATTAAAAATATTAAAGGACTTGTGCAGGCAGGAGAAAACATTCCTGTTCTGTTAAAAGGACCAGAAATGGCCAACTTGCGTATTATTAATAACGCCTATTTGGCAATAGAGGATGGTTGTGTTATTGATTACGGTAGCATGGATGAATGGCAGGGGATAACCGATTGGAGAGGAGTGGAAGTCCTTGATGCAGAGGGTTGTTTCGTTTTGCCTGCTTTAATTGATTCTCATACTCATGCTGTGTTTTCTTCTTATCGGGAAACAGAGTTTGTTGATAGGATTAAAGGACTTACATATGAGGAAATAGCGCTTAGAGGAGGAGGGATCTTAAACTCTGCAAAAAAATTGGCCGATGCCACTGAGGACGAGTTATTTAAAGAGGCTAAGGAAAGGGTACATAGAATGATTGCAATCGGTACCGGAGCTTTAGAAATAAAGTCTGGATATGGCCTTACCACCTTAAATGAAATCAAAATGCTCAGGGTGATAAAACGCCTTAAGGCGTATTTTACTATTCCAATAAAGGCTACATTTTTGGGGGCTCACGCTTTTCCACTCGAATATAAATCGGATCAGGAGGGCTATGTTTCAATGATAATTGATGAGATGATTCCCCAAATTGCTACTGAAGGACTGGCCGATTTTATCGATGTTTTTTGTGAACGGAATTATTTTTCTGTCGACCAAATGCAACGTTTGTTAATTGCGGGAAAGGCTGCAGGATTGACACCAAAAGTGCATGTAAATCAATTTTCTGTTTTGGGAGGGGTGAAGGCAGCAGTCGACTTAGGGGCGCTTTCCGTTGATCATTTAGAAGAATTGAGCGAAGAAGACCTGCTTTCCTTAAATTCAAGTAATTGTGTAGCCACGCTTTTGCCCTCTTGTTCATTTTTTTTAGGAATTCCTTTTGGCGATGCAAGACGATTAATTGATGCAAACATTCCGGTTTGTTTGGCGAGTGATTACAATCCAGGGTCTTCGCCGAGTTATAATTTATTCTTTGTTTGGTCTTTGGCGTGTGTAAAAATGAAAATGACACCCGAAGAAGCATTTAATGCACTTTCTATAAATGCTGCTTACGCATTGGGCTTGGCTGAATCGCACGGAAAAATAAAATTGGGTTACCGCGGAAAGTTAATTCTAACGCGCCCCATTCCATCGTTTGATTATTTACCATACGCGTTTGCAGAAAATAACATAGCAAGAATTTTTTGATGAGCCCAAACCCCTATATTTGTTTTTTGCTATGAAAACGTTTCTTTGTATTGTTTTTTATTGTGGGTGTTTTTTTAGCTACGCACAAATAATTAAACCAGGTAACGAGTTACTTTGGGAAATTAGTACGCCTGGATCTAAAGCTAAATCATACCTGTTTGGAACGCTGCATTCTAACGACAAAAGAGTTTTTCAATTGGCAGATTCTGTTTACTATGCGATGGACAAAGCAAGTTGTATCGTGCTCGAAACTGATATTTTTAGTTTTTTTAACCAACGATCTATTCGAGATGAAAAAACGATATTGTTGTACGACAATCAAGGGTATCCTTACACGGGTTCAAATGATGCTTCTACTACCAATTACGGAGATGAAAATGGCATGCCACAATTTTTAGATGCTTATTTTCAGCAATATGGTTTAATTGCTAATAAATCGTTTTTCCCACTTGAAAGTAATAATGATCAGTTGGATTTTGTAAAGGACTTGCCTTTGTCGGAAAACAACTTAATAGCCCCAAAAAGAGAACGAGAGTTAGATGGATTAATGGAAATATACCTACAAGGCGACTTATTCAATCTTGACCGATTTATAAAAAAGAATATGTCCAAGGAACCGGGACTATATGAAACATTAATTGAAGACCGAAATCGTGTTATGGCAAAAAAGCTAGATTCCTGTTTAAAAACGGAAAAGGTTTTTTGTGCCGTAGGCGCGGGGCATTTATTTGGTAATTATGGTTTAATCCAACTGTTAAGAAATAAAGGTTATAGGTTAAGGCTTGTACCTGCAGTTTATTCCGAATTAGCTATTCAAGAAAAGAAAAATGTTTTAGCAAAAAAAGGATACGACTTTCGCTTGAGCTCAAGGGGATTGTTGGTTCGGTTCCCGGGAAAACCTTCTATTATACACTCGCAAGACGGGCATTTGTTTGCCACATTCAAAGAGCTCGGACAGGGAAACACGTATTCTATCGAACTTTTGTCTTTTGATACATCTTTGATTTTTGAACAGTATGCCGCCATTTATATTGCTTGTCCGCCAAACACCCAATATCGGTACGGCGAATTAGAAGACGGCACCATCTTTTACGAGGGCATTTCTAACACTTATCCGGAAGGTGTGCATTGGGTTCGTATCCTAACGAATGGAAAAGACGTGTTAATTGCAAAAGCTTTCGGAGGAAATAAGTTTATGAATTCCAAAAGAAGTCAAGTGTTTTTTGACACTATTATCTTTGAATAACGCAATTATTGTTTAGTTTTAGCGAAAAAGAAAAAGTGCAAAGAAGATTCTCCCTTGTTATTAACAGCCAAGTGGAAACCCATAAAATAATCCTTCTGTCAGGCCCAAGGAATGTAGGCAAGGTTGCTTTTATTGAAGAACAGCTTGGCTTGAAAAAACATCCTTTTCAAACAATTGATTTAGGCCAAGAGCTTATTAGGCAGCAGATAAATAAATTACCAATTCAAGAACTAATCTGGCTAGTCAATGAATATGCTTATTGTATTATTAGTGAGTGCGAATATTTACTATTGCTCCCCCTGTTTATGGAGGAAATTTTAAATGGCAAAGTATCTTCAACAGTAATTTTAACGGCGGTGAGTCTCCCAAAAATCAACGACGAATTAATGGAAGCGTTGAATTATCAAGGCGTACATTTTTATTTTCCACCACCTACTTTTTATGAGTACACAACGGCCACCAGTGTATCAACAGAAATAATGGGAATTGATCAACGATTAATTTATGGCAATTATTATTCGTTAAATTCAGACGTTTCGTTTATGCAAGAGGGTTTAAATGAAACGGTGAAAAAAATATTACCCGATTATTTTTCATCAGGAACTCGTATAAATAAATCAGAAATACTCGTTCGCACTCTTCAAGTATTGGCGCATCATATCGGCCAACCTTTGTCGTTTAATCAGGTAGCTAATTTTATTGGTGTTGATAATGAAACGGTTGAACGATATGTTAACTTACTTTGTGTTTCTCACATTTTATACAAGATTCCTTGTTATACCACAGATAAAACGTATGAATTAAAAAAAACGCACGTGTTTGTTTTTTTAGATAATGGAATTCGCAACGCAGCGATTAATAACTTCAACGACTTGTCGATGCGTATTGATATTGACTCCTTATGGATGAACTGGTTAGTAGCGGAAAAAATCAAATGGAATAAGATAAACAACATAAATGCAACTTATTTTTTTTGGCGTACGCATACCCGTCAACAAGTGGATTTAATTGAATGTAAATCCGACGGATTAGAGGGATATAAATTTAGTTACAGCAAAAAGAAGCGCTTTAAAACGCCACCGTTATTTCAAAAATACTACCCCCATATTCCTGTCCATACAGTAAACAGATCTACCTTTCTTTCTTTTATATCTAAAAAATAAAACATGAAGTTTACAACGTTTATAGCTAACGAAATCAAAAATAACAATTGGCTAAATGAGCACCTAGTTATTGTTGTTCCTTCTGAACGCGCCACGAAGTACCTTTTGGCAGCACTGTCAAAATCATATAATAAACCGGTTTTTGCCCCAAAAATGGTCACGATTAATGATTTAGTTATACATCACGCAAGCAGTCCCGTTATGGATTCTACACGAATGCTCATCAGCCTTTATCAAGCGTATAGAAATCTTGCGTTAAAGGATGAACAATCTTTTGAGGACTTTTTATCATGGGGGTCCATGCTATTAAATGATTTTGATGAAATTGACCGATATTTATTGGAGCCAGCACAAGTTTTTAAAAATCTCAAATCAATAAAAGAATTAGAAAGTTGGAATTTAGAAGAGAAAGAACTTACTGAGGCACAAAAGAAATTCATGGTTTTTTGGGATATACTTTCGGAGTTATATACCGAACTGCAACTAATATTGACTAAAAAAGGAAAAATAGGCCCTGGAATGGCTTATAAAAAGCTGGCAAAAGAAGCAACAATATTATTTAAAGAAGACCCAAACTCATTTTATTTATTTGCCGGATTTAACGCACTTTCGACCGCTGAACTTAAGCTAATTGACACGGTTTTGACGCTTAAAAAAGGCGCTTTTTACATGGATTCGGATCAATATTATTTTAATAATAAACAACACGAAGCGGGGGATTTTCAACGAAAAAACAGTGCCGTTTTGTCTATTGGCAAACCACAGCGATTAGAGGATAATCTTTCAACTAAAGCCGTTAACATTTCGATTATTCAATGTGCCCAACTCACCGGTCAGGTCAAGGTGGCTTCAACCGAATTGGAAAAATTGTCTAAAAATGAATTGGATGAAACATTACTTATGTTGGCTGATGAAGCGTTAATCAGTGCACTAATTAAAAATTTACCAGCTTCAATAAACCAAGCGAACATTACCCTCGGTTTACCGCTAAATCAAACTCCGATTAAGTCCTGGGTGGAGTTAATTTTCGACATTCAAGAAAACAAAAAGCGCTTTAAAACCAAAGCAATCTATTTTAAAGATTTACAGAAAGTAGCAAATCACGTTTTATTCAATGCGTGGCTTAGTAATACGTCTAGAAAACAAATGGTCGTAATTGAACAAGAGGCCATTCGATATAATAAGGTGTTTCAAAACTTACAGAATCTATCTCTCGAGGAAGATACCCACGGATTTTTGACTTTAGTATTGGAAGATTGGGAAAATGACTGGGTAAAAGCCATCCGCTGTATACGCGAGTTAAACGCGTCAATATTAGAAAAACTCCCGCTAGCAAACGATTTTGAGCGAAATGTCACATTTGTTTTTGACCAAGCCCTAAGAGATTTTCAATTGATTGCATCGGAAGATTTACCCGTGCTTAGTTTAAGGACATTTAAAATGTTGTTCAATCAACATTGGCAAACTAAAAGCATTGCTTTTCATGGAAATCCAATAGATGGACTCCAAATAATGGGATTGTTAGAAACAAGATTACTTGATTTTAAACGAATTATAATTTTGGGAATGAATGAGGGAAATCTGCCGCCAACGAATGCAATGAACACGGTTATACCGATGGATTTAAGAAAAGGGTTAGGATTACCAACTATGAGACACAAACAGGGCTTGTTTGCGCAACATTTTTATCGTTTATTACACTATTGCGAAGACCTCACCTTAACCTACACAACCATTGGGGACCAAATTAATGCGGCAGAGCCTAGTAGGTACCTTAATCAATTAGAATTGGAGTTGATTCGTTTAAATCCCAATGCAAAACTTAACAAAAGCTATTACTTAACCGCGTTTTCCACCGACGAGGATTTAGCTTCCAATATTGTTTTAAAGAAATCTCAGATTAAAAACCAATTAGATGCTTATTTTTCTAAACCTATTTCCGCCTCTGCAATTAATAAATACCTTACCTGTCCACTTGATTTTTATTATCGATATATTGTCGAGTTTGGGGAAGAACAAAATGTTGCCGAAGAGGTAGAAAGTAGTGATCTTGGCATTCTTATCCATAGTGTTTTAGAGAAGTTATTTAAACCTTTCGCTCAAAGAGATAAGCACGCGGAATTCGTTTATCCTCCCCCGAAAGCGTTGGATACAGACGATGTAAATACAATGATTGATTTATTCCCCGACATTTTGTTCGCGGTGTTTATGGAGCGTTTTCATAATGATGCAACGTTATTTGCGACGGGGAAAAACCTTCTAAGTTTTGAAATGGCAAGTGAAATCGTACTAAAAACGCTGCAGGCGGAAAAAGAGTATATTGGGAAACTAGAAGAACCTTTTTATATCGAACAGGTGGAGGCTGAGTTGACGATTAATATACCAGTAATTATTGGTGGTGAAGAAAAAGAAATTATGTTTAAAGGCTATATCGATAGGATTGATCGAGTGGGTGATAAATATAGAATATTAGATTATAAAACAGGGAAAGTTGATTCTTCTTTTGTAACTTTTCAACTAAAAGAGACAGGTATTAAAGCATCTTTTATTGCGGCGAAACACTCGTTACAACTCACGCTTTACGGGCTTTTTTTCAAAGAAAAATATAAACTAGTGGCGAACGAGGCAGTTGTTTTTTCCTTAATCACGACCAAAGAAAAAACCCAAGTATTAACTAATAAAGATGGAACTATTGCGGAGTTAGAAGAAAACTTTTTTCAGCTAATTCAAGAAATCGCCACCGAGCTGTACGACTTTGAAATTCCATTTACACATAACGAGACGTCTAAATATTGTAGCTATTGTTAATGAAAAAAGCCTATAAGAGATAGTTTAGTATCTTTTATAGGCTTACTGCAAGTTAACTAAAATTAGGTTTAGACAATCGTTATTATCTAATACTATGTTGTTATGACGCATTAAATCAAATTTGAGTTGCTTGTTGAATTAATATAATTCTAACTTTAAAATCGTACGATAATCTTTGATTTCCTCCCTGTTCACTTTATGCTCCGCATTTTTAAGTAAATTTAGTAAATAAAGTAGATTTTCTTTGTCGTCAAGCTCTATGGGGTATTCATTTCCCTCCTCGTCCTCTTCATATTGCGCCTTAACATTGAAACAATCATTTTCTTTTAAAAATTCATAGGTTAAACGGATAACCTTAACAACCAAAGGGTCTTTTTCAATTAGCGCTTGTTCTCTTAATAATTGCAATTCAGCTATAATTTTTGCAATATCCATTGTTTTTTTATCAACTAAGGAAATGATGCTGTCAAGTTTATTGTTGGCGATTAATGTCTTCATCGGTTTGATATTTTGAAAGACAAAGATAAGTAACTAAATAGATAATAAAAAACACTTTATTAAAAAAGGCAAGTGCGTGAAATGAATTTATATTTTTGTGTAAATGGAATATATTTTTCAAGCTATCGGTATCGGATTTTTGCTAAGCGTTATGGTTGGCCCTGTATTTTTTATTTTACTTGAAACAAGTATTACTAAAGGAACAAGAGCGGCATTGCTGCTGGACTTTGGCGTTTTCGTAAGCGACATCATTTACATTCTATTCGCTTTTATTTTTGCAAGTCAAGTAAAAAACTTTACGGACAATGCAGCCAACAACAATATACTACTTTCCGTTATCGGTGGAGCGTTGTTTTTGGGCTATGGACTTTATTCATTATTAAAAAAGCCAGCACTAATATTACAAGGTAATAATAAGAGGTCAGAAGGGGGGAATAATAATGATGTTGTATTAATCATGAAGGGTTTCATGCTCAATTTTGTTAACCCTGCTGTTTTATTTTATTGGATCGGAATAATTGCCCAAGGAAATCAAGTAGTTGATAAAGGAAGCAAAAGTCAGTTATTTATTTTCGTTATTATTGTTTTGATAACGTATTTCGGAATCGATGTTTTAAAGATTTTAGGGGCGAAAGTGCTTCGTCCGTTTGTAACAGAATCACTGCTAAGAGCGTTAAATAATTTTATAGGAATTGTATTTATCGCCTTTGGATTGTTTTTAGTTTTAAAACAGTTTTTTCTAAAGTAGAAAAGTTTTTTGTTAATTAATCCCACACATGTTAAAAAAAATACTGCTCATTACTTTTCTTTCGTTCCTCGCCTTTACGAGTTATTTACAGAAAATAGCACCCGAAAACTTGTCTGCTAAAAACAAGGTGTACTGGGATCAAAATAAAAAATTAATCCATTCAGTTGGCGCTTATTATGTAGATGACCGTGAAAATGTAAGCACAGAAAAGCACGGAAAATGGTTGTTTTATTCACCCAAAGGAGAATTAGAGGAGGAACGATATTATTTTAGAAATAGGATACACGGAAAACAAACGGCCTACTTCCCTGATAAAACAATCAAACAACAATCTTATTATTCGTTTAACATTCCCGATAGTTCTTTCAAAGAATGGTATAGCAACAAAAATGTAAAAACCGTTGGGTCCTATAAATTGGGGAGCCCTATCGGAAAATGGGAATATTATTACGAAGATGGAAGGATTAAGTCAATTGACAGTATTGCTGTGGATACGGTTTACACCTTGTCTTATTGGGACAATACAGAGGCGCACACACAAACAATATCGCAAGGAAACGGCTCAATTACAACCTATTTTACAACAGGGATGTTGAAGGAAAAATATCAATTTACCGCAGGATTAAAAACAGGTTTATTTGAAGAACGACTCGCAAACGGTAGGGTTTCTATTGATGGTAGTTTCTACAAAGGAAAAAAAGATGGCACCTGGTCTTTTTATGACGATGCTGGATACCTTGAAAAGCAAGTAAATTATAAAAAAGATTCATTGGATGGCGACTATTTGGTTTATTTCCCTGATGGGAGCATCAATACAAAAGGCAGTTATCTATTGGGCAAGAAAACGGGGTTTTGGACGTGGAATTTGTCTGACATACAAGGGGTTGAAATGAAAGGACAGTTTTTAAATGATCAGCAAGAAGGAGAATGGGAATACTATTATTCAACGGGGGAACTCTCTTATATAGCAAATTTTAAAAATGGATTGAGAAGTGGAGAATGGAATTATTTTTACAAGGATAGCACCCCTTATAGACAAGGAAATTTCTCAAAAGACATGAAGGAAGGGAGGTGGAAAACATGGTATGAAGACGGGACTTTATTAATGGAAGGAGTTTATGTTGATGGAAAGGAGAACGGAAAGTGGCTTGTGTTTTGGGAAAATGGAAGGGTAAAGAACACCGGGGAATTTGTTGATGGTAAATTAAATGGTCGCTGGGTTTCTTATACGCCTTCGGGGATTATTTCTGTTCAAGGCAATTATAAAAAAGGAGATAAAGTGGGCACGTGGAAAGAGTTTTATAACAACGGCAGTTTTAAGGAAATAACGAATTACAAAGTCAGAAAGATTAAAAATGTTAGTAATGATGTGGTCGTGATGGGTATGAGAACAACACAAAGCGTACAACACGGTAAGTTTAAAGCATTCTCTCAGATAGATTTCGAAATCAAAGAGACGGGTTCTTTTAAGAGGGGAGTGAAAACAGGCACGTGGATAAATTATCATCCCGGAGGGCTTATACCTGCTGTCATTTCTAATTACAAGAATGGAAAGTTGCACGGAGCTTCTAAACAGTTTAGTAGACGTGGCGACCTAATTAATGAAATTAATTACAAGGATGGTTTAAAACACGGACTAATGTTAGTTTTTAATGCAAACAACAAATTAGTAGTAAAAAAAATGTTCAGAAAAGGCATGGAAATGAGGAAGCTAGAGGCTGGTGACGCCTTTACGCCTTAATTACTAATTCTAAATCGATTTGTCTTTTCTTTGGGTTAACCTCGTAGATTCTTACTGTTACCAGGTCTCCAAAATTGTATTCTTTTTTGTTTTTTGTCCCCACAACACGAAATTTTTCCGCGTCAAAAAAGTATCGATCTCCCGGAATATCTTGCATAGCGACCATTCCTTCGCAGTTATTTTCAATCATTTTAACATAGAGTCCATGCTCAGCGATACCGGAAATAAATCCTTCAAACTCTTCCCCTATTTTATCTTGAACAAATAATGTTTGGAAATATTTTCCAGATTCTCTTTCTGCCTCTGCGGCTTTTCGTTCGTTGCGAGAGATGAGCTTGCATACGTCGTTTAGCGCCTGCCCATATTGGTGTGTTTGTTTATTTAATTCTGTTTCAAGAATACGATGAACAATCAGGTCGGCATAGCGCCTAATGGGCGATGTAAAGTGGGAATAATGAGTAAATGCAAGGCCGAAGTGACCAATATTTTGGGTTTCATAAGTGGCTTTAGACATCGAGCGGATTACCATTGATTGAATAAGCGGAAATTCGTTTTCTTCGCGGATATCCTTTAATAGGGCATTGATGTTTAAGGCAATGGTATCTAAATTTTGATAAGAGAGTTCGTGGTCGAATTTTTCTAAAAACAACTTTAGGAAACCAATTTTATCAGGATCTGGCTTGTCGTGAACGCGGTAAATCATCGGAATAATGTCTTTGTTGCTATTCGGTTTGGACAAAAACAAGGATACTTGTTTGTTAGCCAACAACATGAATTCTTCAATTAGTTTATGGGCATCCTTTGATGTTTTTATAACCGTTTCAACAGGCGCACCAGTTCCATCTAATTTAAAACGCATTTCCTCCGATTCGATATTTAAAGCACCGTTAGCTAAGCGAGCACTTCGTAGAAGTTTTGCTACTCGATCAATTTCCCTGATTTCGTCTTGAAAATCACCATCTTTCCCTTCTATGATTTCTTGCGCCTCTTCATAGCTATATCGTCTGTTTGAATGGATGACTGTTTTGCCAAACCATTCGGCCTCGACCGCGCCTGATGAGTTGAGTTGAAATACAGCGGAGAAACTGTATTTGTCTTCGTGGGGACGAAGCGAACACGCGATATTGGATAGCTGCTCTGGAAGCATTGGAATCACACGGTCCACCAAATAAACGGAATTCGAACGCTTCAAGGCCTCTTTATCCATGTTGCTACTGGGACGCACATAATGACTTACATCAGCGATATGTACGCCTAGTTCGAAGCGGCCATTTTCAAGTTTTTTGTACGAGATGGCGTCGTCAAAGTCTTTTGCATCAAATGGATCAATAGTGAAGGTTAATACATCTCGAAAATCGCGGCGCTTAGCAATCTCTTCATCGTCAAGTTTTATTGATACGTATTCTGCTTCATCTAAAACTTCGGCAGGAAAAACGGGGTCAATACCTTGATTGTATAAGATAGAAAGCATTTCCACATCGTTTGAACCGGGAAAACCAAGCACAGCTACCACCTCGCCGTAAGGTGTTTGACTATTTTGTGGCCACACAGTTATTTTTACAAGGGCCTTAACACCGTTAGTGGCGCCATTTAATTTAGCCTCATTTATTCTAATTTGTACGCCGGCCCTTGGGTTGTCAGGAACTAACAAAATAAGCTCGTTTTTTATTACAATGGTTCCTACGAATTGTGTTTTATCTCGCTCTAAAATTGCTATTATTACTCCTTCTGGTCTACCTTTACCTATATTGATTAGGCGAAACTTTACCTTGTCATTATGCATGGCTTGACCAAGATTATTAGGCGAAACAAAAACATCTTTAGCTTCTCCCGCCATAACAATAAAACCACTGCCTCTTTGAGTTAATTCAACTCTTCCTTCAAGTGTATTTACATCTGCCGGCAATTTAAAACTAGTGTGACTGACTTGTTTTATAACATTTTTCTTGGTTAATTGAGTAAGTGTTTCAAACACCTGTTGTTTGGAGGCTGGACTTTTCGCATCTATTTTTTCGCAGATTAGACTGAGCGTAAGACTTACATCAATGTTTTTTTCAAAAACACGCATTACTAAAGGCGTAAGACCCTTTGGAGAATTGTTTTTTTTAGGATTATTAAATCTTTTTTTAGGCATTTGTTATGTTAAGTTGTAAATACCTAACGCGATAGTGATTTAATGGCGAACAATAACTTTTCTGCTAAATGTTTTGGCGCCAGACACTTCAAAATTAATAATGTATACCCCACTATTGAGATTGGAAACATCTAATTTTTTATTTGCCGAAATAGTCTCTTTCAAAATGATATTTCCAACTATATCTATCATTTTAATAGTGGCAGATTCAGCTCCGCTTAGATTAATATAAATATAGTCTGCCGCTGGATTTGGTCCAATTGAAGCGCTCAAAAGTTCTTTTTGTGGTTTAACAGCGGCCGTAAAGTCCACGATTAAGTCCACAGAATCGGTGTAATTAATTCCATCATCAGAAATGTAATAACGATAATGAGCCGTTCCGGTAGTGAAATCATCGGGGTTTATTGACGATTTCATTTTTCCACTTTCCCCGTCGTTGATAGTAAAAAGTACGCTTACACTCGAAGGAGTTGTCCATGGATTTGAATTCATTTGTCCTGAAGTGAAACAGGTTCCACCAAATTGATCTGTGCTGTGTCCCCAACATAAACCGTCTGCCCAACCTTGTGGCACACTAATTTTCTCTCTGGTAACACGCCATTGATGTGCTACACCAGTGGTGTTAAATACATTAAACAAAATATCAAAAACAGCAGGTGAAGGAGCGGATATGGTGTAGGTTCCTCCGGATAATTCGGTTGTTTCGCCATCGATCATTATGCTTACACCATCTTGAGAGTAGGTAACAGTGGAAAGCAAAATAAGGAATAAGGTAATTATTTTTTTCATAAAGATTCTTTTCTCAAACAATAACAAATATAAAGCAATTTTAGTTGAAAAATAACAAGAATGTTAATAATTAATTTCGTTCTTGTATCTTTGAACATTAAATTAATCCTTAAACAAATATTTTTTATGAATAAATCAACGCTAACGCTACTCCTAATTTGCCTTCCGCTTTGGATGTTTAGCCAAGGTTTAGAGGGATTGGATGTAAAACAAGTACCCTCAGTTAAATTACAGGACTTAAAAGGAAATGCGGTAAATACTGCAGCACTAGGGTTTAAAGGCCCTGTCATTATTAGTTTTTGGGCCACATGGTGCGCTCCTTGTAAAAAAGAATTAAATACAATCAATGATGTTTATGATGTTTGGCAGGAGAAAACAGGCGTTAATTTAGTTGCGGTTTCTATTGATGACGAAAAAACAAAAAGTCAAGTACCAGTTTATGTTAATGGGAAAGCGTGGGATTTTTTAGTTTTAATGGATCCCAATGGCGACTTTAAACGCGCTATGGGGGTAAACAATGTACCGCATACTTTTCTAATTGATAAAGATGGCAATATTGTTTATTCTCACAATAACTATGCGCCGGGAGATGAAGATAATTTATTTATGGAAGTAAAAAAATTAGTTTCCACAAATTAAATTTATGGCAAAAAAACTGTTTTGTTTTTTGTTTTCGTTACCCTACATTGCATTTGTACAAGGAAATTTCACGGGAAATATCGAGAGTACTTTTCAGTATTTAAATCCCGATAGTATAATTGGCGCAAACCAACCGCCATCAAAAGGGCTACTGAATTCATACATGAATGTTTTTTACACCAATGGGAGTTTCAAAGCAGGGATGCGTGTCGAGTCTTACTTGCCAAGAATTCAGGGTTATCCTAATCGATTCGATGGCACGGGAATAGGTATGCGATACATTGGTTTTGTAAATAATTTTGTTGATGTTACCGTTGGTTCTTTTTATGAACAGTTTGGTAGTGGCTTGTCTTTTCGAGCTTACGAAGACCGAGCGCTTGGTTACGATAATCTAATGGACGGCGCAAGGATTATCATTCGTCCGGCTAAAGGAATCGTTATTAAAGGCGTGTACGGCTATCAACGCTTATCTTTTCAACAAGGAACGGTCGTCCACGGAGAAGGAGTCGTAAGGGGTTTTGACGGAGAAATACACTTAAATGAAGCCGTTAAGAGGTGGAGTGATTTCCCTTTAGACATGGTTTTTGGAGGGTCTTTCGTTAGTAAGTTCCAAGCGGACGACGACGATGCTTTGGTGCTACCTGAGAACGTTGGTGCTTACGGTGCTCGTGCAAAACTTCGGTTTAAGAACTTCTATTTAGATGGTGAATATATCATCAAAGAACAAGATCCTTCTAGTGATAATGGTAAAATATACAACTATGGACACGCGGCCGTTTTCAATGCAAGCTATACTCAGAAAGGTTTAGGAATATTAATCTCTGGAAAATCAGTAGACAACATGAGTTATCGATCTGACCGCAACAAAGATTTGCAAGATGTTTTTATAAATTATCTTCCTTCGCTAAACAAAACTCATACGTACAATTTGGTAGCAACTCTTTACCCCTATGCAACACAGCCTTTAGGAGAAGTAGCATTTCAAGTAGATGTTCTTTACACTTTCAAGAAAAAATCAAAACTCGGGGGTAAGTACGGCACTACAATTGGTGGAAATTTTTCGAACACCTATCGACCAATGCAGCATACGAGTTCAATTAACCCAACAGATTCTTCTGGGGTAACTTACACAGCGAAATTATTTGATTTAAGCGATAGTTTGTATTGGCAGGACATTAATTTTAATATTTCAAAAAAGTTTTCCTCGAATTTCAGCGCTATTTTGAGTTATTACAACATTAAAATTAATAATGATGTCGCTAAAATATCCAATGATTCTAAAGGGATCATTCACGCTCATATTGGTGTATTGGAACTTGCCTATAAAATTAATGCTAAACACGCCATCAGAGTGGAGGTGCAGGGCTTGATAGTTGAAAAAGAAGACGGAAAAATAAAAGACAAAGGAAATTGGGCCACAGGGCTTATTGAGTATTCAATATCACCGTCTTGGTTTTTTAGTTTTATGAATCAATATAACTATGGAAATCCAATTTCTTCCAAACGGGTTAATTATCCGATTTTCACCTGTGGTTTTATTAAAGAATCTACCCGTTTAACAGCATCTTATGGTAGACAGCGAGCGGGTCTTTTTTGTGTTGGTGGCGTCTGTCGGTTCGTTCCAGCATCCAATGGCCTCACCCTAAGTTTCACTCAAAGTTTTTAAGTTATGGTACGTTATTTATTTTTTGTTAACATTTTCTTGGTGTTGTTACTCACTTCCTGTGACCACATAGATAGACCTTTTATATCGAATCAAGGGTTAGAATTAGACTCAACCCTTTATCCGGGGAACTGGACAGATTATGTAAACAATGATTGGCCGACCTTTCTCTTGAATACAAATTTGAATAGAAATGTGCTTATTGAGGATTATACCGGTCATCAATGTGTTTTTTGTCCTGCTGCAGCAGACTTAGCACATGCGCTACATGAGGCAAATCCAACGCGGGTTTTTACAGCATCAATTCATGCGGGACCTCAAGGGAGTGGCGACTTTCAAGTAGTTGCGCCACCCGATTATCCAGTTGATTTTACCAACTCACAGGGACTTGATATTGCCACCTATTTTGGATTGAACGACGGGGGGTTTTCAGGAAATCCACGCGGTACGATAAATCGGGTAATTAATGGGGGGGTTATCTTTCAAAGTCCAACCCAATGGACAAGTATGACAAATAGTATATTGTCAAATAATATACTTGGCGTTAACATGCAAGCGGCTTTAAATTATTATGCAAGTACTAAAGGCGCTTTTTTACACCTTGAAATTGATAAATTAGACCCCAATATTACCAACGAATTAGGCGTTGTTGTATATGTAATTGAAGATTCTTTAGTTGGCGATCAAAAAATGAGTGACAATTCACACAATTCATCCTATGTGCATAGAGACATTCATAGAGGAAATTTAAATAATCAGCCTTTTGGCAGGGTTTTGAGTCCACAAGATTTAATAAATGGCAAGTATTATTTGAACTATAGTTTTTTAGTTCCTAACCAACTTGATGGGGCATTTAACGCGAGCAATATGCATATACTGGCTTATGTATATGATAAAGTTACGTGGGAAATTTATCAAGTAGTGAAGAAAAAAATTACGCCATAAAAAAAAGGGCGTTAAGCCCTTTTCTAATAACAAGTAATGTCTGTTTCTAGTCAATAATAAATTTTATAGTTTCAACGCCACCATTGTAATTTACCGATGCAAAGTAAATACCTGCATTCAATCCAGTTAAATCAAAAGAACAAGTCGTTGTACCGTTTAATTGTTTCTGAGAAATAACCTTCCCTTCAATATTAAAAATAGAAACAGCTGAAGCATTCATAGATTCAGTAATTCCTTTGATATTAACAATGCCATTAGATGGGTTTGGATGAATTGTTAATGGGCTAATGATATCTTCAATTAATCCGGCTGTACCAATAATTATTTTATAACCGCCAAATGAAGCTGCTTGTGTAACAGGGGTAGGAGGCAAACCCGGAAAAAGAACAATTAAAACAGTTGCGTCAATTTCAATGGTAATGGGATACGTTCCATTTACACCACTAATTCCATATACATTAGCACATCCATTAGCGCCTCCATTGTAGGTGCAATTGTTGTTACAAACGTAGTTATATCCAGCAGGTAAACCCGTAACATCCGTTACAGTAAAACTTTGAATGGTAGAACCCACAAATTGGCCAGAAGGATCAATGTCTATTGTTACAACGGATGGAACCTTAAAATTAATGTCGGTAGAGTAGGCAACGTTGGCTGTGGCCGGTGGTAAGTTTTGGGTCGTGTCTGGCCAAATACCAAATGTGGAATCTTGAAAATTCACGCCAGGCGTACAAGATTGAGCAGATGCATTATAGGCACCAAATGCAACAAGCATTAAACAAAGTAAAGTTTTTTTCATAAAAATATTTTTATAGGTTTATGGTGCCAAATATAAAACAATTATATTAAATATTTTTGTTGCACCTAATTTCCAAGCTACCGGACATGTTATTGACAAGTAAAACGATAACTTTACACTATGGTTATTTATAATGTAACACTTAGTATTGATACATTAGTATCTAGCGAATGGTTAGCTTGGATGCGCCAAACGCACATAGTTGAAATCATGAAAACAGGTTGCTTTATGGAATGCCGCCTTTCAAAGGTCCATGGCGAAGAAGAAGGTGGACACACCTATTCTGTTATGTATTTAGCGAAGGGTCAAAATGATTTGGACAGATATATTTCTTCCTACGCGCAAGCCATGCAAAAATCGCATGCGGATCTTTTCGCAGGAAAATTTTCAGCCTTTAGAACAACACTTGAGGTAATAGAACAGTTCCAAAACGTATGAATGTAAGACCTAAAAAACACCTCGGCCAACATTTTTTAATTGATAAAGAGATAAGTCAAAAAATAGCCGATCAGTTTATTGCTTACCGCGATTGTTTTAAAGTAATAGAAGTTGGTCCGGGTACGGGCGCACTAACGCGACCGCTTATGAAGCGAAACGATTTAGATTTATTCATGATGGAGGTTGATAACGAATCCATTGAATATTTAGTTAAAGAATTCCCCGATTATCAAGATAAGATTTTACACATTGATTTTTTAAATGCTGATTTGGAGGCCGTAATGGGCAACGAACCTTTTTCAGTCGTTGGAAATTTTCCATACAATATTTCCACACAAATATTATTTAAATGCTTGGAGTACCGTCACCAGATTCCTGAAATAATGGGAATGTTCCAAAAGGAAGTAGCGGTGCGAATTGCGAAACCCCCTGGCTCTAAAGAATATGGGATTATAAGTGTTTTATTACAAGCATTTTATAACATTGAATATTGTTTTACTGTTGATGAAACGGCATTTAACCCACCACCAAAAGTAAAGTCTGGAGTAATAAGATGCACTCGAAACGATCGTTTAAGCCTTCCCTGTAGCGAGAAATTATTTATTCAAGTTGTTAAAACGGCATTTAATCAACGGAGAAAGACCATGCGCAACTCCTTGAAAAGTTTAATAAGTGGATATG
>Ga0247833_1000682_pt1 | contig 60501 bp, 52 predicted proteins | sample LaCruzMarch2015__7_FD_187117 | JGI IMG/M metagenome (GOLD analysis project Ga0247833, IMG submission 187117) | Freshwater microbial communities from meromictic Lake La Cruz, Castile-La Mancha, Spain - LaCruzMarch2015_8m | ecosystem: Environmental > Aquatic > Freshwater > Lake | place: Spain...
GTCCATGACCGCTTGGGCGTTCGCGATGAAGACCGGATCGAAGTCCGCCGCCACAACCTCGGGAACAGCCTGCCGCATGATGCGCGTGCCAAAAGCATCCGCGCAGCCGACCTCCAGGACGCGCCGGAAGCCGGAAAACATTTTGGAGGCGAACTTGTAGCGAGAGAGCAGGAAGGCCAAGCGCTTGGGATCATCCTGCCAAGTCTGGCTGCTCATCAGGCCGAATTGCGCCGTGTCGCCCTGCGCGCCCCGCTCGACGAGGAACTGGTATTGGGGTTCGCGGGATTGCGGGGATGTGCTCATTTTTTGGGCGAAAAGATTTCGTTGGTTCGATCGGACAAGCCCTCCAGCGGGCTGGCTGCATGGTAGCGGCACTGCGGACGCGACAGTCTGTCTGCGATGGCGGAGGAAAGCAACGGGCTGACCCCGACAAATACGTCGGCGCCTCCCGGGACCTGATCCGGGGCGAGGATCGGGCGCCCAAGGTGGGACCGGCCGATGCGCTGCGGGTCCTCATCCACAAAGAACTGCACGGCATCCGGTGCAGACTGGTAGAGCCAAGTGGCAGCGATGGCCGAGCCAAAAAGCCCGATTGATTCCGCACGCGGGATCAGAGCGAGCAATTGGTCGCGGGACTGTCGGAGCCACGAAACGGCCTTGATGAGTGCGCGCTCCTCTGAGGCAGCATCGGGTGGCGGGGATCGACGTGGTTGGACATTCGAGGAAGCCGTGAGAGACAACTCCTTGGGCACCCACTGATCGGTCACCAAGGAGGGGAACCAACCGGCGGAAGAGACAACCATGGCCAAAGTGGACATGCTGAAATGCGACGCGTGGTCAGCGATCATCAAGGCGAACGGGTTGCTCCGCCAGGCCGGCACCTCGACCAGCAACTGCCCGCCCGGGGCTGCGCTCTGGTGAACCCTGGCCAGAAAAGCCCGGGGATTCTCGAGATGCTCCAGCACATGCACCAGGGAAAAGGCATCGAAGCCATCGGGAATGCCGTCCGGGTCAGCCCCGTAAAACTCTTGAAACCCGGGAATGGCGCGCAACTTCCCGACCTCGCGGTCCGTTGTCTCCGAACCGGAAAGTGTCCACGCTGGAAACTCCGCCGCGAAAGCCCGCAGAAAGGAACCGTTTCCGCATCCGATGTCGAGCAAAGCCCCCCTCTCCCCGAGCACGCCGAGCGACCGCCACCGATCAGCCAAAACCACCGAGCGGGCTTGGAACCCCTCCCCGCTGGCAACTTTCTGTTCGGCGCCATCCGCTGCCGCATACATCTGGTATTGGCGGTAGGTTTCATCCGCCGCCTCCCTCCAGTCTCCGCTGACCACGGTCTGGGCCAGTCCGCACTGCGGACACACGGCCAAGGGACCGCTCCGCGGGCTCGGCCGACAGTCCGAGGTGACCCGAGGCAGGTCTGAACACAAGTCTCCAGCGAGACTGAAAGTGCTGGAACAAAAATGGCATTGGACCTGATGGTCCGGGGCTAAAGTGGTCATGATTTGTGGCGCAAAATGCTTGTTCCCCGGCGCGCCCAGTAGCTTTTGGCCTTGGCGAGGCGGGCCTGCAAACGCGCGGTGGCCGCGGCCGCCGAGTCGTGGTGAAAGACGTTGAGAATCACGGCGGTCCATTTGACCGCCTGCAGCGGTAGCAGGCGGGAGACCCGCTCCGCAAAGTCGTCGCCAAAGACGGACTTGCTTTGCAAGGCCCCGAGGAACGCCGTCTGCAGCGTTTCGTCCAGCGGGCACTCCGGCTGAAGGAAAAAATCCGCGGCAAGCTTCGCCGGATCATCCCAGCCAGCGTGCTCGAAATCGAGGAACACCCATGGCCCGCCGGGACGCACGATCACGTTGTGAAAGCCGAAATCCGACGGCGACAACGCGTATTCCGAAGCCGGGAGCAACCGGTCGCTCGGCTCAGCAGGCTGGCGGCACGCCGGGACCAGTTCGTCCTCCACAAAACGCTTCATCTCCCCGACCACCGGCTCATGACGTTCGGAGCCGAGCAGCGCCTCAAGGCGCAACCACGCCCGCTCGCGATGACCGGCGAAGTCGAAGGCCGCGTCGGATGCGTGAGGCAAGCGGCTTGCGCGCGCGTCGTCGCGGACGGCAGGCCGGTTGAGGGCAGCGACGAACGAGGCCATCTGCACCATGGCGGCGCGGCTGATCTGGCCAGCCGAGGGCCGCTCACCCTCGATCCATCCGAACAGCACGCAACGGGCCGTCTCATCAACATCCAAAATCACCGGCACCGATTCCGGGCAATGCCGGGCAAAGAATCGATGCACGAGGGTTTCGTGCTCGAAAGGCTCCCGCGCGGCAACACCGGGAGCCCCGTAAAGTTTCAGTGCCGCCACACGATCCCCGTCGTCGAGGCGGAAAACTTTGTGCCGACCACCCCCGGAAAGCCGCGTGCATTTCGTGCGCTCTGACCACTGACCACGCTGCAGCACCCCGGCAATCCGCGGGAGCAGATCGGGAGGCGCGTTGTTCACCGGCGCAGAAGATCGCTGAGAGCCGACCACGAGGCAACGACCCGGCCGCCCCACGAGTTGCGATGATGGCTGGCGGGGTCAAACAAAACGGGCTCGACGCCCGCCGGAAACGCGGGATCACCGAGCAACTCCGGCAGGTCGTCGATGAAAACATCGAGCCCCAAGGAGGAGATGCGGGCGAGTTTCGACGCCTTGGTTTCTTCGAGATGGATTTCAATCGATCCCAGTCCGCAGTCCGCCAGCCAACAGCGGGCGGACTCGTGGAGATCATAGCTCTGTCCGGCAATGGGGTGCCGCGTGCGGTGACTGACTACCACGCAGGATGTTCCCGCGCCCAAGCCTTGGGCGAGAAAGTCAGCCGCTCCGGGATAAAGGCGCGCCTCGGCCATGAGGGGGCCGTAGATCTCGCCCTGCAACCTCGTCCACTCGGGCTCGCGCCCCGCCCGCCTGAGGTGATCGCGCAAAGCCAGCTTGGGCTCCGTGGCGCAATCGGCCACCCCGTATTCACGGCAAAGCCGTGCGAGTGGCGCCGCATAGTCGGCCAGCGTGTTGTCCAAATCGATGCCGATGCGCATGGCTGTTCCTAGCACTGACCGTAGAGGAGTTTGGCCACGCGGCGGATGACGATGTTTTGCAGCGAGTGGGCCACGGAGGCGAAATTGCGAAAGGTCAGGGCCTTGGAGTTGCCGGCCTGACGTTCCTGCCCGTAGACCGGAATCTCCTTGAAGGAAAGTCCGCGCGAAAGCAAACGCGTGAGCAAATCGGCCTGAAAACCAAAACCATGCGAGTTCGAATGCCAGCGCATGACGTAATCGCGACGGGTGACCAGCAATCCGTTGTAGTAGCGGATCTTGAACCCGCCGAGGAAGTTGACCAACGCCGTGTAGGTTTTGGAGATGATCCGGCGCGACTGGGCCCGTCCGCGGATCTCAATGTTGTAAGGCACAAGCAACTCGGCCGTGCCGATTTCCCTGAAAATGGTCACCAGTGTTTCCTTCGGCTCCACGTTGTCCCCGCAGATCAGGCGATACCACTCGGAGCGCAGGAGGAAGGCCGCCTCGGCATAGTTGTTGGCCAATCCCTCGTTCCGAGCGTTGACGCAGAGGGTTAAGGGCACATCCGGATTCCCTTCGCCGAAGCGCTTGATGATCGCGGCCGACTGGTCCTTCGAGCAGTCGTCAATGACCATGATCTCGAAGCTCACACCGACCTCGCGGCAGGCCGCGACCACGGTTTTGAGCGTCTCCTCAATGTTGGCCTCCTCGTTGTAACAGGCGACGAAAAGCCCGAGGGTGAAGGGTGGCTCCGATCGGCGGGCCGGAGGCTGCGGCCCGAAAGAGATTTGCTCGCGAAATTGTTCCCTCATGACGAAAACTCCGTGTGTCGGCCCAGCACGATTTTTTTCAGCCCGAAAACGCAACTGCCGATGTGCCACAGGCGGCGCCGCCCGAGGGTGTAGGTGCCGGCATGGTCGGCCAAGTCGCCCGCCGCAACCAACCGGGAAAGGCGCACTTTGAGCATAGCAGCCTCGTCATATTCCCCCCGAAGAAACCGGGCCGACAACCCCTGCTCCCCGGCGGCGAGCAACTCCCGGTAGATGCGGATGCGCACGGAAGACTGGCCCAGATTGACAAAATTGGCGTAGCCATAGGCGAGGCAGCCGTAGATCGGCGCATCGATGAAAAGGCCGGCCAGCACCACCTCGGCGGCAGACTGCCCGGCCGCGAGCAGCGCAACTTGAATGGCCCCCAACGCGACCAACCCGGCAAGACCCGAGCCAGCCAGGGCATTCAGCCCGGGGATTTCCGGACTGCGCCGGCACCAAATGGCGTGGGCGGTGCACATGACCGCCAAGGCGAGGACCGGCGCCGCGAGATGGCACAACTGGAAAAACATCTGCTGCATTAGCCACCGTGATCCGGAATAGAGAGAACATTTCTCCGATGAAAGAGGACCAAACGGAAAAGCGTGTAGGGATGCTCGGCCAGAAAATAGTGCTCGCCCCGCTCCAAGAGCATTCCCTCTTCCAGCAGCGCCGACAAACGGGCCGCCACGAACGGCCTTTCGTTCATGAAATCCTCCAACTGCCTCAGGGAAACCCCAGCCGGGCCGCTTTGGGCCACCCGACGGACAAGACTGAGCGTGGGGCTGTCCGCCTCCAGAGCCGAGTAGGTCACGACGTAAGCCAGCGCAAAGGCGAGAACACCCAGCGCCACGTTGAGCCACTGGATCCAACTCAAAGGCTGCAGCCCCGCGGCCTGAACGACCCTCGCGACCACCGGAACCAGCACCACGCCGCCACCGAGAAACAGGACAAGCAAGGCCGGCCGCTGGCGCCGTGGCAACCGGATGCGCCACCAGACCAGGTGGACAAGAAAGAGCACCCCCAAAAGCGAGCTGAGAGCCAACAGAACATTCATGGTTGATCCCTACAAAAATCCGGCCGACTCCACTTTACCGTGTGCTTGTAGCGGTTCGGTAGCCGAGGAACACCAGACCCCCGAGCATGTTGGTTACGAGCATCATGCCGAAGACCGCGAGAGAAGCAGCTAACGCCTGCTCCTGGGGCACGTTGCCCAGCACGCCGAGAAAAAGCACCACGAGGTATTCACGAACACCCAAGCCGGCAATGGTGATCGGCAGGGCGTTGGCCGCCAGCACGACAGGCACAAAGCCAAACCATACGCCCGGCGCGAGCGCAACGCCCACGGCCAATCCCGCCACATAAAATACCGCGCAGAGCACAATCTGAACTGCCAGCGCCGCAACCAACACGAGTGCGACGGTCCGCCGGTGATCCACATAAGCGCCGATGAAGCGTCCGAGTTGCATCCTCCAGTGCCCCGCCGGCACTAAACCCAGCAAAGCCTCTCCCGCTGCATGAAGCCAGTGACGCGGAACAAGGAAGAGCACCGCGAGACCGACCGCCACCCCCACGCCGCCCGCGACCAAACCGCCCGCGAGCAACGCCGTCTGCGCGTTGCCCGCGAGTAACTGGTAGTGCCACGGCACGACAAACAAGGCCAGGAGAAGGATCACACCCAGCCCGATCAAGCGGTCCAGAACCACCGAAGACAAGGCCACGGGAGTTTTGTCACCGGCGATGCGCGCGACGTAAACCATCCGCGTGAGGTCATCCCCGACCGGTCCCGGCAGGAAGGTCGCGAAAAACTGCCCGATGAACGCGATGCAGGTGAGATCCCGCCAGCGCAACGGCACTCCCGCCGCCCGCACCAGCAACTTCCACCGCACCCCCGCGATCAGCACCGTCACCACATTGAGCACTACGCCCAGAACAAGCAGAGGCTTGGACACCTCGACCAGCAACCGCCCGAGCGCGGCTGCGTCCGTTTCCCGCAGCAGGAGCCCCATCACCACCCCCGCCACGGCAAGCTTGGCAGCCGTGATGGCCAAACTCCGCCCCCGCTTGTTGCGAACAGTCACGGGATGGTTATGGGAAAGACAGATGAGGGACTCTCACGGAGTCACAGAGAGCACGGGGGCGGAAGGCATGATCGGGAATCCCGCAGGGGTTGTGACCACAAAACTCATAGGTTTCATGATTTCACTTGTCCGCAAGAGGATCAACCCACCGGAGCGTGGGAAACCGGGCAAAGTCCCGATCTGCAGAGTAGAGGGTGCTCCCGTGTTCTATGGCCAGCGCAGCAAGATGGGCATCAGGGACAAGATTCCCCATGGCACCGGACTCCCGGACTTGAGTCTGGAAAATTCGCCAGTGGTTCTCGGAAGGACCGACAACATAGACGCAGGGTTGGTCGATCCAACTTTGCACACGTTGAATTGCTTCCTCTGGTGTGAGCGGGCGGTCATGCAGTCGCGGGTTGGTGGCGATCCGCAGGAAGGCCTGCAAAACCGGCCAGCACAAATGCACCGGCTCGCTGCCGCTCAAAACGCCATCCCACCAAGTTCGCGCTGCCTCATGGTGCGCGGAAAGGCTGTCTTCCGCATAGAGCAACAGGTTTGCATCCGGAAAAATCATCCGTGAGCTTCACCCTCCACCACCGCCAACAACTCCGCGACGTTATCATAGGATAACCCGGCCTTGAGCCCCAGGGGCTGCGGGGTGGTCCGATACGGCCGCGCGGCGGGAGGAGCGAGAACTTTCTCCATTCCCAAACGCAAAGCTTGATTGATCACGGTCTTGAACGGCAGCCCCGTCTGAGCCGTGGCGCGCCTGGCCTTGGCAGCGATATCAGGGTCAAGCGTCAAGGTGGTTCTCATTCAAGCATCATGATGCTATTTGGTAAGACTGTCAAGCCACACGACAAGGGAAAGGGAGTGAGGCCAGTGTTCTCCGTGACTCCGTGAGAGAAAAGAAGGCCCGGCAAGCCAAAGGCGTAATGGTTAGGCGGTTGAGAGTTCTGCCGGACACCGACTCAAGCGAGCTGACCTCCTGCGGCTATCGGTCGAAGCGCAAGAGCGCGTGGATCACCTCACCGGAACGCATCCGGCGCATGACGTCATTCAAGGCGATGGGGCTTTCCCGGTGGCTGATGAATCCGCGCCAGTCGGTTTGCGCGGCGGCAAGCTGCGCCAGAATGCGCGGGATATCTTCGTGGGGCCGGCTTTGTCCGCCTTCCGAGCCGGTCAGAACCCGCCCAAAATGCAGCGGGAGCGTATGGATGCTCACCCGCTGGTCGCTGGGCATGACGCCAAAAAGGATGCACCGACCGCCGCGCAGTTTGGCCAGGTCGTAGGTGGTTTCGATCACTCTCGGGCTCCCCGTGCCGTCGATGGTCACGTCGGCCAAACCGCCGAGAATCTCCTTCACTCGTTCGGCGGCATTCTCCCGCGAGGCATTGATCTGGTGCGTCAAACCGTATGCAGCGGCTTTGGCGAGTTTGGCGTCATGGAGGTCGACACCGATAATCGGATTGGCCCCGGCAAGCTTGGCTCCGAGGACGGCCCCGAGCCCGATGCCCCCCACCCCGAAGATGACGACCGACTCGCCGGGGGCTAGCTTCGCATCGTTGTTGATGATGCCGAATCCGGTGGTGAGCGTGTCGGCCAGCAGACAGCAAAGCTCGAAGTTTGTGGCGGGTGGAACCTTGGTCAGCCGGTTCTCGGAAATGACGGAGAGTTTTTGGAAGGTGGTGATTGGTCCGGCGTTGACTGTTCTTCCGTTCCATTGGTAAACGGCCCCACCCGCGTCGATCCCCGCCCCCGGGCGCCAATGGCAGACTACCCGGTCGCCGGGAGTCACATGCGTGACGTCCGCTCCAACCTCCAAAACGATGGCGCCGGCCTCGTGGCCGAGGAGGTGCGGCAGATACTTGTCCGGTCCTTTGACCCCCTCGACCTCACCGATCTGTGAGCCGCAGACACGGGTCGCGTGGATTTCCACCAGCACCTGCCCGCGCTTGAGTGCCGGGACTTCAACATCGTCGATGACCAGCGGCTTGCGCTGCTCGACCAGAATGGCGGCGGGGGTTTTCATGGTTCTCTCACGGAGGCACGGAGACACGGAGGGGTGAAATCCAGAGAACCACTGATAGTTCGCGTGATTCCGTCGCGCATGAGCGCCTCGCCGAAGTTCAAGAGATAGCCGAGTTTCAAGCCCGTGAGACGCAGATAGGTCAGCAACTGCTTCTTATGGGCGGCGCTCACGTGCTCGACGGATTTCAGCTCCAGCAGCACCTTGCTTTCGACGATCATGTCCGCCCGAAAACCTTCCACGAATTTCTTGCCCTCATATTCGATGGGCACGGGCATTTGTCGCTCGACCCCAAGTCCCCGATGTTCCAAGGCATTCGCGAGGAGCACCTCGTAAACCGTCTCCAGAAGGCCTGGGCCAAGATCCCGGTGAATCTTGACTGCGCAGTCTACAACTACGCCCCCGATCTGATTCTCCTCCATCTCTGTGCCTCCGTGCCTCCGTGAGAGAAAATCTTCCGGCTACTCGAAGTAGATGAAGCTGTGGTCGCCGGTGTAGCCGGTTTGTTGGAACCACCATTCCCACTCATCCGGCGCGCAGAAGGCGCGGCAGGTGAGTTGCCAGTAGAGGAGGTTGGCCTTTTCAGACTCGTTGCGCCAGCTCTCTACGCACACGTAGCGGTGATTTTTACCCACCCGCATCATCTCGCGCAGGGCGCGGTCGAGGGCGAAGCATGGGAGGTTGTGGAGGGTGTTGATCGAGATGACGAGATCGAACGAGGCGTCAGCAAAGGGCAGCGCTTCGGCCCGGCCGTGGACCAGCCGGTCTTTGATTTCAGGCACCGCGTGGTCGATCGCGTAGCGGCTGATCTCCAGGCCGGTGACCTCAAGCCCGGGCACGGCCTGAGTCAGATCATAAAGCAGAAACCCCTTCCCGCAGCCGACATCAAGAACCTTGTCGCCCGCCTTCAAACCGTATTGTTTTGCCATCAGATCGGCCACCTGACGCCACCGGCCGTCGTATTTCATCCCGCCGTAACCCGTGCGACGGTCGCCGTCCCAATATTCGACCTCCCACTTGCCGGCCAACTCTGCGGCCCGGGCCTTGGGGTATTCGGGGTCGTTAACCCGCGCGAGGTAGTCGCGCTTGGTCGCCTTGTGGAGCGGGGCGATGAAATCGATGTAAGACATGGCGGAAAATCTAGAATTTTGAATGAGCAATGCAGAACGATCAGCCTGCAAACATGGACTCAAGCTTGATCATGCTCTCGGTATCATCCTTGGCCGCGAGGAGCGGACCTAATTCTCGGCGAATCAGAGGAAGGTCGAGGCTGCCACCCTGACGGCAGATGATGCCCCGGATGTCAGCCCAGTCCCGGTCGCGTCCGGCGAACGCTTTGTGGACGATCAAGTCTTCTGCTGAGCAAGTGGGCAGGTTGCAGCCGGCGGCAAAGTCATAATCTGAAGCTCGGGCGATCGAACGCTCTTCAAAGGGCAATGCCCCCAAGGCAACATCCAGATCCACCCCGTGCTGGGATCGGATCAAGAGCACGCGCGCCTTGAGCGCAAACTCTTCCGCATCCGCCACGCGCGGCTGGAACTTCGCCAGAAGGGCTCGCACGAACACTTCCTCTCCCCCGAATCCTGTGAGCAGGGTCAAATCGGCATCACGGGTGAAGCGCGGTTCCCCCCAGCGTTGCACGGCCAACCCGCCGATAAGGCAGCAGGCCCAATTATTTGACCGGCAGAGACCAACCAATTCCGCGGCGGCCGAAAGAACTGGTGTCAGGTTTTGCACACTTCCCGGAAAATTCGCTGCTGTTCCACCAAGCCGGACCAAGGCTGTGAGCCAAGGACAAACCACTCGATTGGACCAGAGAGCACGTCCATCACTGCCTGGCGATGCTGTTCCTCGGTTTGCGAACGCAGTGCCTCGTCCCGCAGCCTCGCCAATTCCGGTCCCGCCTCGGCCCACCGGCGCGCGTGCGCACGCAGAGCCGACGCTTCCTCCTCGTGCGTCATAGAATCTCCCTGATCCGGCCGGCGATACGCTCAGCGGTCAGGCCGGCCCAAGCACGAGCGGACGGCTGGTGACTGGTCTCGTGCAGAAATTCGTCAGGCGTGGCAAACCGAATCAGCGCAGCACCTTCGGACCGGTCCACCTTCCATTCGGCGACGGCGGTGCCCAGACCGCCAAGAATCGAATGCTCCTCCAAAGTTGCCACAACCGCCGACTGGGAAAAAACCTGGCCGAGAAAATCAACATCCAGAGGCTTGAGCGAGCCCATGCTGGCGACCCCGCAGGCAATTCCCTGGGCGCCCAGCAATTCCGCCGCCTGCATGGCCAGGGGCAGCACGTTGCCCAAGGACAGAATGCAGGCATCCTTTCCCCCACGCAGCGTCATGGCCTGGCCGATGCGGAAGTCGGGCTCGCTCTCGTGGATGACCGGCTCGCCTTTCTTGCCGATGCGGATGTAAACGGGGCCATCGTATTCGAGCGCGGCTCGAAGCGCGGGGCGAAGTTCCATGGCGTCTCCCGGCGCCAGCACCGCGAGGCCCGGGATGAGGCGCAGCATGCCCATGTCCTCAACCGAATGATGGGTGGCTCCGAGCGATGCGTAGGAAAGCCCGGCCCCGGTGCCAACCAGCACCACGCGCTGGTGGTGATAGCCCAAGTCGAGGCGGATCTGCTCGATCACGCGGTAGGTCAAAAAGGAAGCAATCGTGTAGCAAACCGGCCGCAATCCGCAGGCCGCCATCCCGGCAGCCAACCCGACCATGTTGGCTTCCGCCACGCCGCAATTGAAAAACCGCCCCGGCGCCACCTCCTTGAACTTGTCGAACAAACGATTGCCGATGTCCCCAGACAACAGCACGAGGTTCTCGCGCTGGCCTGCGAGCTTGGTGATTTCATCTGCAAATGCATTTCTCACGGCTGGTCCACCCCCAGTTCACGTCGGGACTGCGCCACTTCATCCGCGTTAGGGATGCGATAGTGCCAGTTGTTGTCGTCTTCCATGAAGGAGACCCCGCGGCCCTTCACGGTGTGGGCGACGATGGCAAGAGGCTTCGCTCTCCCCGGAAGTTCAGCGCAGGCTAGAGCAGCGCCGATTTCGGCAAAGTCGTGGCCGTCGACCTCATAGCTTTCCCAGCCGAAGGCCTCCCATTTGGCGCGAAAGGGCTCCAGGGCCATGACCTCATTACTTCGTCCGGTCGCCTGCCATTTGTTGTAATCGACGAGGACGGTGAGAGAACCGAGTTCTTGCGCAGCCGCAAACATGGCAGCCTCCCACACGCTGCCCTCGTTGCACTCACCGTCGCTGAGAATTACCACCGTGCGATAACCCCGGCCTTGAATACGTCCCGCCAGGGCCATACCCACTCCGGCGGAAAGGCCGTGACCGAGGGATCCGGTGGCCCACTCGACGCCCGGGGCGCAGCCGGGCGCGGGTTGCTCTGCCAGGGCAGCACCATCGCGTCCGTATTCCTCGAGCAGAGTCCGCGGAAAAAATCCCCGCGCGCAAAGCGCAGCGTAAAGAGCGGGCGCCGCGTGGCCTTTGCTCAGAATCAAGCGGTCTCGGTCCGGATCGGATGCATTGGCGGGGTCGATCCGCAGAAACTCCCAATACAACGCAGTGAGCAGATCGAGACACGAGAGCGAGGAGCCCAGATGCGGGGTCTTGGCGCGATGGGACAAGCCGATGACCTCGGCCCGGAGTTGCGATGCGATGCGTGTGAGATCAGCAGACATACGAAGATATCAGAGCGCAGCAGGCGAAGTGGCGAAGTGGCGGAGGATCCCAGTCACCGCATCCGCGCGACAGGTTCCGGACATTCTGCACTTTGCATTTTGCACTCTGACTTTTCTACGCCGGATCGCGGTTGAGGAGGGACATGCCGCTCTTGAGCAGGACGGACTTCGAGATCGGCTCGCGGTTGCCCACGATTTTGACGGCCTGAGCACCGGCCAACTGCCCGAGAAATGTGGTGACGGCGACCGGCAGCCCCCGAACGGCGGCGAGGGCCATGACGGAGAAAAACGCGTCGCCAGCTCCGATGGCGTCAGTTACTTCCTCGCCAAGCGGCGGACATGCGGCGGAATTTCCGGATGCGTCAACACCAACCGTTTTTACCGCTCCGCGGGTCAGCCAGCCGGACTGGGCTTGGAGGTGGCGGCGCAGGCTCTCGAGCTCGGCTGCGTGGTCGATGTGGCGGCGTCCGCAGGAGAGCAACAGTTCCTGCTCGTCGAGGGAGAATACATCGGCGCGGCGGTATTGGCGGCTGATGATGTTGAAGCCGTGGTTGTTCGAATTGGTCTGGCAGTTGAGGGCGAGGAAGGGCGCACGATTCTGCAGGAGGTCACGCACGGCTGGTTGCATCAGCCCGTGGCCGAAGTCGGTGAGGAGGACCACGTCGCAGTTGCCCAACTCCTGCTCGATCTTGGCCATGACCCGCTCGATGGCGGCCGCGGGGGGCGCATCGGAGTTGAGAAAGTTCACGGAGAAAAGCTTGCTCAGATCCTTGCCCTCGCTGACCGGTTCAACGAAGCGCTGCTTGATGATGGAGACAAAGTCCGCATCGCGCACGGTGGCGTCATCCTCTGGCGCGAGATACATCCGCAGGGTTGGTTCGAGCCAATCCTCGGTGCCGAGCAGCGACACGAGGCGGACATGCGGGGTGAATTGCTTAACGTGCCGGTAAACGGCGAGCGCGCCCCCGGCCTGCGCCTCTTCCTCGAGGTAGCGGCCGGAAATGATGCGGTTTTTCGAGGTCAGTCCCTGGACTTTGACGAAAGTGTATTTGTCGAAAATGGTATCCCCGACGACCAGAACCCGGAGGTCGGAAAATCCGGCCACCGCCTCAGCCAGTTCGGCGGGCGAAGTTGTGCCGGCCAGTTCGCGGCAAAAATCCGCTACCTCGCCGTTGGCCGTGGCAAAGTGCCGGTTGAGCAGGCGGGTCGAACTGAAGACCACATCGCCGAGATAACGCACTTCGCCGCCGCAACGCTGCACCGTGGCGAGATCGTCGTGGATGTTGCCGGTGACATCGTTGGCTGTGTCCGCATATTCCGTGCCTTTGGCGTAGATGTGAGGTCGGACGACTTCGATGGCCTCGACGGCGGCGGTGTGGGGCACCAGCACGACATAGTCCACGCATTCGAGGGCCGCGAGGGTGCGCGCGCGCAAGGCGTCGTTAAAAAACGGCCGCCCCGGCCCCTTGTTGACATGCTTCTCGTCGGTGACCGTGACCACGAGAACATCCCCCAGCTTGCGCGCGTCCTCGAGATGCACGATGTGGCCCGGGTGGATCAAATCGAACGTGCCATGGCACTGCACGATCCGCCTCCCCTCCCCGCGCAAGCCCGCGAAGAAGGCCGGGCCTTCGGCGAACGGAATGATCTTTTCCTGTCCTGTCATCGGGCAAGGAAGCCGTGGCACCCGGCGTCGCGGCCGAGTTCCATGAACTTCATGTTGTAGTGCTCCGGCGCATCAATATCGGGAAACTGTCCGCCCTCCAGCGCCTGGCGCAGACTGGCTACTTCCTGTCGAATGCTGCTGACCGGTTGGTAGCCGAGGTCGCGGAGAATGCGGGCGGAAGAGATGTGGTAGTCGCGGTGGTCGGTCGTGTCGGTCACCTTGATCTCGACCCCAAGGTCGGCCAACTCGGCCTGGATGATCTCGGCGATTCCGATGACCTTGTGGTTTTCGAAACCGAAGTTGAAAGTGCGTCCGTTGATTTTGTCCGCGGCAACACCCACGAGCAGGCCGTAGAGATTGATCATATCCGTGATGCCGACATTCGGTCTGCGCTGCTGGCCACCGTGCACCGTGATGACACGCTTGCGCAGGGCATCGGCCGTCAGCTTGTTGACGGTCAAATCGAAGCGCTGACGGGGCGAGTAGCCGCAGATCGTGGCCGGGCGGATGTTGACCGCACAGAACTCCGGCGAGGCGGCGGCCAGCACCAGCCACTCGGAGAGGGCCTTGTATTTCGAGTAAAATGTGAGCGGTTCGGGCTCCAGCTCCTCGTTGATTTCGGACTCCGTGCGCGCGCCAAAGACACTGCTCGACGAAGCGTTGATAAAACGCCGGACGCCCGCCCCACGGGCGAGCGCGAGAAGCATCCCGACGGCATCGAAATTGACCTGCCGCGTAAGCACTTCGTCAATATCGCCGGTGGGGTCGTTGGAGATGGCCCCGAGGTGAATGACCGTGTCGCGATCAGCCAAGGCCTCGCGCACCGGCGCATCATGGCGCAGGTCGCCACGAACCAGGCTGAAACGCTTTTCCCACTCCGGCCAGTTTGGATCCGCCTTCAGGGCGTCCAGGCCGGCCTCAGTGTAGAGCATAAGATCAATGACGCGGACGTCATGACCGAGCGAGAGTAAATGCGGGACGAGGCGGCTACCGACGTAGCCGAAGCCTCCGGTGACGAGAATGCGGTTCATAAAAGTTTAGAATTTAGAATGATGAATGGTGAATTAAGGGAAAAATGAGTTCAGCGACTTTTGGCGGTTTTGATGCTGGCAACAAAAAGGGCGGTCAGTTCCCGCGTTTCTTCCAGCAGGGGCTGAAGCCTGGCAGGCGGAAGAACATTTTCATCGGAGAGGAGTTCGAGCCAATACTCTGATTCAGCAAGTTCCTTCAAGCTATCTCCAAGCTTGGAAATAAATTCCGCCTTGGAGCGAGCGCGGTAATCTTCGCGGTAGTTTGCGCCCACCGATGTCCCGCTCCGCAGGAGTTGCTTCCCCAGCACCTGCGCAACCGTGGATTTCGGCAAAGCGGCATAAAGCCGAATGATGCGCCGCGCATACTCCTTTGTCCTCCCCAGCAGGTCCGCTGTTTTCATTCTGCATTTTGCATTCTGACCTCAAACTTTCCCTACGCCTTGTGGATGTAGCCCATAGGTTGTTCGCGCAAAGAAGGAAGATTGGCCTCGATCCAGCGCTGGGTGTCGGCAATCCCCTCCTCGAGAGTGACACGATCCTGCCAGCCGAGCTTGGTCCGGGCGAGCGTGGCGTCGAGCAGGTAGGCGGAATCCTTGCCGGGGCGGTCGGCCACAATGTCGACAAAGTCCGTGAAATTGACCCCGGCCTGATCGCCCATGAGCGCCACAAGATCGCGGATGGAAATGGTCCGCTTGGTGGAAAGGTGGAACACGTCGCCGGGGTCGCCGCGCAAGGCCGCGCGCAACGTGCCGTCGGAAACATCATCGATGTGAATAAACGAACGAACCGAGTGTCCGCCCCCGTGCAACTCCAGCTTTTTCCCGAGCGCGAGAAAAAGCAGCGTGCGGGGCACGATGCGGTAAAGCTGCTGTCCCGGGCCGAAGACATTGGCCGCGCGGGTGAAGACGGCGGGGAAGTTGTATTGCCGGATGAAAGTCTGCAGGTGGAGATCGCACGCGGCCCGCGATGCGGCGTAGGGCGTGCTCGGATTGAAGGGGGCGTCCTCACGCACGTCGCCCGAGCAACTGCCATAGACTTCGGGGGTCGAGACGTGGACATACTTGCCCAGGCCGCTCATTTTCCGCAGGCCCTCGTGCAGACGCACGTTGGCCACGACATTGGTCTGATACCAGTGCTCGGGATTCTGCCAGCTTTCCGCCACCATGCTTTGGGCGGCAAAATTGACCACGTAGGGCGCGCCGAAGTCGGCTATCGCGTCGAGCAACTCCGTCGTGTGGTGGTTGAGGTCAAGCTGAGCGAACCGGAACCGAGCGAGCTCCTCCGCGGAACGCTGCCAGCGGTAGGGCAAGAAAACCGAGGGTGCCTCGGCCGACCGGCTCGTGCCCAGCACCTCCCAGCCCTCCCGCAAACAATGAGAGACGAAGCTTGCCCCGGAGAAGGAGTTGCTGCCAATGACAACGATGCGATGGGATGCTGAGTCCATGTGATTTAGTTCGACGGAGCGACCTTCGGGCCGGCGGAGAATCTACCGTGCTCGAGCGGTTCCAGCCGGGTCCAAAGCTCTTCCAAACGGTCGCGGTAGGCCCCCGAGTTACGCTGCCAGCTCACGGCGACGGCCAGTTCAAGGTGCTTGCGCTCGGTTTCGCCAAGGTCCGCCCTCACCCTCGCCGGGTCAGGACTGAGCCCCTCGACCGGACTGCCGAGATTGACAAGCCGCTCAAGGTGCCGGGAGCGATCCTCGAGCGCTTCCTGTAAAATGTCAGCCATCGTGCCGGCCATGCCAAAGACATTTCGGCCCGGCTCCCCGGCTTTCTGCCGCTCGGTCCGGAACTGTGCGGCCAGATCGGACAAGCTCTCCGGGCTATAGCCGGTCAGCCCGGTCTCCAGCGGAGCGAGGATGGGATCGACGTAGGGTTGAAGCCGTATCGTCGGCGCCTCACCCGGCAGAAGTTGTGGAGCCAGACGCTGGCTGTTGAGATACCACCCGAAGCCAAGAGTCGCCACCACCAGAAGGCCCAGAGCCCACAGCCAGGCGACGTGATTACTCTCGGCGGCCTTATACTCCGGCTCGGACATTCTGCTGGCCGCGACGAAGGAAGATTTGCTGCGACGGCGGCGGCCGGAGCCGCGCTCCCTGGAGGGCGTGTCAGTTCCGCTTCTACGGGGGCGACGCACGGGACCCGAGGGCATGCCTTTTCCTCCTGTCTGGTCTGCCTCGTCAAAGATCATGACGGCAAACGGGCAAGCTGCCGCCCTTGGTCGGGGGAAGTCCCCCGGCCCGGCGGTAGTTTGGGTTGTAGCGTTTCCGCGATAAAACTTTGCGATCTTCAGCCCACGGCCCGCCCGGACAAGGGGTGAACTTTCCCGGGGACGACGCGGCTGGCGGTGACTTCCACCTCGCGCTGCGTCCCGAGGAGATCAAGCAGGACGGCGACGCGCTCCTTGGCCGGCATAACACGCGTCACGATGGCCCGCAAACCCTTAAAGGGACCGTCCAGAACCGTGACCTCGTCACCGGCCATGATGTCGGGAAGAATTTCGATCGTCTCGTTGTCACGAACAAATTGGCGCAGTTCGCCAATGACCCCGGCGTCCACCACGGCGGGCTGACCGCCGAAACCGACAATGTTCGTCACCCCCATGGACGACGCAACCAGGCGGTAGTGCGTGGCAAAGGGAAAACGCCCGAAAATGTAACCGGGAAAAAGGGCCTCCTCGAACCACTTTTTGCCCGTGACCGTGACCCGTTGAAACCGCAGGACCGGGCTGAAAACCTCGAGGCCAACGCGCGAACGGAGAAAGTTCGCCGCCAGCTTCTCGTGCTTCGGCCGCGTTTTGACGCAGAACCAAAGCGGATCCCCACTATCCATGAGAGGCAGAATTTCCATGCGGCTATAGTTTTAAAAATGCGCTCATCAGGGGGGCAAGCCGACTGGCTTTCCGCTGCCATGATTGCAGTCTTTCGACCCGGTCGTCGAGTCCTGCGGGCGGAGCATTGCGGGGGTCCTGGACCACGGTATGAAGATGATCGAGCCGCCGGTCGGTCTCCTCCATTTTGGCCGAGAAGTGATCCCGCAGAAACCGGCGCACCAAAGCGGTCAATTCGAGTTCAGCCCCATAGTAGTCTTTCCGATCGCCGGGACGGAAGGTCCCCCGCACCGCCCCGGCGCCGCGGAGCACACGCAGCCCCTGGCTGGCCGAGCCCTTGCTGATGCCAAGCCTCCGGACGAGGTCATCCAACGAGTGCTCCTCCCCGGTGGCGAAAAGCAACCCGTAGATCTCCCCGACCGACCGCGGCAGAGACAGTTGCCGTCCGAGGTGGACGAAGAACTCGATGACCTCGCGTTCCGCCGGGCTCAGCAAGACGGCCGTCGGCAGGGCCTTCGTTTTCGCGGCGAGGGGCATCCGCGTAAACATAGGCATGAGCCGGAAAATTTCAATAAATCCTGAACGAAATGAACGGCCGGTCAGGCCGCGTGTGTTCCGTGCGTTGCAGGGCGAAGGCGGGACTGCTACACTCCAATTTTCATGGATGAGCAAAAACCGGCCTGGCACCGGCGGGAAGACTTGTTTCTGGTGCCTCCGGGCGGCTGGGTGCTGGTGGCGACACTGCTCCTCGCCGTGGGCTTGGGCGGCGGGCGGCCGCTGTGGGCGCAGGGCTTGGTCACGCTCGGCATCGGCGTGCTTTGGTTGGTTTGGCCGCCGCAGAAACTCCCGTCACGCCTGCTCATCTGGATACTCGGTCTCCTCGCCGCCGCGCCGCTCGCGGCCTACCTTCCGCAATTTCTCCTCGGCGAGCCGATGTGGCGGGTCAAGTTGGCCGAGCTTCCGGCCGTGGAACTGTCCGGGTTTTTCACTCCGCAGCCCTGGCTCACCTTTCATGTCTGGCTGTTATGGCTGGCCGGCGTTGCCCTGCTGGCTTGGTGCACGTCCCAAGCATGGGATCAATACCACCGGCACACCCTCGCGGTCATGTTCGTCACGGGGTTCAGTGGAATCACCATTTTCGCCCTCTTCGCCTACACCAGCGGCAATAATCCCAGTTTGTGGGAGAGCTCGCACGGCTTCGGGCCGCTCATCAACCGCAACCAATGGGGAGCGGTCATGGGCCTGGCCGGGATCATGGCCCTGGCCCTGATCCACCGTTCCGTGCGGCACAGCGAAAAGCGAAACGTCATCATCTGGGCGCTCGCCCTCGTGCTGTTGCTCTGCGCCATTCTGCTCAACGGCTCCCGCGGCGGCTTGGTCACGCTGATCGCCGGGGGCTTCGCCTACTGGATGTTCTTCGGCTTGTTGCGCAAAGAATACCGCTACGCCAGCATTGCGGTGTCGTTTCTCCTGATCAGCTTTGCCCTCTTCAGCTTCGGGGGCGGCCCCCTGCTGGAGCGTTTTGTCAGTCTGCGCGAAACGGTCGAGAGCGGCGGCGACGGGGACTTTCGTTTGCAGTTCTACCGCATGACGCAAAACATGCTGGCCGATGCGCCTCTGACCGGCTTCGGCTTGGGAAATTTCGAGTTTGTTCTCCCCTTCTACTTGGACTTCGAGGCCGTTTACGATCGTCGTCCGGTGCACCCGGAAAGCAGTTTTCTCTGGCTGGCTTGCGAAGGCGGATGGCTTTCGGTCGTGGTGGTGTTTGCCGGCTTTGTCTACCTCGGAGCCATGGCCTATCGGGCTCGCCGCGCGCATGCAACCACGATCCGCGCGGGGGGACTGGCCTGCGCCCTCATGCTTGTGACCGGCTCTTTCTTCGATGTGAGCGGGCACCGCCTCGGCACCTTGTTTCCCGCCATCCTGCTGGCTGCCCTGGCCTTTCCGGCCACGGAGGGGCCAGCCCTCGGGCGCAAGCTGGGCGCAGTTCTTCGTCTCACGGGCGCGGCGCTTCTCGCCACGGGGCTGATCTGGCTCGCCTCGCCCCTGGGCCAGCCGTTCCTTCCCGCCGTGCAGGGAGTGTCCGCGCTGCGTGCTGCGGCGGGGGCCGCGGAGGCGGAAGGAAGAGCGGACGAAGGGATCGACTTGCTCCGCCAGGCGCAGCATTTGCAGCCGCTCGACTGGAGTATTCGGTGGTCGCTCGGCGCCTTTTTGCTGTCCCGCGGCGAGACCGAGCCTGCGTGGGAGGAATTCCGCGCGGCCGCCGCACTGCTGCCCTACATGTATTGGATCATCGAGAAGGAGGGCTATTTCTGGGTGAAAATCAGCCCCTCGCGTGCCGTTTACGCGTGGATGGAAGCACTGAACCGGGCCCCTGCCGCCCAACGGGTTTCGCTCTACGGCGGATACCTGCACACCGCGAAGGGCAACCCGCAGTTGAATACCTTGGTCCAGCGGATGCGGCCCAACGATCCGGAGTTTGAATTTGCCCGCATCCGCGCGGCGGGCGAGCGCGGCCTGAACCGCATGCCGCGGTTGCTTGCCATGACGGAAAACCTCGCCACCGCACCGGATCAGTTGGTCGATCCCGTCATGCGCCATCTCTTGACCCATGGACAGGACCAGACCCTCAGGCAACTGACTGAACGAGGCCAGCGGCTCCGGCAGCTCGGCTGGCGGGTGCTGGCCGACCGGGCTGTGCAAGCTGGACGGCTGGGAGAGGCTCTGGACCTCCACTTCCAATACGGTCCACGGCCGATCCTGCCGGCCGCGTTAAGCCGGTCCGACCTTCGAACCATTGAACGCGCGGCTGCCCTGGCTCCGCTTGATATCGCCACGGCCATCGCCTACTATCAGTCTTTGGAGGCCGAGCGCCGCGCCAACGATGCCTTTTTCCAGTTGAGGCGCACCATGGAGATTCCCGGCGCCCCGCCCTACATCTGGCACCTCGCGGCGCGCGCGGCCCACGAGCGCGGGGAGAATGAGGATGCGTGGGAATTTCTCCGCATTTACAACGAGAAGACAAAGCCATGACTCCCTTCTTACCCAATCCCGATCCCGATGACGACCTGAGTGGCAAGGAAGTCCGGCAAATCCGCCGCCGCCTGAGCATGCGCCGCGTTTTGATCATCGGTTTGGGCGCGCTGGTTATCCTCTTTGTCGTGCTGGGCCTTGGCCTCCCGCGGATCAAGGAATGGAGGGCGCGGGACTTTGCCGCCAAAGCGGATCAGCTTCTGGCCGAGGGCAAGCTTCAGCAAGCCTACAACAACGCGTCGTCCGCCGTGCGAATGCGCCCGGATATACCGGAGGCGCAACGATCTTACGCCCGCGTCCTTCTCGCGGCGGGCCGGGTGGAGGGCGTCGCGGTCCTGCAGCAATTGCTCGAGAGCGGCCATGGCACACCGCAGGACCGCCTGCAACTGGCCGAGGCCGGGCTACGCCTCGGGGACCTGTCCCTGGCCGAACGCGAGGCGTCCCAAGTGTTGCTCAAGGGCACGAACACGCCCGAGCCCCTCTTCCTTATCGCCCGCATCCGTCTCGCCCAGCAGCGTCCGGCCGACGCCATGCAAGCCCTGCAGGAGTGCCTCGGCGCCGGAGGCGGGGCGCAACCAGCCATCCTTTACGCCCGCCTCCTCTTTGCCCTCAACACCCCCGAATCCGTGACCAAAGCATCCGACTTGCTGAAGCCCCTCGCCCAGCAGAAGGACGAAGCGGGGCTCGAAGCCCTGATGGTCCTTATCACATCGCCTGCCCTGAAATCACCCGAGGCGTCCACCTGGATTCAGGACCTGCGGGCCCACCCTCTGGCCAGCGATGAGCAGAAGCTCAGCGCGGCGAGCGCCGAGATTCAATTGCAGCCGACATCCAACGCTGAGGTGGTCAAGCGGGTCGTGGCGGAATACGGCAAGGGCTCGATCGAGCAGCGCATGCAGCTGGCGCGCTGGCTCAACCAGAGGCGCGAATTCAAACAAGTGCTGGAGCTCATCCCGGCCGAGGAGGCCGCCACGCGCGCCGACCTCTTTCTCATCCGCCTTGATGCCCTCGCCGGCAAGGGGGACTGGCCCGCGTTAGCCACCTTGCTGGCCGGCCCGAACCTGCCCCTGCAACCACCCATCGTCCTGCTCTACCGCGGGCGGGCCGCCCGGGAAACAGGTTCGCCCGAAGAGGCCGCGTCGCTCTACCGCCGCGCTATGATCGAATCCGCCCCCACCCCGGAGGTCATGTGGTATGTGATCAATTACCTTCAGCGCGTTGGGGAGGATGTGGTCCTTGAGCAGGAGCTGATCCGCTTGACTGACAACACATCCATCGCCCGCCAGGCCTTTGAGGCCCTCGTTCCGCTGGTGCGGAAACGGCAGGACGCCGAGGAGCTTTACCGTCTCTACCAACGCATGATCAAGGCCCTCCCGGCCGAGCGCATTGTGCAGAATGATCAGCGCTATTTTGCCGCCCTGACCGGCCGGCCGCCGGACCTCGCCGGCGCGCAGGAGCTGGTCAACCTTGAACCGAACATGTTCGCCTACCGGATCACGCTGGCGCTGACCCTGCTCAAGGCCGACCAGAAGGAGGCGGCGCTCAAAGTCTTCGACGGCATCACCGTCAACCCGGCAGAAATCCAGCCGTATCAGCGGGCCGTGCTCGCTGCCGTGCTGGGGGCCAACGGACGCGACACCGAGGCCCGGCAACTTGCCCTCAGTGTTCCCGGCGACGAAGTCACGACCAAGGAGTTCGAGATGATCACTCCTTGGCGCAAAGACGACTAGGTCGCTTCGGGTTCGCCGAAGAGGCTTCGCGCGATTTCGTGCGTGGTTCCGCACCGCGGGCAGGAAACGCGGATGACCTTTTCGTCGCCAAAGACCCCGTCGAGATCCGCCCGCACCGCGGCTCCGATGGCTCCCGCCACCCGCTCCGGCGTGCAGCCGCAGGCGAAGCGGTAAACTCGCGTCTCCAGCGGCGGATAGCTCTCGTCTTCGGCGAGGGACAGAACCTCCGGGGCTTCGACGGCCCGCAGCCAGGCCAGATCGGCATCCGGTTGCGCCACCAACGCGGCGAAGCGATCGCCGCCCACGGAAAAAAAGCGACCGACCCGCTGCTCGCTCTGCCTGTAAAATTCCTCCGCGGCAACCAGCAAATCCGCCGCCGCAAACCCCACCGAACTCCGCCGGCGCACCCCGGCAGACTCCGACGTCTCGGCGTGCAGCACATTGCGACCGACGGTTTTCACGTTCTCGAAAAGGGCCTGGCCCGTGACGTGTCCGGTGGGATTCTCCGCCACGGCGAACAAATTCATTCGCTCCTCCTCAAGATGCACGGTCCAAGCGCAGGTCTCCGTGCGGGGCCGCGCGGCGGCATGAAGGGTCAGCGTGGCCAGGAGCAACTTCAGCCGCTCATCCGCCCCCCCCTCCAAGACCACACCGTTCTGCCCGAGTTGCAGATAGAGGTCCATGAACATCGGACCGAAGTCGGCCGCGCAGAGCAGGACATTGCGGCCGCGGACAAAGCGGCAAACCACGGGCGTTGCCCCGTCGGTGTCGTCCGTGCTCACAGCTTGGGTGCGAGTTTCGCGGCCGGGTGCGCATGGCCCTGCCACCAGCGCTCGGCCACGGTTGACCAGAGAAAAAGCACCGCAACATAGCTCAACGGCGCGATGATCACGCCGGTGACGAGGCAGCCGAGAAGCAGGGGCAGCGGCACATGGCCCAGCATGGCCAGCATGTCTTTGAGGGACTCCACTTTTGGTGCCTCCCCACGAACCAGCCAGGCCCCCAGGCGGTATTGCCAATAAAGAATGACCGGCCAAGTGATCGGGTTCGTCACCCACACGACCGAAATCGCCGCAGGCATGTTGAAGCGAAAGAGGAAGGCCGCGATGCCGGAGGGCAGCATCTGGAAAGGGATCGGCATCATGGCCCAGAACAAACCGTTGGCCACGCCGGCCGCGACTTTCTGCTTACTTGGGCGCCACAAATCCGGCGAAAACACCCGGTCGCCCAACAAACGATGCAGCCACGTGTCGCGCACATGGCGGCGACGGGGAATGTTTTTGAGCCAGTTGCGGACACGCGACCGGCGGAGACGCATGATGCTCATTGAGATAATGCGGACAGCGGCGCGTTTTCCATGCTTGCATTCGCGGCCCAGTGATCTACAACGCGCATGTCATGAAAAAAATCGAAGCCATCATTAAACCTTTCAAGATGGAGCATGTCAAAGAAGCCCTCGCAGAAATCGGCATCGAAGGCATGACCGTTACGGAGGTCAAGGGCTTCGGTCGGCAGAAGGGGCACACCGAGATTTATCGCGGGAGCGAATACACCGTAGACTTCCTGCCCAAGGTCAAAGTTGAAATCGTCGTTAGCGACGAGAACCTCGCCCGCGCGGTCCAAACCATCGTCCAGTCGGCCAAGACCGGCAAAATCGGCGACGGCAAAGTTTTCGTCCTCCCGATCGAGGATGCGATCCGCATCCGCACCGACGAGACTGGCGATCAGGCGATCTAGCCCGGCGGATCCCGGGGCTCGAGCAGTGTTGCCGCCGTGGACGTTTTCCAAGCTCTCATCCTCGGACTGGTCGAGGGCCTGACGGAGTATCTTCCGGTCAGTTCGACCGGCCACCTGCTTCTCGCCCAACGCTTGATGGGCATTGAATCGAGCGATGTTTCAGACGCGTTTGCCATCTGCATTCAAGCCGGTGCCATTCTCGCGGTGCTCGGCCTCTACCGCGGCCGGGTGGCCCAGATGCTTTCCGGTCTCACCGGCGGCAACCCGCAAGGCCGGCGTCTCGCCTTCAACCTTGTGGCCGCTTTCATTCCTGCGGCTGTGCTCGGACTTTTGCTCGAGAGGCCGATCAAAAAATATCTCTTCGGCGGCGATACCTGGGGCCTCTGGCCGGTGGTGGCGGCGTGGTTTGTCGGCGGCGTGGCCATTCTCGTGGTTTGCCTGATCCGTCGGCGCCGAGGAGTCAGCTCCAAGGCCGGGCTGGATTTGGAACAGCTCACGATCCGCATGGCCGTCATCGTCGGCGCGGCTCAGTGCCTGGCGATGTGGCCGGGCGTGAGTCGCAGCCTCATCACCATCGTCGGCAGCGTGCTCGTCGGTCTCTCGCTCCCCGCCGCGGTCGAACTCAGTTTCCTTCTCGGCGTCATCACCCTAACTGCGGCCACCGCCAAAGACCTGGTCAAACATGGCGGGGAAATGCTCGCCGCCTATGGCCCGGTGCCCTTGGCCGTCGGCTTCGCCTCGGCCTGGCTGTCCGCCGTGCTCGCGATCAAGTGGATGGTTGGATACCTCAAGAACCACGGCATGGAGATTTTCGGCTGGTATCGTGTTCTGCTTGCCATCGCTGTCACCGCGTGGCTTCTCTGGCTGCACTAGCCCCTGCCCCAACCATCATGGACCCCATTTCTCCGGACCTGCAATCGGTCATTCTTTGCGAGGACGTGCGGACCGAGGTCAGCGGAACTCAAACCCTCGTCGGCGTCATCGGGGCCATTCCGGTGCCGCAACTTCCGGTGGGATTCTACAAGCTCTGCCTGTGGTCGCGCTGGTGCGGCGGCATCGGACGGTTCCATCAAAGTTCCCGTTTTCTTGATCCGGAAGATCAACCGGTGGCGGAGGCGGTGATTGACTTCGAGTTGCGCGAGATCGAGGGCAGCGCGACCAACGTGCATTTTTTCGGCGGGGTGCAACTCAAGTCTTTTGGCGTTCACCACGTCGAGATCTGCCTGGACGGCGACATGCGCATGCGCTTCCCCGTGCCGGTCGTGCGCGTGAATCAACCCCCTCCGGGTTCCCCGCCCCCGTCGTTTACGTCGCCCCCAAGCGGCGCCTAGAAAACTCGACCTCGTCACCGTCGCGGGCCAGCCGGACCGCGATGCTCCGCGGCAAGACCTGCAGAGCCTGCGAGACCACTTGCTCCTCGCGCCCGGCCAGGTCGGGATTCAAGTGGGTGAGCACAAGCTGCTGGATCGGCTTGTCGCGGAGAAAAATGAAGAGCTCCTCCGGGCTGAAGTGCGAAAGCTCGCAAACCAAAAGGTCGCAAGGGGTCGAGAGCACCCCGGCCAGATCTTCCGGGCTTCCGAGATCGGAAGAGAAGACCACCCGCTTCCCCTCGCATTCCACGGCCAGCCCGAAAGTCTTGAAACGGTCGGTCGCCTGCGGGTCGATGATCTGCCGCAGACCATCAAGGTGCGTGGTGCCGAAGGGCGTGACCTTGGTCCCGGGAGCAACTTCGACCCGGGTGCCGGCCACCCACGGGACAAAGTTGAGCGGAAATCCCAGCAGCATCGGCGGCAGGTAGACGGCATCAAGCCAGGCCCCGAGGGGCGCGATCAATTCGGGGGGAAGATACAGACCCAGAGGCCGGGCGCGCGGCTCCAGCCACGCCGATTGCAGCAGCATGGTCAGACCGGCGGTGTGGTCGGAGTGCGCGTGCGTGATGAGCACCGCGTCGAGCGAGGCCGGTGAAATTCCATGCTCGCACAGCTTCAGACTGCAGGGCTCGCCGGCATCAATCAGGACCGATGCGCTCGGCGTGCGCAGGAGGAACGAAGAGCAAAAACGTCCGCGCACCGGCGACCCCGGTCCGGTGCCGAGAAACAGGAGGGAATTCACAACGTCTTCTTAAGCCTGACCGGACCCGCAAGCAAGCCACCGCGAGCGCTTGCCCGCGCGTCGCCCCGACCCTAAAATGAAACGCTATGGTGCGTTTCACTATCGCGTGTCTGCTGGCTCTGCTGGTCTGCACCGGCTTCATCCTCGCGCAGCAGGACGGCCCCGGCCTTCCCCAAGGTGTGAAGTTTTCTCCCACCCGCAGCGCGGATGGATTTGACATGCCGGTGGGGAAGCCGGATGCGGTGGGCTATTACCGCTCGCGCGGTTTGATCGTTGGACGGCACATGGGCGACGACTGGAACGGCAACGGGATGGGCAACACGGACCTCGGGGCCCCGGTCTATGCCACGGCGCACGGCCTCTGCATCTACGCCCGCGATGCCCGCATGGGCTGGGGCAAGACGGTCATCATCCGGCACGTCTTTTGGGAGGGCGGGAAGTGGAACTACGTCGATTCTTTCTACACGCACATGCACCAGATCTTCGTCCGCGAAGGCCAGCAGATCCGCCGCGGCCAACTCGTCGGAAGCATCGGCACCAACCGCGGGATGTATGTGGCCCACCTGCATTTTGAGATCCGCAAGAACCTCCGCATCGGCATCAACCAGGGATCTTACCGCAAGGACCTGACCAACTATTACAAGCCTTACGAATTCATCCTGCCCCGACGTAAGCTCTCGGGCGGAGACCGTCGGGTCCAGGTGCCCATCAACACCTTCCTCCTGCAGGCCCGGGTGGTGGATGAAATCGGCCGCGGAGCCACCCGGCCGGAAACGCCCTCCCCGGCACTGCAGCGCGGCGACTTCCGCGTGAACCGTTTCAACGAGCCCGCGCGCTGAGCGGTCAGGTTTCCTGCCCGGCCTGCAGCACGGCGTAGTCGAAGCTGTCGACCAGGGCCTGCCAACTGGCTTCGATGATGTTGTCTGAAACTCCGACTGTTCCCCAGCGGGCGTGGCCGTCGGTCGAAAGAATGAAAACCCGCGTGCGCGCAGCGGTGCCGCGCCGGCCATTGATGATGCGAACCTTGTAGTCGTCGAGGCGCACACCGGCGATGACCGGATAAAATGGTTCCAGCGCCCGGCGCAGCGCAGCGTCGAGCGCGTTGACCGGTCCGTCGCCTGCTCCCACCGTCTGGGTCTGTTCTCCTTGGATCCGCAGTTTGACCATGGCCCGGCACTTGTTCCACTCGGCCGCGTCCCCTCCCGTGCGGAGAAACTCGCAATGGTATTCATCCAATTCAAAAAGCGGGGAGTGATGACCGACCAGACGGCGGAGCAGAAGTTCAAAGGAGGCCTCCGCTGCTTCAAACTCAAAGCCGTCGTGCTCCAGGCGCTTGACCTCGGCGAGCACCTTGGCCAACTCAGGCGCGCCTTTGGCGAAGTGAAAACCCATCGCCTCGGCCTTGACCAGCACGTTGGTCTGTCCGGAGAGGTCGGAGATCGGGACGACCCGCTCGTTGCCCACCAAGGCCGGGTCGATATGCTCGTAGGTGCGCGCCAGTTTCTGCACCGCGTGAACGTGGAGACCGCCCTTGTGGGTGAAGGCGGCGGAACCGACGAAAGGCGCGCGGATGTCCATCGGCACGTTGGCCACCTCGTCCACGAAGCGCGACAACTCGGTCAGCCGTTCGAGACTGTGCACCAACGGGAGACCGAGTTTGACCTGCAGCAACGGCACCATGGTGGTCAGGTTGCAGTTGCCCACGCGCTCGCCGTAGCCGTTGATTGTTCCCTGCACCTGCGAGGCCCCGGCTTCCACCGCGGCCAGCGCGTTGGCCACCCCCAGCCCGCTGTCGTTGTGCGTATGAATGCCAACCGGGCGCCCCAGCAGCTTGCTGGCGGCGGTCGTGGCTTCACTAACGAAACCCGGCAGACTGCCGCCGTTGGTGTCACAAAGAATGACCAACTCTGCCCCGGCCTCGGCCGCCGCGCGGATGGTCGCCAATGAGTAGGCGGGGTCGTCCCGATAGCTGTCGAAAAAGTGCTCGGCATCGTAAAAAACCCGGCGTCCGCGATCGCGCAGATAGGCGACAGTCTCGCGGATCATTTCAACATTCTCCTCCAGGCTGACGCGAAAAACCTCGGTCACGTGCAGGGGCCATGTTTTGCCGACGATGGTGATGACCGGCGTCTCCGCTTCGAGCAGATGCCGCACCTGCGCATCGTCCTCAACCTTGACCCCGCCGCGGCGGGTCATGCCGAAGGCGGCGATGCGCGCGTGGCGCCAGGAACGCCGCGCCGCCTCGGCGAAGAACTCCGCATCTTTTGGATTGGAGCCCGGCCAACCGCCCTCGATGTAATCCACGCCGAATTCGTCCAACCGCTCGGCCACCCGCAACTTGTCGAGCACGCTGAACGAAATGCCGGTGCCCTGCGTCCCGTCCCGCAGGGTCGTGTCGTAGATTTCAACTTTTGGCCGGTCGGTCATTTCAGCGCGGCGGGTTCGCCGTTTCAGGGCACGGTTGCGGAGGTGTTGATCGTGTCGATCAACAAACGCAACATCCCGAAGTCCGTCTTCTTCGGCGTGAGAACCAAGTGTGTCAGGTCGTCAACCTCGCCGCGGAATATGGCGCCGACCGACCACGGTCTCTGTTCGGCTTCCTCCGGCACGATACCGGCCTGCTCGATCGATCCCGAGACGAGGATGTCGCGGAATTTCTGGTTCAGCTTGGACAAGCTTTCCGCGGTGAGCGGCCTTTTGATCCGGATGAGCATCTTCTCCCGCAGCCAACGGTAGGAATCGAACACCTTGTAGAATTGCTGGATGTGCTCGATCGCCTCCTCGCAGGAGTGGAAGATTTTGAAGAGATGGAAGTCGCTCGGCGAAATAAGCTTCATGCGCAGCAGGTCGTTTTTGATGAAGAACTCCCACGTCTCCCAATAACGCCCGTCCGGCGTGTCGAGCAGGATGAGCGGGGTGATCTTTGCTTTGCCCGTTTGCATGAGCGTGAGGCACTCGAACCCCTCGTCCTGCGTGCCGAAGCCGCCGGGGAAGAGCACGAAGGCATCGGTCTCCTTCACGAAGTTGACCTTGCGGGTGAAGAAGTAGTTGAAGTTGATCAGCTTTTTGTCGCCGTGGATCGTTTCGTTGGCCCGCTGCTCGAAGGGCAGACGGATATTGAGACCGAACCCGTTGTCGCGGCCGGCGCCTTTTTGCGCGGCGCCCATGATCCCGTCGCCGCCTCCGGTGATGACCATGAAGCCTTGTTCGACGACCTTGCGGCCGAGTTCCTCCGCCATCTTGAACTCCGCGGTCTCCGGCGCGAGGCGCGCCGAACCGAACACGGCTACCTTCCGGCGGTCGGAGTAGGGCTGGAAAACCTTGGAGGCATAGCGCAACTCTTTGAGAGAGCGGACGAACAGCTTCAAATCGGCCACGGAGGCATTGTCCCGCCCCAAACGCAGCGCTGTCTGCACCATTTCCTCGATGAAAGCTGGGGAGTGCACGCACCCGCTTTCGGCCACGAGCGTCTTGATCGCGGCTTCTTCATTTTCACTCATACGAATTGGCCAATATGACCCAGCAACGGCAAAAGGCACGAAGTTTTCACTCCCGCCTGATTGCTGCCCGCGATGCCGCCTGCTAGGCTCGCGGCTCACCATGATCGTCATCATTCGTCCGCACACCCCGCCCGACCTTGTCGAGGCGGTCATCCATGAGATTTCGCAACTCGGCTACACCCCGAACCCGATCCGCGGGGAATTCCAGACGGTCGTCGCGGCCATCGGCGACGAGACGACGCACGCCAGCCTTGAATCGCTCAACGCCCTGCCGCAGGTCGAGCGCGTGCTGCGGGTGCAAAAGCGCTACAAGCTGACCAGCCGCGAATCGCAGCCGGGCGGAACCGTGGTCGATGTCGGCGGCGGGGTCATGATCGGCGGAGCGCGCTTCGTCCTCATGGCGGGTCCCTGCTCGGTCGAGAGCGGGGAGCAGCTCATGACGACCGCGCACGCGGTCAAGGCGGCCGGGGCGCAAATTCTCCGCGGCGGCGCTTACAAGCCCCGCACCTCGCCCTACGAGTTTCAGGGGCTCGGGCCGGAGGGACTGCGGCTGCTCGAGATGGCCCGGGCGGAAACCGGCCTCCGGATCATCACCGAGGTCCTGAGCGAGCGCGACGTGGATGTCGTTGCCGCCTCCGCCGACATCCTGCAGATCGGCGCACGCAACGCGCAGAATTTCCAACTCCTCGTCGCCTGCGCCCGCAGCGGGAAGCCGGTGCTGCTCAAGCGCGGAATGAGCATGCGCATGGAGGAATGGCTCCTCGCGGCGGAATACCTGCTGGCCCACGGCAACCCGAATGTCATCCTGTGCGAGCGCGGCATCCGCACCTTTGAAAACTACACGCGCAACACCCTCGATCTTGCAGCGGTGGCAATCGCCAAGCAGGAGTCGCACCTTCCCGTGATCGTTGATCCAAGTCAGGGCTGCGGGCGCGCCGACCTGGTCAAAGTTTTGTGCCGCGGAGCCGCGGCGGTCGGGGCGGACGGTCTCATCATTGAGGTCCACCCGAACCCGGCCGAGGCGTTGAGTGACGGGCAGCAGCAGCTTGATCCGACCGCCTTCGCCGAGCTGGTCGACGGTCTGCGTCCTTTTGCCCTCGCGGCCGGACGCACCCTTTGACGGACCTTAACGGTAGTCCAGTCGGGCGAGAAGCCAGGCACCGACGCCGATGAAAAGCACGTTCGGAACCCAGAGCAGCAGGTAGGAATGGGCGGCGACGTTGTCGCGCAGCATTTCCGCAAGGACGACGAAGAAGAAATAGCTGAAAGCCAGGGCGAGGCTGATGGCAAACCCGATCGAGGTCTCCTTGCGCTGCGCGGTGACGCCGAGAGGCATGGCCACGAGGGCGAAGGCAAGGCAGGCGAAGGAAAGCGACACGCGCTTGCTCATTTCGACTTTGACTCGGTTGGCCAACTGCGGGTCTTCGGACAAACGAGCCTCCGGAAGATAGGCCCACAACTCGCCCAGCGTGTAGGCCCGGAGGGGCCGCGACATCCAGTAAGTGGAGACCAGGTCCTGCAACTCGATGGCCAGCGTGGCCTCTTCGACGGAAATGCCGTGCCGGATTTTTCCGTAATCGTCCTCCGCCTCTGGATCGCGCTGCTCAAAGCGCGCGTTGCGCAGGGTCAGGAGCAACTCGCCGCCGTCCTCATCCACGTCAATCTCGCCGCTTTGGGCCAGAATCACCCGCTCCGGCCGCGCCCCCGGCGTTTCCTCGATCAAGGTGATGCCGGTCAGCTTGTTGCCCTCTTTCCCCGAAATGAACATCTTCTTGCCCGCAAACTCGTCGATGACCTCATCGGCGACGAAGAGCGATTCGGGGTTGCTCCGCGCGATGGTCGTGATCGAGAGCCGCATGGCATCGAGGGCTCGTGGCGCCACGGTGGTGTTGATCCAAAAAGTGAACAGGCTGAGCAGCACGGCCACGCCGAGCACGGGCAGACAGACCCGCAGGAGGCTCGTTCCGCAGGCCCGCAGGGCGATCATTTCGTTGTCGGCCGACATCCGCCCGAAGACCAGCAGCACCGCGGTGAGAAACCCCCATGGCACGGTGAAGGTGAAGGAGAACGGCAACACGTAGACCATGAAGAGGAAGAGGTATTTGACCGGCACCTCACGGTTGATCATGAGGTCGAGCAACTCCTTGAAAATATTGCCCAAGACCAGCACGAGGCTGAGCACGAACAGCCCGTAGAGGGTGGTGACCACCACCCCGCGGCCGACATAGCGGTCAATAATCTTCATTCTTCGGCCGACAACAATTCGGAAGACGGCGCAGAGAGGTTAACGGCCGCGCACCCCTTTGCAAAGCGCGGGGGCAGGTTTTCTCATTGAGCGCTCCAGCCGGCAGCGGCACACTCGCCAGACCATGAACGACTCCACGGCGAATTCCCCCGAGCAACTTCATCCCGGCCCGCCCGGCGTCTTTGTCATCTTCGGTGCCTCCGGCGACCTGACCAAACGCAAACTCATCCCGGCCCTCTTCAACCTCCGCTGCTTCGGCCTCCTGCCCGAGCAGTTCGCCGTCATCGGCGTGGCCATCACCCCCGGCGATGATCAGAGTTTCCGCACCCAGATGTCATCCGACATCAAGGAGTTCGCCACCCGCCCCGTCGATCAGGCGGCGTGGGATGCATTCGTCGGCGCCTGTTATTACCTCTCCGGGGATTTCAACAGTCCCGAGGTCTTCGCCGAGCTGAAGGAAAAAATCACCGCCGTGCAGGGGGAGTGCAACATCCCCGGGGGCAACGTGGTCTTCAATCTCGCCGTCACCCCCACCCTCTTCGGCACCGTCGTCGGACACCTCGGCCAGGCCGGGCTGCTCCGGGAATCGGAGGACGGCTACCGCCGGGTCATCATCGAAAAACCTTTCGGCCGCGACCTCGACAGCGCGCGCGCGCTCAACCGGCAACTTCACGAGTCGCTCGGGGAATCGCAGATCTATCGCATCGACCACTACCTCGGGAAGGAAACGGTCCAGAACATCATGGTCTTCCGCTTCGCCAACATGATCTTCGAACCGAACTGGAATCGTCGTTACGTTGACAGCGTGCAGATCACCGTGGCCGAGTCCCTCGGGGTGGAGAACCGCGGGGGCTACCTCGACAGCTACGGCGTGCTCCGCGACATGGTGCAAAACCACATGCTCAGCGTGCTCTCGCTCATCGCCATGGAACCGCCCAGCAGCATCAGCGGCGACGCGGTGCGCAACGAGAAGGTCAAGGTGCTGGATGCCATCCGCCCGATGGAGCCCGAGGACGTCCTCGAGAATGCGGTCCGCGGACAATACGGCGCCGGAATGATCAAGGGGCACACGGTCCCGGCCTATCGCGCTGAACCCAGCGTGAACCCGCATTCGAACACCGAGACCTACGCCGCCCTGCGGCTCTTCGTCGAGAACTGGCGCTGGGCCGATGTCCCCTTTTACCTGCGCACGGGCAAGCGCCTGGCCAAGCAACTCACCCAGGTCGTCATTCGCTTCAAGCGCACGCCGCTCATGCTTTTCGGCGAAAAGGTCAAGAGCGAGTCCGGCCCCAACGCCCTCATCCTCAATATTCAGCCGCAGGAAAGCATCACCATCATGATCCGCGGCAAACGCCCCGGCCCGGGTGTGGTGGTCGAGACCATTCCCCTCGACTTCGATTACTGCCAATTCGGCCAACAGTCGCCGGCCACCGGCTACGAGACCCTGCTGCACGATTGCATGGTCGGTGACATGACCCTTTTCCACCGCGAGGACAGCGTCGATGCGTCGTGGCGCATCGTCAACCCGCTGCTCGATGTTTGGGGTGCGCTGCCGCCCCGGGATTTTCCGGACTACGAGAGCGGATCATGGGGACCGGCCGCCGCAGACAAGCTCCTCGCCCGCGACGGACGCCACTGGGAGAACCCCGCTTAGCCCGCGCCCATGGCCTCAGCTCCCCCGGTTGATGCGGATGGCGTCCAGCCCGTGGTTCTGGCCGCGGATGTCGGTGGAACAAAAACGTGGCTGGCCATCTTTCGCGCCAGCGGCCGCAACGAATCAGCCCGGCTCACCCTGCAGCGGGCGGCCAAGTTTTCCAGCGGGTCGGCCGCCAGCCTCGATCAATTGGTCACCACGTTTCTGGCCGACGAGAGAACGCCCGTCGATTTCGCCTGCTTCGGTCTGCCCGGTCCGGTCAGCGGTCGCCGGGCCAAGCTGGTCAACCTGCCGTGGGAAGTTGATGCCGATGCGCTGTCCGACCGGTTCGGCTTCCATCGTTGCGCGCTGATCAACGACCTCGTGGCCAATGCTTACGGGCTCGGGGAACTGGCCCCCGAAGACTTCGCGGTCCTTCATCCCGGGGAAACCGGCGCGGCCGGCAATCTCGCGGTCATTTCTCCCGGCACCGGTCTGGGCCAAGCCGGTGTCTTGTGGGACGGCCAACGACACATTCCCTTTGCCTGCGAGGGCGGACACAGCGACTTCGCCCCGCGCACCGAGATCGAAGTGGAGTTGCTCCTTCACCTCATCCAATCCTACGGCCACGTCAGCTTCGAGCGGGTGCTCAGCGGCAGCATGGGCATCCCCAACATTTATGCCTTTCTCCGTGACAGCGGACGTTGCCCCGAGTCGCCCGCGGTCGCGGCGCTGCTCAAGGACCATGATGCCGGCACGGTCATCTCCCAGGCTGCGGCGGATGCCTCGTGCCCGCTGTGCCTCCAGACCATGCAGATGTTTGCCGGCATCCTCGGGGCCGAGGCGGGCAACCTCGCGCTCAAGTGCATGGCCACGGGCGGCGTCTTCATCGGCGGCGGCATCGCGGCGAAAACCCTCCCGCTCCTCCGGCAGGGGGCCCTGCTCGAAGCCTTTTTCGCCAAGGGACGCTTCAGCGATTTCATGCGCCGCATCCCGCTGCGCGTCGTGCTCAATGATCGCGCCGCCCTGCTCGGGGCCGCCCGTTGCGCCCTGATCCAGGCCGCCGCCTCGTGAGCACGCTTGCTTTTCCCCCGCCCCGCATGGTCATCATGACGCCAATCCCGCGGGGGTGTAGCTCAACGGTCAGAGCAGGCGGCTCATAATCGCTTGGTTGCAGGTTCGAGTCCTGCCGCCCCCACATCTCCCCGCAAAAACATCATGCCTACATTCGACATCGTCTCCGAAGTTGACCGCCAGGAAATTCTCAACGCCATCGACCAGGCCCGGCGGGAGTTGGCCACCCGCTTTGACTTCAAGGGCTCGGAAGCGAAGCTGGAACTCGAAAAAGACGGCAACCTGCGTCTGACCGCCGAGGATGCCTCACGCCTCAAGGGCCTGCGCGAAATCGCCGTGGCCAAACTGGCCAAGCGCAACGTGGACCTGCGCAACGTGGACCAGAAAGATCCCGACATCTCCCCGCTCGGCCACGCCCGCCAACTCATCGTGTTCAAGCAAGGCCTTGACGGGGACAAGGCCAAGGAGATTTCCAAGTTCCTCAAATCCTCGGGGCTCAAAATCCAATCCGCGCTGCAGGACCGCCAGATCCGCGTGACCGGCAAAAAACGCGACGATCTGCAGGAGGCCATTGCGGCGCTCCGGGCCAAAGATTTTGGCGTGGCCCTCAACTACACCAACTTCCGGGACTAGCCCCCGCTTCAGGCCTCCAACAAGCTCACCCCGTAAGCCGCCGCGACGCGGTCGCGCGAGACGAAGCGGAGCCCTTGAATTTGGGCCTGCGCGATCAGCATGCGATCAAAAGGATCCTGATGGTGCCACGGCAGACGGGCGCTCGCGGTGGCATGTTTCGAGGTGACGGCCAGCTCCAGAAATCCACGCTCTTCAATCCCGGAACTCCAGTCCCCCGGCAGGGTCAGCTTGCCCCGCGCCCGCTTGATCTCGAGCTCCCAGACCGAAACCGCGCTGAAATAAACTGCATGGTTTGGGTCCGCAATGGCCCGGGCCGCTGGAAGGCTCAGCTTTTCCGGAGACCCCAGGGCCCAAAGCAAAGCGTGGGAATCGAGCAGGAAGTCCATGGTGGCGATCTGCTTACTCCGCTACTTTGGGCGCGGCCTCGGCGTTATCTCCATAGAACCAAGCCGCGACCTCCTTGTCCTCGTCCCAGCAATCGGGTGCCTCCTGAACCTGACCAGCCAGCCATCCGAGCGGGCGCGGCGAGCTCAGCGCACCAACCGGAACCAACTTCACCAAGGGCTTGCCAGACTTGGCCAAAACGATGACCTCACCCGCCACCGCTTCCTCGACCAGCCTTGAAAGATGGGTCTTGGCCTCGTGCATGTTAATCACTTTCACAGCAATAGTCTAGTCGGACTAAGTCTTGTGTCAAGCAGCCTCATACACCCGCGATTTCAAGCGCAATCGAGTCAAATGCCCCCGCGGGATCCTCGGCCCGCGAAATCGGACGTCCGATGACCAAGTGGGTTGCGCCCTTCCGCACGACATCCACAGGCGCAGCAATCCGTTTTTGGTCGCCGACTGCCACGCCGACCGGACGCACCCCGGGAATGACCAACAAAGCTTGCGGCCCAAGCTGTCCCCGCAGCCGCTCCACCTCCAGCGCACTGGCCACAAATCCGCGCACCCCCGCCCCCCATCCCATCGCCGCCAGCCGCCCGACCTGCTCAACGACGCTTCCCCCCACCCCGCAGACGCGCAACGTCGTTTCGTCCGAGCTGGTCAGGACCGTGACACCAAGAATGGTCGTCGCACCGCCCGCCGCCTCCACCGCGGCCGCCGCCATCTCGGGGCCGCCGGACAAATGGATCGTGCAAAGATCCACCCCGAGGCCGCGTGCGGATGAAACCGACGATGCCACCGTGTTGGGAATATCGTGCAATTTGAGGTCGAGGAAAACTCGGGCCCCGCGTTCCTTGACCGCCGCGATCGCCGACGCTCCCGCCGCGGTGAAGAGTTGCAGCCCCACCTTGTAAAATCGCGCCCGTCCGTCGAGGCGATCCATCAAGCGCTGGGCGTCATCCAGCGACGGCTCATCCAAAGCCACGATGATTTCCGCTTGGCCCCCGACCGTTGATCCGTGAAACATGTGACTGCATGCAAGTCCGCGCCTTGGCCAAAATCAATCTCAACCTGCGCGTTCTCGGACGTAACCCGTCCACCGGTTACCACGATCTTGAGTCCTGGATGGTGCCCATCAGCCTGGCTGACGATCTGCGGATCGAGCGCACGACCACGCCGGGGGTGCAGCTGACCTGCAGCGATCCAGAGCTCGATTCCGGGTCGGGTAATCTCGCGTGGCGTGCGGCGGAGGCATTTCTCGTAGCCTCTCGTCTTGACGGCGGCGTCGCGATCGAACTTCACAAGCACATTCCGCACGGGGCCGGGCTCGGGGGCGGAAGCAGCGATGCCGCGGCTGTGCTGCAAGCGCTCAACCAACTGGCCGACGCCCCGCTGGGAAATGACGCGCTCCACGCGATCGCGGTCAGCCTCGGCGCGGATGTTCCCTTCTTTCTCCGCGGCTCCGCCGCCTTGGCCCGCGGCCGCGGCGAAGTCCTCGAGTCACGCCCGCTGCCGCGTCCGCTCGACCTCCTCCTGCTCAAGCCGCCGTTCGGTGTTTCGACGGCGTGGGCCTACGGTCAGTGGGGCAAGGCTGATGGCGTTCCCGCAGCCTGGACCGCGCCGCAATTGTTGGAAGGGATCGAAATCGTCAACGATCTCGAGCGTCCGGTGTTCGCCAAATACCTCGTTCTTCCGGCGCTCAAGCAATGGCTCCTCGAGCATTCGCTTGTGGCCGCCGCGGCCATGTCCGGCTCCGGTTCGTGCCTGTTCGCGATCCTCCGCGATCCGCGCGGCGCGGACCAGTTGGCCACGGACGCCCGAGCCGAGTTCGGCGCCACGCTCTGGACGGCTTCGTGCGCGACCGCCTAACCGGACAACCTGACCAGTGGACTCATCGGTCCTGCTGCATGTTCTAGGTTGACCCGACCAGTCGTGTTCGCAACTCTGGCCCTCGCCTCGCCGATTTATGGAATTTGCCGCCCACTACCCCAAAGGTTTCCGCGCGCGCCGCGGCCTCAACTGGGCCTCCCTCGGGCTCATGTATGCGGCCTACTACATGTGCCGCTACAACTTCCGGTTTGCCACGCCGGGGATGCAGGATGAGTTCGGCTTCACCACCACGCAGATCGCCGACATGCTCGCGATCTGGTCGATCACTTACGGCACCGGGCAACTGGTCAATGGCCTGCTGACCGACCGCATCGGCGGCAAGCTCTCGATGCAGATCGGGGCCTTCGGCACCTTCGTGGTCAACATCCTCATGGGCGTGCTTCCGCTCATGGTCGTCGGCGGGGCCCTCGCAGCCACGGCAAAATTTGTCTTTGGCGCCGACTCCATTGATCCCGCCTTTGCCGCCATCGCGGTGGTTTGGCTCATCAACGGATGGTTCCAGTCCTTCGGCGCTCCCGGCATGATCAAGATCAATGCCGCGTGGTTCCGGCGCACGGAGCGCGGCACCTTCGCCGGTATTTTCGGCTTCATGATCCAACTCGGCCAGGTGGCCAGCTCGAAGCTCTCGCCCATCATCCTCAACGGCATTTCGCTCGGCATTCTCGTCATCGCCCCGGGCCAATGGCGCTGGCTCTTCATTCTCCCGCCCGCCGTCACCCTTGTGGCCGCCATTTTCATGAGCATCGCGGCTAAGCAGACCCCGGATGAGGCGGGCTACCCGGGAGTGATCGAAGACGAACTCGATAACTCCGCCGGCGTCACCGTCTCGCTCAAGGAATCCTTCAAAACAATCTTCACCCACCCTCTCGTCTGGTTCTACGCCGTGGCCTACGCCTGCACCGGGGCCGTGCGCACCAGTTCCGACCAACTCGCCATTCTTTATTTCCAGGACCAGCTCGGCATGGACATGAAGAGCAACATTCCGCCAACCGTCATCTGGACACTCGCCGCCATGCCCATGGCCGCCGTCGCCGGATCCCTTGCGTCCGGCTGGATCTCGGACAAATTTTTCAAAGGGCACCGCTCACCCGTGGCCATGGTGCTGTATTTCCTCGAAGCGGTGGTGATCGCCCTGGCTGCGGTGCTTCTCGTCAAGGGCCTGGTCGGACCGACCCCGGCCGGCGTCCTCGTTGGGTGCGGCATCCTTATCGTCATCGCCCTCACCGCCAACTCGACCCATTCGATCGTCGGGGGCGCCGCACCGATGGACATCGGCGGAAAGAAAATGGCCGGGTTCGCCGCCGGCGTCATCGACTCATTCCAATACTACGGGGCCGCTATCTCGCTTTTCATCACCGGGCGCGTTCTTGACGCCACCAAAGCCGAGCACGGCTGGCTCTTCTGGTATGTCATCATGGCTGGCTTCGGCGTGCTTGGCGGCATTTCCATGTTCCTGGTCATGCGCAAGCAGAAGAGGATGAAGGCCGCCGCCGGGGCCTGACGCCGAATCAAGGTGGATCGCGGTGTCCCCATCGCGATGACAACGCTCCGCTCCTGCATAATCGCCACGCGCGCGACCAGCCAGCCTGCAAATGACCAATCCTTACGAAAGGGCTTCGAAAAACGCCTGGGCCGACTCCGCAATCGCCCGCCGCTCGTCCGGGGATTTCTTGGCCAGCGTTTTCAAGGCCATGCCGACCCGCGGATTGCGGGCGAAGCGCGCCTCGTGCTGCGCATAAAAATTCCAGTAGAGGTAATTGAAGGGGCAAGCCTGCGGCCCGGTCTTGATCGCCGTCTGATACCGGCATCCCTCGCAGTAGTTGCTCATCCGCGCGATGTAGCCCGAACCCGCGGCGTAAGGCTTGGTCGCCATGAAACCGCCATCCGCGTGCAGCACCATCCCGAGGACATTCGCCGCCATGACCCAATCATGCGCGTCCACATACATCTCGAGATACCAGCGCAAGACCTCCGGCGGACGGACGCCGGCGAGAAGGAGAAAATTTCCCAGCACCATCAGGCGTTGGATATGGTGGTTGAACCCGGTCGCCCGGACCTGCCCGATTGTCTGACGCAGGCAATTCATCTCCGTCTCGCCGCTGTAGAAAAAATCGGGCAACGCCCGGTCCGCCCCCAGGCCATTGACTTCCGCGTAGGCCGGCATCTTCAGCCAATAGACGCCGTTGACAAATTCCCGCCATCCGGCGATCTGGCGCACAAATCCCTCCACGCTGTTCAGCGGTGCTCGCCCTTCGCGGAGGGCCTGCAACGCGCTCTCGATGCATTCGCGCGGCGTCAAGAGTCCGAGGTTGAGCACGGGCGAAAGGACCGAGTGGAAGAGCAACTCCTCGCCCTGCACCATCAGATCCTCCCACGGACCGAAACCACCGAGTCGCTGGGCGACAAAATCTTCCAGCCAGCGCAGTGCCCCGGCGCGATCGACCGGCAGCCAGAAATCCGCGACGTCCCCGGGATGATCGGCAAAATGGCGCGCCACCATCGCCATGACCTCTTGCGTGACTTTGTCCGGCACCTCTTTACGCACCCCGACTATCGGGCGCCCGGCCTTGACCCACTCGCGAAAGGTTCCCCGGTTCTCCTCGTCGAAGTTCCAGCGGCCGCCCGCCGGTTGCCCGTCCGGCTCCATCAAAAATCCGAACTCCTGCCGCACCCGCCGGTAGTGCGACTCCATGACCAGCGATTTCTTGGCCTTGGCCCACGTCGCGAAGTCCGCCCGCGGGACGAGAAACTGCCGCGTCGGCAGCACCTCGAGCGGGTATTTTTTCGTCAGTTTATCCAGCGCCGCCTGCTCGTCGTAGTTGTTCGGCTGCGTCACGAAGATGCGCTCCGGCCGATGGCGCTTCATGTGCGCGGCCAGGGCCGAATCCCACGAGGCTTGGCGCTCCCACCCGTGGTAATCCACCTCCCACCCCGCACTCCGCGCCTCGGCGGCGGCATGACGTTGGGACGAAAGAAGCAAGACCAGCCGCTGCTGATGGTAGGCGAGCTTCCGCAGAGCCCGGTCACTCTCGACGAAGAAAAGCACATCCTCGCCCCGGCGCGCCGCGGCCCGGGCCGCGTTGTCCGGCCCAAGTTGGTCGTTAAGAATCCAGATCGTCCGCGCCATGACCCCTGCTGGCATAGCGCCGGGGACTGCCCCCGGCCAGCCTCCAATGAGGGCGAACGCCATTCCTCTGCGGAGGGCGGTCGTCCCCGGCCGCCGTGGGCCTTGCGCGTTTGGACTTTAGCCAGGCGCCCCTGCCAGCAGGCGTCTCGCCCAATGCTGTTGCTTTAGCAGAAAAGATTGATCCGCAGATGGCCGCAGATTTTCGCAGATGTATTCTATAACTAGCTTCCAAAAAGACTGTTGCACTTTTCTTAATCTGCGCTCATCTGCGTGAATCTGCGGATAAAACCTTCTTAAGTAAACGGTATCGGGCGAGGCGCCCGCGCTCCCCCCCGCAATCACAGCCCGCCTACTGCGTAGACCCGGCTCAGCGCCGCAACCCGTGCCCGCCGGCCATGCCCGACGTGGCCCGCCAGTCACAAGCGCCAAGGCTCGCGAGGCCGCTCGCCCTCCGGCGCTCTCCTTTCAGCCTTTCAGCTTCTCAGCGTTTCCGCCTCTCGTCCATCCCCCCAACTCCTCCTTTACTGCCCGACTGAAAACTGAACACTCTACCCCTTTCCCATGTCCACCCGCCTGCGCAACAAAATCATCTTCCTCACCTGCATCTTTGCCTTCGCCGGGCTCGGGGCCGTGCTTTACCGCGAGTGGTTCGTGCAGAAGCCCTTCGCCGTGATTGTTTTTGTCGCGGACAATCTGGCGCCCTCGCAAGTCTCGGCCGCGCGCATTTTTGCCGGCGGGGCCGGCTTCCGCTTCCGGCTCGAGTCCCTTCCGCACACGGCCCTGGCCTCCGCACCTGCCGCGGATTACGCCGTGGCCGATTCCGCCGCCGCCGCCACCGCGCTGGCCGCCGGCCGCGTCGTCAATCGCGGCAGCCTCGGCCTCTCCCCCGATGGCAACCCGTTGGAAAGTTTGTTCGAAACCGCACGGGCCGCCGGTCGCGCCACCGGTCTCGTGGCCAACACCGCCCTCACCGCGCCCGCCGCTGCTGCCTTCTATGCGCGAGCCACCAATGCGGACGATGCGCCGGCGCTCGCCCTGCAACTGGTGGAGAGTGCCTCCGTCAACGTGATCCTCGGCGGCGGCATGACGCAACTCGTGCCCGAGGCCCAGGGCGGCGCACGGCCGGACGGCCGCGACCTCCTTCTCGACCTGCGTCAGCGAGGTTTTGACATCGTTCGCACCCGCGAGGAACTCGACAACACCCCCGGGTGGCGCAGCCCGCAGGTTTTCGGCGTCTTCGCCGACGGCGACCTTGCGTTCGTCGAGGACCAGTCGCGTTACGCCAGCCAGCCCCGCCTCGCCGACCTTGTGCGCCGCGGCATCGAGTTGCTCCAATTCAACCGCAAAGGTTACCTTCTCGTCGTCAATGCCGGTCTCGCCGGCCGCGCCGCCGAAGTCGGCCGGGGCGAAGCCGTGCTGCGTGAAATCCGCGAACTCGACGACGCCATCGCTGCCGCCCTCGACTACGCCGGCGAAAATTCCGTCATCCTTGTGACCGGCCTGACCAGCACCGGCGGGCTGACCCTCAACGCCTTTTCCTTCGCCCCCGACCGCGGCATCGCCGTCCTCGGATCAAGCCCGGCTGGCGTTCCGGCCATCACGTGGTCCACCGGCCCCGGGTCTGCCGCCTCCCCCGACACCGTCACCGTCGAGCCCGTGGCCAGCCGGACTGAGCGTCCCCAAATTGTGGCCGAGGACAACCTTGTCGTCGCCAGCGGCCCCGGCACCGAAACCATCGCCGGTTTCCTCGACCTCGCCACGCTCGGTCAGTGGCTACGGACGATGCTTTAGGTGGATCGCGATGTCCCCATCGCGATGCGATTGGTTTGCGCGTGCGCCCACCTATGTCTGGGGCAGCCGCCGGTCGGCGGCATCGGCACACATCGCGATGGGGACATCGCGATCCACCTGTTCGTGCCGAGCGCAAACCATCAAATCACGCGCCGCCCGCCGTTTTTTTCCTTGCCCTGATCAGCCAGAGAAGCGACAAACACTGCAACCTGCCTGCCATGAAAAAACTCCTCTTCCCCCTCGCCATTTCCTTCGCCCTTCTGGCCCAAACGTTCGCTGGTTCTTTCGGCCCCGGCCCGTGGGCGAGCGGGGCTTACTACCCCGGCGCCACAGACGGCAAGTATCAGGCCTCGGTCACGGGTAACAACATCAGCGGCGTCATTGGCTTCTCCATCCGCGAGGGAAGCCCGACGACGCTTTCCGCTGCGACCGCGGCTGCCGGCACCACCGAGTCAACCAACATCTCCGATGCCTCGTTCAGTGCCGCAAGTTCCGCCGCCCAAGCTTTCGACCCAGCCCAAAATTATTTTCTCATTTTCGTCAATGGCCGCACCTACACGGGGCTTGCCTCAGCCACGGTCAACGTCCTGGCCAACAGCGTGGTCGGCGCCTTGCTCGGCGCGCAGCCGAGCTTCGGATCTCAGACAAACCAAACTTTTGACAACTTAACGGTCTTCGTGCCGAACACGACCAATTTTGTCGTCATTACCAATCCGGCAGTCACGAATACCTTTGTCACTAACAGCATCGTAGTTTCAAACATCGGGGGCCTGTTCGTAACCAACAGTGTGCTTACCACGAACGTGACAGTCACCGATCCCGAGCGCATCACAAACACGACTGTCACCACTGGAGATCTTCCCTCAGCAGGTCCGACGAAGCTCGACCCGATTGCGATCCTGAACCGCGGGCTCAGCGGCGGTTTCCAGGCGCAATTGCAGAACAAGGGTGCCTACATGAGTTTTGCGGGCAACGGCCAACTCAGCACCCCGTCGGAAGCTCAAACAGTTTCCCTCTCGACGAACGCTACCGGTGATCAGGTGCAGGGAGTTCACGTTACGCAGACCGTCCCCTTTCTGGTCAACGGTCTGCGCACCTCATTCTCCACAAGTCTCTCGGTTTCCAGTCAGACCACGGGAAACTAGCCTGCCTTCTGGTTCGGCACACCCGCTCGCCGGCTTGATCGCATTTCTCCTCTTCGTGCCTGTGATTCGTGGTTATACCTCTTGGCTTGAAGTCTGAATCCGTGATGCCCCGGCCTCTCCGCTCGCGTAGCACCTCCTCCTCCGGCTTCACCATCGTGGAAGTTTTGGCGGTGGTCATCATCATCCTCATTCTTGCGTCGTTCATCGTCCCGAATTACTCCACGTGGATCAACCGCGCGCAAGAGGTCAAGTGCATGGCCAACATGCGGGCCATCCATGTCGGCCTGCTCGCCTACCTGAACGACCATCAGGAAATCTGGCCGCAAGGGCCATCACCCAAGGAAGACTCTGCCTGGGCCAAGTTCTGGATCGAAACCGTCGAGCCTTATGGCGTCCCAGCCAAAACATGGCAATGCCCCACCATGGCTGGACAATTCAAACGCGGTGAGCGTGCGCCCATTGATGGTGGCGCGATCCACTACAGCCCGACCATGTTCGACGCGCAGCCCAACACGGCCAAACGACTGTCCACCTACCCGCTCAACCAGCCCTGGCTGATCGAACGCGCCGACGCCCACGCCCAAGGCACCCTCATTGTTTTCGGCGACGGCACGATCAAGTCCTTCAATCAGGTTCTGGCCGAGCAGGGCATGCGCTGATCCAAGAAACGGAGTTGAGGGTTTGTGGTTGAGAGCCGGAACTTTCAACTCATACCAACGTCCCTTTGCGTTTCGACGATTGATCCGATGGTAGGGCCGGGCCTCCGGACCGGCCGTGTCGAATTCCCAAGAATGTTGCCGGTCGGCCCGGAGGTCCGCCCCTACCCGGGATCGTTGGGGAAAAGTCCGAAAGCTGCGGGCTGTTGGTATAAGGCTTTCAGCTGAGCACACGCCAAGTCCGCCAAGATCGCAAGGAAGTGGGAGCCCCTCGTCCCGATTTCTCCCACACCGCCCGAACCAGTCGGCAGGCCAGCAATAGTCGCAGTATGCTCCCTCCAGCCCATGAAGACTACCCCACTCTGGAGAGCTATTTTTCTCTCGGCACAAGCACCCTGTAGTGATGAATTACCGTCTTGATGAAAGCCCTTTTCCTCATCCTTGTTTTGGCGGCAATAGCGTATCTCGGCTACACATTCTTGAACCGCCCCGGCACAGCCGAAACGCAACCAGTCGAGAGCGAGGCGACTCCCACACCGACACCGGCACACACGCCAACACCGACACCCACCCCAACACCGACACCGACACCAACGCCAACCCCCAGTCCAGCTTGGACTCCAGTGGCGCGCTTGGCACCGGCGGATGTTTACTATGTGGTCAAGCCGTTCAGCGTCACAACCGAGAGTGGCATTAACGGGTTTCGCGTTGGCAAGGAGGTCAAACTCATCAAGACGGAGGGCGGCAAGATGTTCGTCACGGATGGGGAGATTGAAGGTTCCGCAACATCGGATCATTTCACCAATGACCTGAATATCGTGGATGGGATCCGGGCGAAGGCCGCGAGCGCAAGTCAGCCAGTTCCACCCCCGGCAGCCGGATCTGTGCCGCCCTCTGCCGCGAGCCCGCCGGACACGGCTAGCCAAGAGCCAGCCGACCGCCGCAAGACGGCGTTGGAAACCGAGTTGGCGAACCTCAACGTTCAACTGGCTGCATACGAAGCCAGAGTCTCGGCCGCTCGCACCGAACTCGACGATAAGGGCTACAATGAAGACGGTAGTAGAGAAAGAACAAGGGCAGTGCGGCGAAACGTCGATGGCACTCATACCGGGTATTCCGCCGGAAAGCTAACGAGCCTGAGCGACGATGCCCGGAACATCGGAATTCTTAAGCAAGCCGTGCGTGAATTGCAGGTAAAGATCAGCACCGCTGAAGCCAGACTTCGCAACCAGTAGAGGCACGAGGCCCATGGCCGGCCCTTGCGAACTCCGCTAAAGGAAGGCCTGGCTTGGGCACGGATGCCAACACGCTCCCGGGACGGGGCTCGAGGTCCCGGAAAACTTTCAGCTTTTTTGTGACACCTCGACAATCAGGTCTTTGCGCCGACGCCCACGCCCAAGGCACCCTCATTGTTTTCGGCGACGGCACGATCAAGTCCTTCAATCAGGTTCTGGTCGAGCAGGGCATGCGGGGCTGCAGGGGCTCTCGCTTGCCAATTTCCAACGCGCAGACGAAACTTGCCGACATGAGACTCAAGGCGTCGGAGCAATCCGTCATCCGCAAGCATCTGCAAACACTCGGCCCCGAGGCCGAGTCCTATCTCTTCGGCTCGCGGGCTGATGACTCGGCGCGGGGCGGCGACATTGATTTGTTGGTGCTGACCCCGACCAAGGTCCCGCTTGCGAGGATCCGCAAACTCCGCCGAGCCATCCTTGAGGAGATCGGCGAACAAAAGATCGACATCGTCAATTTGGCCCGGTCGAGTCGGCATCCCTTTAAGGCGGTGGCCTTGGAGACGGCGATCAGACTATGAAGGAGGCGAGTCTGCAACGCCTGCTGGCCGCCCATATCGAGACCCTCAATCGCGCACTGCCGTCCTTTGAAAGGTCTCTGGCAAAGTGTGCCCTCATTCCCTCGAAGGACCGCCTGAGTTTCGAGGAGGAGGAGTGTTTTGACGCCCTGACCTCGAAGTTCTCGCGTATCGCTGACATCTACTGCCCGAAGGTGCTGAAATCGCTGGTCCTTCTCCTGCGCGAAGACGCCCCGACATTCATTGACCGGGCGAACCTCTGCGAAAAGCTGTCCATTATTCCGTCAGCCGAACATCTGGTCGCCATCCGGGATCTCCGGAATACATTCGCGCACGAATACATCACGGAAAACCTGATCGAAGTCTACCGGGACACTGTCATCTTGGCTCCCGCCCTCCTCACTGCCATCGCCGCAACGAGGACATTCATCGAACAGCGTGACTTGACCCACGTTTAGCCCCGGCGTGTTTTTTCAACCACGAACGACACGAAATTTCACGAAGCTGCCGCGGACCTTGCCGCCCGCCGGAAACACCGAAGGCCCCCTGCTTTCAGACTTTGGTCTTGGCTAGGGAGCACGGCCGTCCCCGGGCCGTGATGTCAGCAGGAAAACGGGCGGGGTCCGCACTCAGGCGGACAGGCTGCCCTCGCCCCGGCTTTTCAGAGGCCCATTTGCAACGGGCCATTGATTTTATACCAATGTCCCCTTGCCATCAGACTTTTGGTCTGGGGTGCTAGGGACGGCTGGCTCAGCCGTCCGCATACTTTCTTACGGTAAAAGCAGCTGCCCGCTGGGCCAGCGGGCCCTACCGGGATCAAAACGTGGATGAGTCCAAAAGCTGCGGGACGTTGGTATTACATCCAACTTTCCCCAACTTCAGATGCGCGAATGGTGCTGCCTCCAGCGCTTCCCTTTCTTGTGCACTGGATGCCGATCCAATGCAGGAGAAGGCGCGCTTACGGGGGCGGGAGGATGGTGCCGAGGTAGTTGAGCAGGCCGTCGTAGGTCGTCACCGCGGGGGTGGTCGGGGTTTGCCAGGAACTGCCGAGCAGCCAGTTCACTGAGGTCGCGCGCAGTTGATATTGGTAGGAGCGCTGCGCAGCACTGGCCCCTGGATTGAAGTTCCCGAGGTTCTGATACATGGCGGTCAGGAAGGACACGCCTGCTCCCTTGCCTTCCGCACTCGGAGTGTAGGTGTCCATCATGTTCAGGACCGGAAACGGATCCCCATACTGTCCGCCCAAGCGCGGGTAGAACCAGCCGAGGAATTGGTTGCTGTCGTAGGCGGCGACGCCGGGGAAGGCCGTGGAGAACGATCCGGAGTTGATGATTTGCTGGGCCACCGTGGCCTGAGTGGTGGTGGCGCCGAAGGGCGGGGTCGGATTACTGGTGAACGGCGGGTAAACAGTCAGAGGCAAGAGCACGGGCGGAAGCGCAGTCTGGATAAGCAGGATCTGCTGGTCGTAGGTAACGGTCGCCGGTGCCACACCCAAGCGGTAGTAGAAGTCCAACACTCGGTTTTGCACGTCGAGGTAACGCTGGCTGTAGATGAGTTGCGCGACAAACTCGGGGCGGGTCAGGCCGTCGTTCGGATCGACCAGATTCAGATCCAACTGTTGCACATAGTAATCATACTCCGCGGCGGTCGGGACCGCGTTCAAGAGCTTGTCATACATGTCGTAGACGAAAGCCCCCGTTGTCCCAGGCGCCGGGGGGCCCACGGTGATCGTGACGGTGGCCTCGACCTGATCATTCAGGCTGTTGGTGACCACGGCGCGAATCAGGTATTCGCCTGCGGCCGTCGGCGTGAAAGCCGTCTGGAAAGGCGCGACCGTCTGAGTCGCCAGGACGATGGCGTTGGCGAAGAACTCGACGCGGGTGATGGATCCTCCACCGCCGGAGGCCGTGGCTTGGACCGTCACGAGCGACCCTGGGAGGAAACTCGCCCCATTGGCCGGGTTGGTGATCGTGATGCTCGGCGGGTTGGGCTGGGTGGCCACCAATTGCCGGATGGGCGAGAGGACGACGTTGCCAATGTTGTCGGTGACCCGGGCTTGCACCGTGTAAACACCGGCGTTGGTCAAAGGCATATCGTAGTTGTAGGGCCAAGCGGTAAGGGTGCTGGCAACCACGCCATTGACGAGGAATTCCACCTGGGCAACGGTCGAATCAGGGTCATTGACGACCAGACGCACAGGCGCGGTAGAGCCGAGAATACCTGACGCAGGCACGGTGAAGGAGGTGATCGTCGGTGGCGCGCCGTTGACTGCGCTGATGGTCACGGGCTCGGAGGTGCGGACCAACCCGGACTGCGAGTAGGCAATGGCGTTGAGGGTGTAGAGGCCGGTGGATGGCGGGACGGTGCTGACGCTGTAGGGGAAAGCGTTGTCCGTCGCAATGAGCACCCCGTTGGCGAAGAACTCCACCCGGGCGATAATTCCGGAGGCATCGGTGTTGCTGGAGATTCGAACCAGCGGCTGGCCGGTGGCCAGAGTCGCGCCCACATTGACCAGCACTTCCTCGACCTGCCCGGCGACCGTCGAGTTAATCGGCCCGGCGGTGGTGGTGAACAAGGTGCTGCCAACGACCACTTGTGAGCCGACGGTCGGGATCGTGGTGACTGTGGCCCCATTGACCGCAGGGGCCGCCGTGATCGTGGTCACAACCGGAACATACGCCGTGGCATCGACGGTCAGAGCCTGATTGACATTGACCTGCTGGTTATTGACCGGGTTGGTGATCGCAACCCGCGGGAGGACACCCGGGATGGTGTTTACGGCGGTGCTGTTTGGCGAGATGATCGAGCCGAAGTAGCGGATGACGTTGTTGTCGCCAACATTGGATTCAAAGTTCAGTTCCACAACGCGGGCTTGCACAACGTAGGCCGATGCCGCGGCCGGCGTTTCCCAGTCGTAGAAATAGACCTCGGGGTCGGCGGGATCGGGCGCACCCACGCCAACGAACACGTTGTTGGCGTAAAACTCGACCCGACGATCATCCCCGTTCGTGGCGGTTGTGTTTCCGAAGAAGACCTCGGCGCGCAAGCGGATGGTTCCTCCCGCGTCGCGGGGCGCCCCAGGCAAGAGCGAGAGCATGTTCACCGACGGCAGCGGCCGCAGGGGCAGATTGAGCACAGTGAAGCTGGGTTGGCTCAGGGTCGTGTTTCCTGCGTCGTCCGTGGCCGAGGCTCGGATCGTGCTGATCGAGAACGGCACCGTGGGCGTGTAGCGCACTCCGTAATACTCCCCGATCTGCCCGACGGTTGCCCCCGGAATGGGAAGGCCGTCGACGGTAAAGTTCACGGAACCGGGCAGAATCACCCCGTCCCCATCTGTCGCCTGAGCATTGATGAAGAAGCTGCTGCCGGTGACAAAAAACAGCTGGCCGAGGGGCTGGGTGATTTGGACCAAGGGGGCCAAGCCAACTGGATTCGGTGATTTGGCCGTGACCGTCACCGAAGCGGACTCGGTTACGTTGCCGAGGTTGTCTGTCGCCCGGGCCACGAGAACATAGGTTCCCTCGCTCGGCGGGGTGAAGGTGGTATTTGCGCCGGAGCTGAACTGGCCTCCGTCGGTAAACACATAGGGTGCCTGGGTGTCCGTGCCGACCACGACACTATTGACCACGAGCTGCACCTGGCTGACCGATCCGTCCGCATCACTGGCATTGGCCGTCACGGAAACAGGAATGCCGGGAACAACCTCGGTGCCAGCAATCGGAGTGGTGATCGAAACGGTCGGGGCACTGCCATTGGTCACGAAGACGACCACCGGGGTCGAATCGGTCACGTTGCCGAGGTTGTCCGTGGCCCGCGCCACGATTTCGTAGCGGCCGGGGGCGGTAAGCAGGTAGTCGAAGCGATAGGGTGACCCGGCGACCGTGCTGACGACAACACCGTTGACGAGGAATTCGACGCGGGCAATTGTCCCATCGACGTCGTTGGCTTGCGCCGCCAGAACCGCATTTTCGTTCACCCGGAATCCTCCCGAGTTTGTCGGGTAGTCGAGTTTGAAGAAACGCGGCGGGCTGGGCAGGCCGATTTCAAACTGCATGCGCTTGAAGTTGGCCGGGACGCCGGACTGGTCGGGCGAGACGATCGGGACAAGAGTCGAAGCCACCCACGGGGCCGTGAGGGCCGACGTTTCCCAGAGGTTGTAGGTCACCCCATTCATTGCGAGGTAGGTGAAGACAATCTTGGTGCCGCCGACCACGGTGCTGCTGATCACCGGCTCGGGGACGGGCATGGAGTTGTCACTGGTGCCGCCACTGACGGTCAGGGAAGCGGTGGGCGGGGTGCCTTGGACTCCGTTGACGATAACCGAGGTCGAGGAGGCGACCAAGCCGGCGGTCGAGTAGGCCACGGCGACGATCGAATACTGCCCAGCCGAGGGCGGCACGAAATTGACGGAGTAAGGCGCCGAGGTATCGGCGGGCGTGATCAGGTTGCCATTTTGGTAGAACTCCACCCTCTCAATGACACCCTGACCACCCGGGACGCTGGCGGTGGCCTGGACCAGCACGCCAGTGCCGACGGGCACGGTGGTGCCCGTGGACGGGGAGGTCAGGGCGACCGTGGGCAACGCCCCGACGATCGTGTTGATCGTGATGAAGTTGAGACTGGGGACGTAGACGAATACGGGCGTCACGGTAGCCCCATCATCCGGACCGGGAACGAAGATATCTCCGTTGACTGCCACCAAAGTCGCGGTCACACGCGCATAGGCTCGCGGGGTGGTCGGGACATTCCAATTCAGAAGGTAGGTTCCATCCGGCTGCAACTCGCCCTGCCCGAGGAACACGCCATCGGCGTAAAACCAGACCGAACTGTTAACGGGAGAGGTGGCGAAGAACGTCGCGCGGGCGCGCAACTGGATGACACCGCCGGCAATCGTGGGAGTTCCAGCTTGGAGATCAAAAATCTCCACCGTGGGGAAAGCCGACGCTGCAGAGTAGACGTTGATCGTCTTGATGTCGGAGATGGTCGTATTGCCATCGGCGTCCGTCGCTTGAGCGAACAGAGTGAACGTGCCCGTGCGGTTGGGCTTGAAGCGCACCGAGTAGTTGTTGTCAAAGCCTTCGACGACACCCGGCAACGGCGAGCCGCTGACAAAGAATTTCACACTGCCCGGGACGATGCCATCTGGGTCTGACGCCACAGCATTGAAAACCATATCGCTCCCGATGACGACGTAGGAGTTGCCGCTCACGGGCGTGGTGAGGAAAACCGTGGGAGGCTCCCCGGTGGGCGGGGCCACATTGAAGGTGACAGAGGCGGCTGAGGTGATCCCGCGGCTGTCCGTGGCCACGGCGCGGACGACGTAACGACCCGGGTTGTTGAAAGACTGGGTGAAGGCGTAGGGCTCGGATGTCAGAGGAGCTCCGGCCGGTGCCCCGTTGATGTAGAATTGAACCGAGGCGATGGTTTTGCCGAGTTTAGGGATGGCTTCGGCGCTGATGGCCAAGGTCGTCCGCGGCGGCACGCTCAGCCCGTTGGCGGGCGATGTGATGGTGATCTCCGGTCGGCTTTCGGTCGGCGGGGGCGCAATGCCGATGGTTTGTTGGTCGTAGAGGTAAACGTCGCGGGCGTTCTGGAAGTCGAGGGGTTCGAGGTTGTTTCGTCCGAAGACAAGGCCGCCATAGACTTCGGATCCGGAGCTGAACGAGATAAATCGTCCGTTGCCGCTGATGGACGGAGCTTGGTTGGCTGCGGTGGTAAAGGCACCCAGGCCGGTCGCCTGCTGGGCGGACACGGTGGTAGGATAGCCGAAATTGTTGAAGCTGACCTTGGTGGTGGAGACGTTCTCCGGCTGGTCGAAGCCGACAATGGACGGATCGACCTGACGGTTATGCAGGTAGACGTTCGAGGCGGGGAAGAGGTCCGGCCGGAGCAACTCGCCCTGCCTCGGGCTCGGCGGGTAGGCCTCGTCGTAAGGCGGGCCTCCATCAATATCATTTTCAGGCGTCAGCCTCTGCGCTTCGAGATTTCCGGCAATGCTGCGGAAGGCGACGATTCGTCCGTCCCCGCTGATGGTCGGCTGGTTGCTGCCCGCTGGGACGCCCTGCACTGCAGCCACGGCGTCATCGGCTTGCGTGCCTCCACCGGTCAGGTCGGTGTCCACCACAACCGGTCCTTCTCCAGGAGCCGGCGGGGCCACCGGAACGAACTTGATCGCGCCATTGCCGTCCTCGCCAGGGATGAGGCTGCGGAGGTAAATCGAGGGGCTGTAGCCCATGTTGGGCTCGGTGTTCGGCGGGGTGGTGGCGCTGGCCACCAAATCGAGGCCGGAGCTGTTGATGGCGTCGACCAAATTGTCCCGTGTCGTGCGGACGTCTTGGCCGGTGACGACAACAACGGGAGCCGGGGCGGCAATGGGCACGTCGGGGCCGATCTCAACATCCGATACTGGGGCCGGAGCATCGCTAAAGACAAAGGTCTGCTGCAGAACCGGGGGGCCATTGGGGGCTGCGGGATAGTAGATCTCGAGCTTGTCACCGTTCGCCGGGTTGTTTTGCGGAAGATTGTTGGACGAAGGGAGGCCCGGGGTCGGGCTGACAAAACTGATCGTGCCGGTGGCCACGCGGGGAATGCTCTCGCTGACGCGCACGGTGGTGTTGTTGACAAAATCACGGACAAAAACATCGGGGACTTTGTTGTAGTCACCGCCGGGCCGGACGAGCGGATCATTGGGATCCGGGAAGGTCGGCACATAGGTGCCATCGAGCGGATTGAGCACAAGGTTGTCGGCCGAGGAGGAGAAAGCAATCTGGGTGCCGTCGATGTTGACGGCGGGTTCAATGCTGTTGTTCGGCGCCCCGGGGACTTTTCTGGCCGCGTCGCCCGCATTGTTGGCGCTGACGAGACGCACGCTGCTGGCGACGAATCCGGGGGTGCCACCGCTCACCTGGACAGTGGCCCGGTAAACCTGTTCGCTTCCGCTGGCCCCATTGTCACCCATGTTCTCGAACGAGACATAGCCTACATACATGAGGCTGCCGGAGTCATCGAGGCTGACGGCCGGGCTGAGGGTCTGGCCTTGAGAGGGTTCGTCGGTCAGGTCGCTCACACTCACGAGGTAAGTGGCGATGTTGCCCGGCTCGTCGAAAATGCCGTCGGCATCGACGTCACGATCGTGCAAATAAATCTGCTGGGCCGAGTTGCCTGCCGGAATAGGGCGGCTCGGGTCCAGATTGGTGGCGACCGATTCAAAAGCGACAAAGCGCCCGGTCGCGCTCATGGACGGATTGAAGCTGTCTCCGTTGGCCAGGTCGCCACTGCTGTTGCGGCTGACCACAACCATCGTCTGGTTGGCTGGGTTCGCTACGTAAATCAAGGAGCGATTGCCGCTGTTCGTCACGCCGAGGTTGCTCGCGCGGCTGTCGAAGGCGATGAATTCGCCTCCGTCAGAACTCATGTTGGGGTTGAAGCAGTCCGTGTTGGCCCATTCGCCGGCGACACCGCTGACCAGGTAGTTTTCGCGGGTCTGACGCAGGCGCAGGAAGATTTGCTGGTTAGCCGTGAAATATTGTCCAACCGGATCGTTTGCGGGCACCCCTGGTTGCGACACCATGTCTGTCCCGCGGCCCTCGCTATTGATGAAAAGCTCCGCCGTTGCCGGCGGCACCAGCAGGTTCCGCGCGGCAGAGGCAAAGGCGATGACGTTGCCATCCGAACTGACACTCGATTGGTTGCTGGTCTCGCCACCGCCTTGGACGTATTCGCCGTCTTGATAGGAAATAGAACTGACCGCCTCGACGGTGGGAGCGGGCGACGGTCCGTCAATGGTGATCTTGGCCGAAGCATTGCTGACGAAGGTGTTGTTGTCCGGCTGGCCGTCAGTGATTTCGAGGCGGAGATTCGAGCCAAGATAACGAAGGTCCGGCGGTTCCGGCACGGTGTTCTCGGGATCGACGCGGGCAGCCACGAAGTAGGTGCCGGCGTAGTTTTGGGGAATCTTGACTTCGACTGTGACCGAGACGCTCTCGCCGACGTCGAGGACGCCGTCATCTGGTTGTGGCTGGTAAAGGCGGAGTGTGCTCTCGTAGAAAGTCGGAGTCGGTCCCACCACCGTGGTGTTGCGAATGCCGTAAGTCGGAATGAGGCCTGCCGGGGTGCCGGAGACGTCGATTTGGCGGACCTTCGAACTTCCGTCGGGGATGATCGGGGTTGGATTGACCGAGGACTCCACGGGCCGATCGCCGGACATGGTGTATTCGGAAAGCAAAAAGTCGTCGTTGTCTGGAACGACCGCATCGGACGGATTGTTCGGGTCGGTCGGGGGGCGCCAGTCGATGCTCGCGTTGTCGGTGAGCATGTTGTGGACCTTGTAAAATTCCCCGGGGAGGAGAGGGAAGATGAGGTTGTTCCAAGTGGTGGTCATGCGGATGATGTTCCCGCCCTCGTAGGTGCCCGAATTGTAAGTCACCCCCTGCATCTGGAGGTCTGGTCCATCGTTAGTATACCAGTAAATTTGACCGGCCGAGCGGCTGATCGATGGGGCCCGAAAAGCTGCATCATCGACCGGCGCCGTGGCGGGCGTGACGCCATCGCCGTAAAGCCGAAGAACGATGCTGTAGGATCCGGCGCGTTTGTTGTTGCCGGGGCGAAGCGGAAAATAGTTCAGCAAAGTGACGTCGCCCGTGCTCCATGAGCCGCTGAAAGTTTGGTTAGTCGCCGCGGTGGCCGAACCTGTCGCGGGAGTAACCGGACCGTAGAGTGTGTTGGTCGTCCCTTGCTCCAGTTGCTGGAAGAATGGATTGCCGTAAACATCAACGCCTTGGGCGTAGATGATGTAGTAATAGGGTGCGACGAGGGCCTCTGCTGGGGTCGTCCCGGGTTTTGCACCTTCGATGGTGAACGAGTAGTCCACACTCCCCGCCCCGAGGATGTAGTCGCCGGAATCCACGGTGACCTCGGTCACATTGATCTGCGCCGACGCCTTGGGCACCAGCAGGAGCAGAATGAGGGCTAAGAGACAGGCCAGGCGGGCGAGGAGGGATTGCATGAGAAATCAGGTGCTGGGCGTCAAGGTAACCACTATTGGCGAACTTTCAACCGGAGATATTGGCTGCGGGCGGCTGAAGTGGGGACAGCGGCGCGGACTTTGAGTTCCGTGGCTGTGTCGCTGAGGACGACGACCGAGGCGGGATCGCTTTTCCAGGTGCGCAGGTCGGTAGAGTATTCGACCCAGCGGGTGACCGAGGCCCCGGGGTATTTGGGCACGGTGAGGGTAAGGTAGGTCTTGCCGCTGAATAGCTCACGGCGGGGAACGGGCAGGGCGGCGGGGTCGAACAGACGAGAGTCGCCGCCCGTGAGGGCGTAGACCAAGAGGTTCGAGAGTCCACGGCCGTTGAGCACGGCCGCGGGGACGGCATTGGTGTGACCAAACCAAGCCTGGCTCCAGCGCTGGAAGCTAGCCAGGCCGTCGTTGACCTGCAAAACGAATCGGGTCGGGTCACTGCTGCCTTGCAGTGTTGTGGCCGTGACTTCGATTTCGAAGCGGCCGGCATCGAGAGGGATGCCGGTCAGGCGACCGCTGGAAAACTTCACGCCGCGCGGCAACGCGCCCGTCCGGGCGAAGGCGGCCCCGGGGGCGCTGGCGGTGAAGCCGAAGTTGAGATCGTCGCCAACCTTCACCGTGTGGAAGCCGGCCGAGGTGACGATGGGCTTGGAGCCTTCGAAGCCCGCGATGACGGCGAGGCTTCCGCGTGGGATGCCGTTGAAGCTGGTGAAGCCACCGGCCAGCAGAATGTCGCCATTAGGCAGGGTGATGGAGTCGAGCACGGATCCGTCCGCGCCGGTGCCGTCGACGTTGAACTCAGGATCAAGCGCACCGTTGGGGAACATCTGGAGAATGCGGCCCGCCGGAGTGGACGGCACGCCGAGGACGTTGTTCCCCGCCTGGGTAAACTGGCCCGAAACGAGGAGGCTGCCATCCGCACGGAGGTGCAGGTCGTTGACGACGTTGTTCAGCCCGGGGGTGAAGTTGAATTTGGGACTGACCGCGCCGGTGGAGGTGAGCTTGGCCAAGTTGTTGTAGAAGGACCGCCCGTTGAAGCTGGTGAATTGGCCACCTACGGCAATCTCGCCATCAAGCGTGACGGCGATGGTGTGGACCGGTCCATTGAAGCCGCCGGTGGGTCCGGTTCCGACGACGAAAGTGGAGTCAAGCGAGCCGTCGGCGTTAAGCCGGGCGATGCTGCGGCGCTCGGAGCCATTCACGCTGCTGAAGGCGCCACCGATGAGGATTTTTCCATCGGGCTGGAGGGCGATGGCATGGACGGCACCATTGGGCGTCGGATTGAAGGAGGAGTCGAGCGAGCCGTCCGGATTAAGGCGGGCAAGGTTGCTGCGGCTGGCTCCGCCAACCCGCGCGAAGAAACCGCCCACGAGCAGGCGGCCGTCGCTCTGCACGGCGAGGGCGCGGACGTTGGGCGGAGACTGTGCATTGGCCCCCTCGATCTGGGCATCGAAGGTCGCATCGAGGGTGCCGTCGGGCACCCCGGGCTTGCCGATGCTCACCCGAGCCAAGGCCCTAAAGGGAATGGGCGGCAAGGCCCTCGGTGGGTAGATCAGTGGGATAACCTGGGGCAGAAGCAGGCTGAAGTCCCCGGCGACATACAGGCCGTGGTCCACGTCCCCGGCCGGCAAACTCATCAGCGGAACCGGGCCATTGCTCGGGCGGGGCGGCACATAGGCCATGGCGCGCACAGCGGCATCGGGAGCGTAGTTGAGATTGAAATCCGCATCAATGGCCCCGCTGGGTTGCAGCCGGGCTACGCGCACCGCGGCATTGGTGGTATTGGTCGTGCTGAGCGTGGTGAAATCGCCACCGATGTAGAGACGGCTGGCGGAATCGGCCGCGAGGGCACGGACAAAGTTGTTGGCGGCAGGCGGCGTGAAGGCGAGGTCGACCTCACCCGGGAGGAGGTAGCCGATGACCAGATTCACTGGGGCGCTGACGCCCGTCTTGGCGTCGGTGTCGGTGGCGATTGCCGTGAGAACCGGGTTGCCGATGGCGGAGGGCGTGTAGGTGAATTCGTAGGGGGCTGCGGTGTCTGTGCCGACCGAAGCGCCGTCAACAAACAGCTCGACTCGGGCAACCGTGCCGGGCTGGAGCGATTCGTTGAGGTCGGTCGCGGTGGCGAGGACTTTGAAGGGGCGACCGGGGGGATACTTCGCGCCGGAGAACGGTGACTCGATGCGCACAACAGGAGCGCTCGGGTCCAGGATCGAGAGGTGCAATGTGTCGGTGAACGTAACACCGCCGGAAGTCGCGGAGACGCTGGCATCGAATTCGCCGACGGCGGTCGGCGTTCCGGAGATAACGCCGGTGGTTGCATTGAGACTCAAACCTGCTGGAAGACCGGTGGCCGAAAACGAAGACGGCGCATCCGTGGCGGTGATGCGGTAGGGAGTCATGGGAAACTTCGCCCGTGTCTTGACGAGGAGAGGACTCGTGATGCCTATGCCAACGGCGCGCCAAGCCGCCCTCACGGCGGGCACCCAAGCCGGGTTCAGGTCCTGCGCTGCGGTCATCCAGAGGTTCTGGACTTCTTTGAAATCCGTGTTGGCCGTGCAGTAGACGGTGAGAGTTCGATACGCGACTTTCGCCGCATTCTCGATGCTGATGCCCGCAAAGTCGTAGGCAATACCGCCGTTGTTTCCGTTCCCCCCTTCGCACAAAAGGTAGAAAAAGAAGTTTTGCACACCGCTGTTGTTGTGCACGCCCCCGTTGTCCGATGGATCGGTCGTGTAATCCTGCCAATAGGCACCTTTGTATTTGGAGGGTTGCTGGTATCCGGAGGCCAGGGTTTCGGTGCTGGATGGGTTGCGCAGATCGCGCAGCGCGGTTCCGTCTAGCCAGCAATCTTCGCCGCAAAGCCAGTCCGCCGTGCCGGGAGAGGCCGAGGGGTAACTCCCGCGCCCGTCGGGTTGGGAGCGGAACTCGACCAAAGCGCCGAAGATGTCGGAAAACGACTCGTTCAAAGCACCCGATTCATCGCTGTAATCGAGGTTCGCAGTGGTCTCGGTGACGGCATGGGTCAATTCATGCGCGCAGACATCAATCACCGCCAGCGAGTTTGCCAAGACGCCGTCGCCGTCGCCGAAATACATCGCTGTGCCGTCCCAGAAGGCGTTGACGTAATCAACATGGTAGTGGGCAACAGCGGCGACAACCGTGCCCGCCGCATCGTAGCCGTCGCGGCCGTGGACACCCTTGTAGTAGCCGAAGGTCGACTCCATGTTCGCCGCGATCGAGACCTCGACGCTGTCGCTCACGCCCCATGAAGCGGTGGCGCGGTGAGCGTAGGTATTCGCGTCGGGATAAACAGGGGCGGCGGAAATGCCCGCCGCCGAAATGCGGTCAGCCGTGATCGACGGCGCGGGTGGCGCGTTGCTTGTCGAACCGGCATTGTTGTGGACAAAATAGAAGTTGGTCGGCGAATACATGTAGTAGACCGCATTCTCGCTCCAACCGCCGAAGGTTCTCACTCCCCCTCCCTCGCCCGCGAGCACGTTGCCGGAGAGCGGCGCCGCGATCCCTCCGGAACTCGTCGGAGGCGCGATGTGACACACCCGGTTCTGCGAAGCAACAACCCCGCCGGTGGCTGCGTTGATCCAATACCTCCGAGCGTTGGCCGGCTTGTCCTGAAGGACTAGCTGGTAGGCAAGCACAGGCGATGCCCCCAGCGTGTAGACCACAAGCTCGGGCTGCTCCAGCACGCGCACGGTGGGAGAAACAAAGCCGCGGGCGGCAAAATCCTTTTGGGCGGCATCGACTGCGGCTTGGGCGGTGATGGCGGGACTAACGTCCACGGAAACATCGGGAACGTAGCGGCCATCCACGCGGTATGGAGCGCCCAATGAATCGAAATGGACTGTCAGGTCTCCTCCCACCACGGGAAGTCCGCGATGAACTTGCGCCAGACGCTGGTGACGAAAACCGAGTCGGTCGGTCTCTTCCAGCTTAGGCGCCTCGAAATCCGAGGTCGCTTCCTTGATGCGGAACAGCGGAGCAAGATTGTCCATCACGGCGATCGCCCTTTGGGCAAACGTGCCTTGATTCACTGCCTTGCTGCGCGCGCCTTTCACGCCGGAGAGCGTCTGCACGCCGAGCGATGCGGCGCTGACTTGCGAAGGCGTGCCGACGGAAGGATCCCAATTGACCACCGCCGAAGGCTGCGCGGACTTCAGCGCATCGGCCGCCTGCTGTTGCTGTGCATCGGGCCCGCGTGCAACTGCAGAGGCATTGGAATGATCGGAGGCTGAGTTTCTCTCCGGCATGATGGACCATGCAGGTCCGGCCACCGCAAGGTATAGAAGGAACGGCAGGCACCGGCGTGCGAGAAGCTGCGCAGCGAGCGCAAATGGTGCAGCCCTGCCGAAAATGCAGGGCAACTTGAGGGGCTTCATTGCGGACATTTTAGCAACAGGTCCACCAAGATCCAATTCAAAGTTGGCCGAGAATCGAGATCAGTCGAATCAAGTGGCTATCAACACAATCTGAGTTAATTCCGCCGCGCAATGCGCAGCGAGCATCGCACTTCAACGGGTTGTGCCGCCGTAAAGGAGGCCTTGGGAGGCAATGCTTGCCGAAGACCGTGACCAGGGTGCCGTCATACTCAGCGCGGCCGGCGCGGAAAAATCCCCACTGCCCGCGCGGTTTGCGGATGTCTGTCGCCGAGGTCGAAGGTGTGCGTGAGGCCGTTTCGCGTGTGCGGGCGGCTTTGCGTTGCTCGCGCAAGGCCTGGATGTCCAGGTAGCGGTGCGCCTCGATCCAGTCCTCGTGGACCTCCCGCGCCAAGGCCCGGATCAGCCTCAGGTAACCGGCCTCGTGGGGGAAGATGCGGATGGAATGGGGCCGCCGTTGGTCTCCTAACCGCTGCTTTTTGCTGAAGATTCACCTCACTTAAACGGGAGAAGCGATGCAAGAGGAAAGGCATGGGCTATAGATGGTGGGGCCACGCCAAAATCGAGCCTGCTGAAGTTCGCCCACCTCCGCACCACTATCAACGGACAAGGATGTGCCCCACCAGCCCTCGTTTTGGCTTCCATTGCGCGTCCACGCGGAGGGAGATTCCACGCATGGCCAACAGGAAAACCGGCGCACGTCCCCAGCGCCCCAACTACACTCCGCCACTCCAAACCCGCCGGGACATCGTCGAAAACTGGCTCCCGCGCTACACCGGCGTGGAGATGAATGAACTCGGCGACCATATCCTCCTGACCAACTTCTCGACCTACGTGAAGCTCTTTGCCCAGTGGCACGGGGTCAAGGTGCGGGGGAAGGACAAGCCGATGCCCAATGCCACGGCGGGGCGCATCAGCATCATCAACTTCGGCATGGGCAGCGCAACCGCCGCGACCGTCATGGACCTGCTCAGCGCCATCCACCCGAAGGCCGTCCTCTTCCTCGGCAAATGCGGCGGACTCAAGCACCGCGCCGAGCTCGGCGACCTCATCCTGCCGATCGCGGCCATTCGCGGCGAAGGCACGAGTAACGACTATTTCCCGCCCGAAGTCCCCGCCCTCCCCGCTTTCGCGCTGCAAAAAGCCATCTCGACGACCATCCGCGAGGCCGAGCGCGACTATTGGACCGGCACGGTTTACACGACCAACCGTCGTGTCTGGGAGCACGACATGGAATTCAAGGAGCACCTGAAAAAAATCCGCGCCCTCGCCATCGACATGGAGACCGCCACGATTTTCATGACCGGCTTCTACAACGAAATCACCACCGGCGCGCTCCTGCTGGTCAGCGATCAGCCCATGCTCCCCGAGGGAGTGAAGACGGCCGAGAGCGATGCCGCAGTCGATGAGACCTACG
>Ga0247833_1000693_pt1 | contig 59640 bp, 55 predicted proteins | sample LaCruzMarch2015__7_FD_187117 | JGI IMG/M metagenome (GOLD analysis project Ga0247833, IMG submission 187117) | Freshwater microbial communities from meromictic Lake La Cruz, Castile-La Mancha, Spain - LaCruzMarch2015_8m | ecosystem: Environmental > Aquatic > Freshwater > Lake | place: Spain...
GCGCGGAATGGTACGACTTCGATCCGGCCAGCGGAAGGATCACGGAAATCCGCGCCTACTACGCGGCTCCTGCCGATAACGCGGCTGTGATCAACGAGCTGGTCGCCTTCGACTACCGCGGGCGCGGTTATCCGCTTGCCAGCCGGTAGCCGCCATCTGCAGTTCCAGTATGTGGGACTCTGACTGATACCCGCACATCCGCATGACAAAACGTCCCACACGGCAACGCTAACCTGCTTCCTAATCGGGTTCGGGTCCGGCTGTATCCGGCGGGCGCCGACCGCGCCGTTCCGACAACTTCAAGCACGCGCAATCTCAACCAACTCAAAGGAGACGAACTTGACAAACCGCACAACCACCCTGGTTACCGCAATCGCACTGATGGTCACTGCGTCGACCACCCTCGCGCAACCGAAGAGCGTCAAGATGTATATCGCGGGCACCAGCGGCCCGACCGATACCCAGTCGCTTGGACATATGGAACTGAAACGGCGTCTGGAATTAGCATCCAAAGGCTTCTTCGACGTGGAAGTCAAGTTGGGCGGCGTCATGGGCGAAACCAATGACGTCACCGAACAGGCGCGCGAAGGCGTGCCGGTGCTCAACGCGACCGATCCGGGACGGATTGCCTCCTTCGTGCCCGAATATGGCGTGATCCAGATGCCGTACATCTTCACGGACTACAGCTACCTGAACAAGATCATGGACACCAAGCTGCACAAGAAGTGGGAGAAGGACTTCGAAGCTAAGGGCATCAAGCTGGTCACCTCCAATGGGTATTCCGGCGCGCGCAGCTGGATCACGAACAAGGTTGTGCGCACGCCGGCCGACCTCAAGGGCCTCAAGATCCGCACCATCGGCAGCCCCTTGTTCGTCAACTCGATCAATGCGATGGGTGGCATCGCGACCGCCATTCCCTGGGGTGAAACCTATCAGGCGCTCGAACAGAAGGTCGTCGACGGGACCGAAGCGCAGATCCCGGGCATCTACGCGATGAAGATGTTCGAGATCGCGAAGACCATCAGCCTGTCGGAGCACTTCTTCCTGATCGCGAGCATGGTCACCGGAACCAAGTTCTTCAACTCCCTGCCACCTCAATTCCAGGCCATGTTGATGACGCAGGCGTTCGAAACCTACCGGGACAACCAGGACGTGTTGAAGAAGAAATCGGAAGAGTACATCACCGAGATGAAGGGCAAGGGCGCGACCTTCGTCACGATCGACAAGACACCGTTCATCAAGGCGGTCCAGCCCGTGTATGCCGAACTGGGCTACACCAAGCTGCGCGACCAGCTCTATTCGGAACTGGGCATCAAGCAATAGTCCGTCACGGCTGACAGGCCGCCGCGAGACGGCCTTCGGTCTCCCCTTGTGCATGCACCGGCGCACCGCATCAGCGGCGTTTTGTTGCTGCGCAGGGGCCGATTTAACACCTTATTGGATTGCCGCGCATGGCCGTTTACTACCGCTGGTTCTGTCGCCTGGAAGAGGTCATCACCGGAACAATGCTCGTGCTGATCGTCGTATTGATGTTCAGCGCCGCGCTGCTGCGCGCCTTCAAACTGCCGCTGGTCTGGGCAGACGATGTTGCCAGCCTGCTGTTCTCGTGGGTGGCGTTTCTCGGCGCGGACATCGCGCTGCGGCACTCCCGGCTGGTTGGCGTCGACATCCTGGTCAACCGATGGTCGCCCAAAGCGCGCAAGGTGAGCGAGATCGTTGTGTACACCATCATGATCGCGATACTCATCGCGTTCGTCTATTTCGGAATCAGGCTGAGCATCCGCAACTGGGATCGGGACTTCCAGACGCTGTCGTTCATGAGTTATTCAGCCGTGACACTCTCGCTGCCGGTGGCGTCGGCGCTGATGATCATCAGTGCGTCGACCAAGCTTGCCAAGGTCTGCCGCCAATTCTCGGACGACTGTTACGAGGTCAGTCGCGATGTTCCGGCTCGGCCCGCCGCTAGTGGGCACGTTCTGCCTGACTGATTCCGCGCCAACCACGGTCATGGTCGACATCCGCCTGCGTTGAAGTTACGGAAACCCCACTACATGCTATATCTGTTAATCACGCTGACCATTCTGGTCGCCATCAATATGCCGATCGGGTTCGCGATTGGCATCGCTGGTGCAGTGTATTTCCTGACATCCGGGGAGATACCGTTTCCGATCACCATCCAGCGCGTGGTGGCGCAGACCCAGTCGATCGCGTTTCTGGCCGTGCCCTTCTTCATCTTTGCCGGCCATCTGATGAACCATACCGGCATCACGCACCGGCTGCTGCGCTTCGCGTCGCTGCTGACCCGGGGCATGCATGGCGGCCTGGCCCAGATGAACGTGGTGCTGAGCACGTTGATGGGGGGCATCTCGGGCTCGGCCGTGGCCGACTCCTCGATGGAGGCGCGGGTTCTGGGCCCGACCATGATCAAGCGCGGTTATTCCAGGGGTTATACGGCCGGCATCACCTGCCTGTCGTCGCTGATCACGGCGACCATCCCGCCGAGCCTGGGTCTGATCCTGTTCGGCTTCGTCGGCGAGGTCTCCATCGGCCGCCTGTTCGTCGCGGGCATCGTTCCTGGCATTTTGATGATGGTTGCCCTGATGCTGACCGTGTCCTACACATCCCGGCGCAGGAAGTACGACCCCCCCGATCCTCTTGCCGGGCCGATCACTTTGCGTGAGTTCATGACCGAAATCCGGGATTCGATCTGGGCGCTGCTGTTTCCGGTGATGCTTATCCTCGGCATCCGTTTCGGCTTGTTCACCCCGTCGGAGGCGGGCGCCTTTGCGGTCGTCTATGCCTTGCTGATCGGCACCCTGGTGTACAAGGAACTGACCTGGGCCAAGTTCAAGGAAGCGCTGTGGGAGTCCGTCGTCGACAACGGCGCGATCATCATCATCATCGCGTTGTCGGGCATCTTCGGTTACGCACTGTCGCTGGAGAACGTCACCGGGGCCGTCGGCAATGCCCTGGTGTCGCTGACGAGCGACCCCCAGTTCATGCTGATCCTGATCATGTCGTTCCTGTTCTTCGCCGGTATGCTGGTAGACAGCAACGTGATCGTGCTGCTGCTCACGCCGATCCTGTTGCCCATTGTGCGCAAGCTCGGTGTCGATCCAATCCACTTCGGCATCCTGATGATGACCATCGTCACGATGGGCGTCATGACCCCGCCCATCGGAACGGCCGTCTACATCGTGTGTGGGATATTGAAGACGCCGCTGGACGAGTACATCAAGGAAAGCTTGCCGTTTTTCGGCGCAATCCTCCTGCTCGTCTTTGTCCTGATTTTTTTGCCCGATGTCGTGACTTTTCTGCCCAATCTGGTCTACGGAGGGTAGCCTGGCCGGTGTCGGCAGTACCTGCTGGAAAATCCCATGTTGAACGTTGCCGTGATCGGCGCAGGGGGCATCGCCCCCTCGCACATCGAGGGCTTCCTGCAATTCCCGGACACGGCCCGCATCACGGCGGTGGCCAACCGTTCCAACCAGCGCGCGCACGATCTGATCGCCCGGTATGGGCTGGATGCCAAAGCGTTCGCGGACTATCGGCTGGCGCTCGATGGGGCCGACATCGTCGTGATCTGCACGCCGCCCGACAGCCATCGGGTGATTGCCGAGGCGGCGTTTGCACGCGGCGCCCACGTGCTGGTCGAAAAGCCACTGGCACCCTGCCTGGCCGACTGCGACGCGATGATCGGCGCCGCCCACAAAAGCGGCAAGCTGCTGTCCGTCGTGGCCCAGAGCCGCTTCATCAGCGCCATTCACCATGCCATTGCCATGATGCGCTCGGGCGACTATGGACGGATCCTGTTTGCGCAGGTCAACTCGTTCTGGTGGCGCGGCCAAAGCTACCACGACCTGGCCTGGCGTGGCCGGTGGGAAACCGAGGGAGGTGGCTGCACGCTGAACCAGGCCATCCACCATGTCGACCTGTTGCTGTGGAGCAAGGGCCTGCCGAGTGAAGTCACCGCCATCATGGGCAACCTGGCGCACGGCAATTCGGAGGAGGAGGACATCTCGCTGGCCCTGCTTCGGTACGCCGATGGCACGCTGGGCCAACTCAACAGCGGCCTGTTCCACCATGGCGAGCCGCAATTGCTGAACTTCCAGTTGGAGCAGGTCGGCGTCAGCCTGCCGTTCGACGTCGTGGCCAGCAAGCAGCGCAGCAACGGCTTCCCGGTAGATGACGCGGACACGGCGCAGCGCTTTCGGGCCCAGTACCAGGCGCGAGCGCCGCTGGCACATCAACACCATACCGGACAGATCGCCGATTTCTTGTCGGCCATCGAACACCAGGCTGTCCCGCTGGTCACCGGCGAGAGCGGCCGGGCCGCGCTCGAACTGGTGACCGCGGTGTACAAGTCTGCGTCGACCGGCCAAACGGTGCCATTGCCGCTGCGCCCGGACGACCCGTTTTACCGGCAGGAAGGCGACGGCACACAACACTACCCCCGCTTCAACCGCAAGAGCCGCGACATCGACGCATTCGAAGACACGGCCATCACGTCCTTCCAAGGCAAATTCTGATGGTGGCGGATGGCTGACCTGCTGGTGGCATCGGAGCTCGGGAAGCGGTATGGCGACACGCCGTCGGTCGACGGCGTCAGCTTCACGATCGGCCAGACCGATGTCGTCGGCCTGCTCGGCGCCAACGGCGCCGGCAAGTCGACGCTGATGAACATGTTGACGGGCTGCATGCCTCCGTCCTGCGGCTCGGTGTCGGTTGGCGGTCACGACATGCAGACCGCGCCGCGTGAGGCCAAGCGGCACATCGGCTACCTGCCGGAGGTCCCGCCGCTGTACATGGACATGCGCGTGCGCGAACAACTGGCGTTCGCCGCCGACCTGCGCCTGGTCGCGAAGTCTGCGCGGCAGGCCGAGATCGACCGCGTCTGCGCGCTGGTCGACATCTCCGATGTGCGAGCGCGCCTGATCCGGCAGTTGTCCAAGGGGTATCGGCAACGCGTCGGCCTGGCCCAGGCGATGATCGGCAGCCCGCCGCTGCTGATCCTGGATGAACCCACGGCGGGGCTGGATCCCAAGCAGATCCTGGACTTCCGCGCGTTGATCTCCAGGTTGAGCCGGCAACATACGATTCTGATCAGTTCCCACATCCTGGCCGAGATCACGTCGATCTGCACCCGGCTGCTTGTCATGCGCAAGGGGCAGCTGGTGGCGAACAACACACCCGCCCAGCTGAGCGACGCCCACAGCGGCGGCAAGCAGCTCGAAGTCAGGGCCCGCGGGAGCCAGGAGTCGATCACGGCGGCGCTGGCTACCGTGTCCGGCGTGACCATGCTGGGGCTGTACGTCAGTGCGGAGGCGGGCTGCTGGGACGCCACGCTGGCGATCGACCAGGATTGCGATCCGCGCGCGGCCATCTCCATGGCGCTGGCGCAGGCGGCGTGCCCTGTGCTCATGATGCGACCAGCGAACACAACCCTCGAAGAGGTTTTCATGCGGCTTGCAGCATGAGTGTCGCGCCGCGCCACCGCCAAGCAGGCTCGCACCGCGGCGTACGACGCGCGGCGACTCGCGTTGTCTCGCCAGCCGACGAATCCGCGCCATGAACGCCATCTACCGCAAGGAATTGCGCAGCACCTTCACGTCGTGGACCGGATACGTCTACCTGGCGGTGTTCTCGCTGATCAGCGGCTTCATCTTCACGACCGGCAACCTGTTGTCGCTCAACGCCGATATCAAGAGCTACTTTGGGTCGATCTGCACCGTGCTGGTTTTCCTGGTGCCGATCCTGACGATGCGCGTCTTTGCCGAGGAGCACAAGCTGCGCACGCTGCAACTGCTGTTCACCATGCCGGTGTCGCTGGGCGACATCGTCGCCGGCAAGTTCCTCGCGACGCTGACCGTGTTCTGCATCGGGCTGGTGCCGACGCTGGCCTATCCACTGATCCTGGCCTGGTACGGCAGTTTCGAGGGGGCCGTCATCGCGGGCAACTACCTGGGCCTGGTGCTGCTGGTGTCGGCCTGCATTGCGATTGGCCTGTTCGTGTCGGGCCTGACCGAGAACCAGCTCATCGCCGCCGTCGTGACCTATGCGCTGCTGCTGGCCCTGTGGTTGCCGGACATGTCCGGGCAGGACTCCGCGGCAGGCGTCTCCCGATTCCTGGCCTACCTGTCGTTGAACCAGCATTTCAAGGCATTCACCTACGGCATCTTCGACCCGGCCGACATCGTCTTCTTCGCGTCGCTGACGCTGTTGTTCCTGGCCTTTTGCGTCCTCACGCTCGACGCCCGCAAGACAGCATGACCAGCGCGCCGCAAGTCAGGCCCACCGTGGCAGCCTACCAGCCACGCAGGTTGCGCTGGCTGCTGGCTGCGGCGCTGATCGTGCTCGTGGTGTTGGTCAACGCCGTCGCGGCGCTGCTCGTGCATCGCCTGGCGCTCAGGCTGGATCTGACCGACGCCAAGGTCTACGAGCTGTCGCCGGCCAGCCGCGACGCGCTGCAGCGTCTGGACGTCCCGATCGGCATCACGGTGTTCGCCCGAGAGCAGGAATACCCTTCGATGCTGCGCGAAATCCTGAACCGCTACAGCGTATCCGGCGTGCCGGTGTCGGTCACCTACCGTGACCCGGTCAGCCATCCGGCGCTGGTCGACAACTACATGCAGCGCGGCACTCGGATCGAGAACCAGGACCTGGTCATCTCGTCCGGTGAGCGCTTCAGGCGCCACGGCATCAAGGACCTGTACACGCTCAACGACTCCGGGACCAAAGTCGTCAGCGTGCGGGCCGAGCAGCAGATCACCGGCGCGATCATGCAACTGCAAGGCCGCCAGGCGCTGGTGGTGCGGTTCTCCGACGGGCACGACGAACAGCCGTCCAAGGCATTGATGGATCTGTTCGGCAGCAACAATTACGAGGTCGCGCGCAGTGCGCTGGCGGTCGAGCGCATCGCCGATGACGTCAACACGCTCGTCATCGCATCTCCCCGGCGTGACTTCGCGGAGGCCGAAATCGCTGACGTCGAGCGCTTTCTGGGCCGGGGCGGCAGCCTGATGGTGTTCCTGGCGCCGACGGCCAAACCTCTGGACCGGCTCGAGGCCTTGCTGGCACGCTGGGGCGTCAGCGCCGGAACCGGCCTGGTATTCGAACCCAGGGCCCATGTATCGGACAACCAGGTCAACATCATTCCGATGTATGCGCAGCACCCCATCAACCGCTATTTCAGCGACTCGCGCGCCTACCTGCTGATGCCGTCGGCGCGTACCCTCGCCGCCAGCGACAAGCCCAGTTTCGACCTCGACGTCATGACGGTTCTGTCCTCGACACCCGACGCCCACGCCAAGTCGGGGACGGATTTCGCCTCCACCGCGCGCGCGCCGCCTGACCGGCAAGGTCCGTTCGACCTGGCCCTGACCGCGACCCGCAAACCAGCGCCGGCAACCCCGGGTGGCACCCCCCGGCCCGCGGCGGCGCCCGGCGCCGGCCGCATCTTCGTGGCCGGCAGCGCGGCGATGGTTGCCGATGACGTGATGGGTATGTCGAATTTCGCGAACGCCGCGTTCATGGCCCAGGTGATCCAGTGGCTGCGCCCGGATCAGCGCGTGCTGCAGATCGCGCCGAAAAAAGTCGCCCCCGACGCGCTTGCCATGCCCAGCGGCGACGCTTTTGCGCTCGGCGTCATCCTCGCCGGCGTGGTCCCGCTGCTGGCATTGCTGACCGGCGCCGTGATCGTGGTCCGCCGGCGGCGTGCCTGATGAACTACCGCAAGGCCCTTTGGCAGGTGTGTGCGGCATCGCTGGTTCTTGCCGCGCTGCTGCTCTGGCTGTTGCCCCGCGACCCGCGCCTTGCGCAAGCGCTGCCAACGACCTACCCGGTCAACAGCCTGAATGTCGCCGACATCTCGGCCGTGGCCGTGAAGAATGGCACCGACGCCTTTGGCCTGATGGTCGGCCCCGATGGCTCGGTCTCGCTGGTTGCCAAGGACGATGCCGCCGGCGCCGACTATTCTGCCGACGAGATGCGAGCGTTCATCTTCCTGCTCGCCAGGTTGACCGCCAGCCAGGCGCTGGAACCGCAGCAGAACCTGGCCGATTTCGGTCTGCGCGAGCCGCGCGCCAGCCTGGCCGTGATTCTCAGGGACGGCCGTACGTTGCGGATGCGTCTGGGCAAACCCAGCGCAGTGGGCGATGGGTATTATTTCCAGAAGGACGGTGACGCACGGGTCTTCGTGATCGGCAAACTGACCGGCGACCTGATGCTGCGCGCGCGCAGCGACTTCTGGAACAAGCAGTTGATGCCGGAACTGACGGCTCAGACCGTCAACAGCCTGACCAGCGTCCAACTCGCCTCCCGCCGGCAGCCAAATGCCAACTGGCGACTTGCGCACCGGGGCGACGCATCGTTCCAGCTGGCGCAGCCGGTGAACGGCCTGGTGCATGCCGAAAACGCGTTCAAGCTGGTGTTGTTTCCCTTGTCCGCGCTGCAGGCCGATGCGCTCGTGTCGGCCACCGGCCCGCTGCTTGCCTACGGCCTGGACCAGCCGTCCCAGGAGTTGACCTTGCAATGGGACGGCCAGCCGATCCGGATTCTGATCGCGGCCGCACCGCAGGGCGGCTTCTTCGTGAATCGCAAGGGCCATCCCGCGGTGTTCTCCCTGTCCAGCGAGAAGTCAGCGTTCCTGCGGCTGGCATATCGTGACTTGCTGGGGGACCGCGTCTACAACGGCAGCCTCGCGGCAGTCGCCGCAATCACGCTTGCCCGGCCACTGGAGCAGATCGTGTACAGGCTGAGCATCCGTGGGGAAGGCGTGGGCCTGTCCGGCGTGATGGAGGGCCGCTTGGTCCCGTATACCGAACTGGGCCGCATCCTGGCCCCGGTGTTCGACATCGGCATCGTGGCCGAAGTCGAAAACGACGCGAAGACACGCGGCGCAATCGACCACACCGTGGCCCGGGGACCTCAGACCGCCGTTTCCATCACCAACCGGGACGGCAGCACGGACCGGATCGAATTCTTCGCCAAGGACGCATCACTGAGCTACCTGCGCCTCAACGGCCGGGTCGACTTCCTGGTCTATACCCGGGCCGCCGATGCGCTGGCCGATGCGCTGGCGCAGGTGCGTCGGAATGCACCGGCCGGAGATCCCCCGGCGCGCCCCGGCTCCTGAATCAGGCTCGCCGGCACCGGGCGCGAACTGCTGCCGGCGCTATCGTGATGAGCGCAGGCGCGACGTAGACCCCACATACTCGGATTGCGAGAAAGTCCCACCCAAGGTCAACTCACCTGCGCTGCTGGCCTGCTCGCTGCCTGCGGCCGGCGCCGGGTCCTGCCGCAACACGTCGGCCTCGTACGCCGCCGCGGCCGCGCCGTCGTCGGGCTGGTAGCCCAGTGCGTAGGCCGGCGCGTTGTCGTAGTGGCGCCCGGTCGTGTCGGAGATGCCGTAGACCACCGAATACACCAGCGCGGGGTGCTCCAGCCCGATCGCGACGAGTTGTCCCAGGTCGCGCCAGCTGACCCAGTTGCCCAGGCGACGCCGGTCCAGCGGCTGCGTGTTGGCGTTGCCGATGCGGATCGCCATCACCTGCATGCCGTACTTGTACGCATACAGCGCGGCCAATGACTCGCCGAACGCCTTGCCAACCGCATACCGGCTGTCCGGGCGCAGCTGCGCCAGGGTATCGACCAACGGCCCCCCGGGCGCACGCGGATGCATGCCGACCACATGGTGCGAGCTGGCGTAGACCACGCGTGCCACACCGGCATCACGCGCCGCATCGAACACGCTGATGCTGCCCTCGACGCTGAGCCGTACCTGGTCGGGCCAGGGCGCATCGGACGTGCAGGCCGCCAAATGCACGATTGAATCGGCACCATGCAGCAGATCGCGCACGGCAGCCTGGTCCGTGATGTCGGCTACGGCCGCTGTCTCGTTCGCAGCGCAATCGGTGATGGGCTGCAAGTCCAGCAGCAGCAGTCGGTAGCCCCGTTTCGTCAATTCCCGGCGCAAGCCGGAACCAACCACTCCCGCAGCGCCGGTGATGGCAATACTCTTCATGCTGGCTGTCTCCCGGTATCTGTCATGCCCCGGCCGCTCACGCCGCCCGGCGGCACCTTGTCATTGCGTCGGCCCCGTCGCCCACACGCCGGCGGCCTGCAACAGGCCACGCGTATAACCCAGTGCGAATGACATGAAGCGTTCGCGGCCTTCGTCCAGATCCGACACCGGCACATGGTCCGGACACAGCGGGCCGGTGTAGCCGCCGCGCTGGTAGGCCTTGATCGCCTGGAACATGTCAACGTCGCCTTCGTCGGGGAACACCTCCTGGAAATCCAGATAGCCGCCCCGGATGTTGCGAAAATGGACCATGAAGATGCGGCCTGTCGCTGCAAATTCCTCGATCACCGGACTCATCGCCTCGCCGGGCCGCTTGAACATCTCGGCGACCGTGCCCTGGCAGAAGTTGAGGCCGTGGTTGCGACTTGGTGACAGTGCCAGAAAACGGCGGAGTCCGTCCGCCGATCCCATCACATGTTCGACACCGTTCAGTCCGCCGACCGGATAGGCCGGATCATGCGGATGGCAGGCCAGGCGCACGCCTGCTCGGTCGGCCGCCGGCACCAGGCCTTCGACCAGGAACTCGATCGCATCCCAACCGGCCTGCTCGCTCACTGGCGGCACGTCACGCGCGATCTTCTGACCGCACAACATGGCCGAAGCCGATCCGCCCGTCTCCTGGTTGCTTGGATAACCGACACCCCAGTAGGAATGCTTGCGGTCATCTTCGGCCGAATACTGCGCGTGTACGAAACCCGAATTCCGGGCCCCACCCCGGCCCGGCTGCAGGCCGGTGCGCGTGATGCCAACCATCTGCACGTTGTATTTCAGACAGCTGATGCCGGCATCGGAGGCCTTCTGGATATTCAGCGCCAGCGTGGCCAACTGCCGTTTCGCACCAACGAGATCGACCATCGAATCGAGCAGGATGGAGCCGACGTCGAGCGCGAAGACGTCGAGTTGCAGGTCGAAGCCCTCGACCCATTGCCGGTAAGCGGTCAGGCGCCGCGCGTCCCAATCCACAACGCCGCCGGGAGCCGACACCAGGTCGGTGCCCCGGTTGTCGATCACCACATGGGCAACACCGAGTTGTGTCGACAGCCGTAGCCGGCGTTCATCGGGATTGAGCAGTTGTTCGCTGATATACATGAAGGGTCCTTCTTGTGGGGGCGGGCGCCTGCATGGTCCCGGGTCGGAATCGGCATCCTCGTATGGCGCTTTGTTGGTCGATTGTGGGCACGAAACCCGGTCGTGCGCGGCCAAGAAGCGCGGCATGGCGGATCGGGTCCCAGGATATGGAACGAATCCGGTCCGGCGCGTGTGGTGACCGCTGCGCGTCAGATTGTCAGTTCGAACAAGCGTCCCGACAGCGGTGCGTTGCCCAGCGCATCCAGCGGCACCGAATGGCGCGCGGTCGTCACGTACAGGCGGTCACCGGCCGGCCCGCCGAACGCCAGATCGGTTGGGCACGGCACCGGTAACCCGATGACACGGTCCAGCACACCGTCCATCGAGAATCGAACCACACTCCAGCCGTTGTTCAGGCAGGTCCAGACGCCATCGCGCGCGTCGAAAGCCAGGCCGCTCACCTGCCCGGAGCCCTTGAGTACACTGGCGAGCCGACGCACCACGCGCGTGCCCTCCTGCATTCGCAGGATCGCGCCGGATTCGGGCGCTGTGGCATACAGCGATTGGTCTTCACGGCGCCAGCGCAGGCACTGCAACTGCTCCTTGCTGCGCCACTGCACGGCCATCTGGCCGTCGTCCCGCAACTGTCCTACCACCGACCCCCCGTCGATCGTGGTCATGGCTGCCCACAATACGCCGTCTTCTCCATTGCAGACCGCTTGCAGGCCCTTTTTCGGCCAATTGGCCAGCGGGCGGGAGGTGCCGTCGGCGCTCAGCGCCAGCGCGCCCTGGCCATGCGCAATGCACAACTCGTCACCGCAAGTCACGATACCCACGATCGGGGCGTCCAGGTTGATGACAAGCTTGTTGTGCCCGTCCTCCCAGGCACGCACCGAGGGCGCCAGCGTGTCCGCCCAGACCAGCCGTTGATATTGGGAGTTCCACAACAGATGCGCGCCGTGAAAGGACCAGGGGCCATCGAGCGGCCGCACCGCCGTGTCGTCCTGCTGTTGGCTGGCCAAGGGAAGTTGCGCGCCCGCACGCGCCGCCGCCTCGGCCACTTCGGGCCCGAGCAGTTCCAGCCGGGCGCGCGTCATGCGGTAGGCTGGCCCCGCGATGCTGATCGCGCCACGAACCTGGCCCCGCCCGTCGACCACCGGCGCGCCGACACAACGCACGCCGAGCAGGATCTCCTCGTCGTCGATCGCATACCCGCGTGCGCCGCAGATTTTCAGTTCGGCCTGCAGACGTTTGCGGTCGGTGATCGTCAGCGGGGTCAGCGGCTTGAGCACCATCTCCCGGATCAGCGCGTCGCGCACCGACGGCGCCAGCGCGGACAGGATGGACTTGCCCTGGCTGGTGCAGTAGGCCGGCTTGCGCTGACCCAGGTCGGCAGATGAGCGGTGGCTGTGCGCGCCGTCGCAGCGCTCGAGCGACAACACGTCGAGCCCGTCGAGCACCGCCAAGTAACAGGTCTCGCCGGTCAGGTCGCGCAAGGTGCGCATTTCGCCCACGCAGGCGGCAACGAGATCGGGCGCCGGATAGGCCTGACGCGCCATCTCGAAACACCGGAAACCCAGGCGGTACACCTTGCGCAACGGATCGCGCCGCAACAGACCACGCGCCACCAGGGTGGCAAGCAGGCGGTAACTGGTGGTTCGGGGTATGCCGAGCCGCTCGGTAATGGCGGCCCGCCCGAGCCCATGGGCGGCGGCACCCACCAGATCCAGCACGTCCAGCGCCTTTTCGAGCGAGCCCGTACCCTCCCCAATTGCCGCATGTTGCGGCGAGTCATCCCACTTATTGGGACTCTTGCGATCTTGTGTGTGCAGACCGGCCATGGTTCACGATGGTATGCCAACAGTGTCAGGCCGGGCCCATGCCACGAAAGCGCATCACCCAGCCGACCAAAGGGAGTCCCGTCATGTGAGACGAATCCACGCGCCGGTCAGCCTGGAGCATCTCGCACCGGGCACCACCCCTGGCGGATATGTCTCACATGGCGGGATCCGGCTGGGCTGAAGTCGGGTCGGTGTCCGCGCAGTCTGGTCCAACGCCTCGCCTGCGGCTATCGTGTGGTCCAGAGCTTTCAACCCGTACCAGGACCCAACCGATGAACGCCAGCCAGAACTTCGCCACCGACGACAGCTTGCCGTGGGTTGCCTCGCCACGCTACCCCGACCCCTCGATCGTCGTACTTGATCCGGCTTTTCTGCGCTATCGGCTGTTTGCCGCCAGCGTCGAGCGGCTGGCCACCGGCGCGCGCTGGATGGAAGGACCGGTGTGGTTCGGCGACGGCCGTTACCTGTTGGTCAGCGACATACCCAACAACCGTGTTCTGCGCTGGGACGAGGTCACTTGCGCGACCTCGGTCTTTCGCCAACCATCGAACTATGCCAACGGCCACACGCGCGACCTGCAGGGTCGGCTCATCACCTGCGAAGGCGCGCTCACCCGCTGTGTCACCCGCACCGAACACAACGGCAGGGTCGAGACGCTGGCCGACCGCTACGAGGGCAAACGTCTGAACTCGCCCAACGACGTGGTGTGCCAGTCCAACGGCGCGATCTGGTTCACCGACCCGCCGTTCCAGATCACCAACAACTACGAGGGCCGTGTCGCGCCACAGGAGCTGCCGGAAGCGGTCTACCGGATCGATCCCGCCACTGGCGCGCTGGCACAGGCCATCGTCGACTTGGCCGGCCCCAACGGCCTGTGTTTCTCGCCTGACGAGCGCACGCTTTACGTCGTCGAAAGCCGGGCACAGCCGAGCCGGAGGGTTTGGGCCTACGACGTGCTGGCCGATGGCGGCCTTGCCAACAAGGTGCTTCACCTGGATGCCCAGGTCCCGGGCGCGTTCGACGGCATCAAGTGTGATATCGATGGCAACATCTGGGCCGGCTGGGGCAGCAACGGCGCCGTCGACGCAGACCCGGACCCTCTCGACGGCGTCATGGTTTTCGATCCCCGCGGGAAACCGATCGGCCATATCCGCCTGCCCGAGCGTTGTGCGAATCTGTGTTTCGGCGGCGCCGCCAACAACCGCCTGTTCATGGCCGGCAGCCACTCGCTGTATGCGCTGTACGTCAACACCCAGGGGGCCGAGGTGCGTGGATGAGCGGTGGCAGGTTCCGGTCCATCGTGACAACAGCGCCAGACTCGACCCGCTGTGGGCATGACAGGAAACAAGCTCGCGACACCGCCATCGCGCACTGACAACCGGGAGCCGCCAATGGCCGGATACTTCAACACAAACAGCAGCCAACCATCAGGATGACCAAACCGACGAAGGGCACCATTGAACTGCACGCCGATGCGGCACGCGTGCGCCTGCTGCCGGGGGCGGGCGCACGGGTGTCGACACTGCGGTTATGCCAGCCCGGCAGGGGCTTTGTCGACGTGCTGCATCCTTACCCGGAGGACTCCTTTGACCCGATTCGCTGGGCCAAGGGCGGCATCTATCCACTGATGCCGTATTCGAACCGAATCGCCAATGCCATCCTGCAAATCGGTGGCGAACCCATCGTGCTGCAGCCGCACCCAGACGCTTCGCCGCACAGCTTGCACGGCAACGCACATCTGTTGCCGTGGCAGACAGTCGAGCACGACGCGACGAGCGCCGTGGTGGCGCTGGACTGTGCGCCCAGCGCTGCCTGGCCGTGGCACTATACGGCCCGCATGCGGTTCGAACTCGCGCCATCGGAACTGCGCATCGGGCTCGAGTTGCGCAACGCCGACACGCGCCTCATGCCAGCCGGTGTTGGCCTGCACCCCTACCTGCGCCATGAAGTGCAAGCGCGGCTCGGTTACCGCGCCACCACCGTGTGGCCACCGACACCCGAGTTCCTGCCTAGCTTGGCGCGCGCGCCCGAGGCGGGCGAGATCTATTGGCCGGCACGCAGCCTGCCGGCGGGCGCATTGACGCACTACGTCGGTGGCTGGGCCGGTTTTGCGCAGGTGGAGTTGCCCGAAGCTGCGTGGCTGCAGATCAGCGCGGACGCATCATTCGGCCACCTGACGGTGCACCGGCCGGACACGCTGGCCTACCTGTGCCTGGAGCCGGTGAGCCATGTGGTCAACGGCTTCAACCTGGCCGCCCGCGGCGTGCCACACACTGGAGCGCGCCTGTTGGCGCCGGGTGAGGTGATGGGTGGAGAAGTCAGCCTGAAACTACTCGGAGAAACCTGATGGCAAGCGCCGCACAACCACGGGTGACTGAGGTTCGCGTGGGGGAATAGATGCTATGGATGCCTCCCTCCTTAACCGTTCGAGAATTGTGGCACTGCGATAGAACAGCCGCTAATCAGGAAGGAGCCACCCAACATGGGTTGGATCCTCTGATGGATACGGCATCAAAGTGCCCATGGTGTGATAGACCAAGGTCTTCACTCAACCACAGAGGATCCGCCATGAATCGTAATACAGCAATGAACGCCGGACAAATCATCGGCACCATGAACGAGCAGCAAGTGATCGGTCTGGACATCGCCAAGCACGTGTTCCAGATGCACACCGTGAACATGGGTACGGGAGAGATCGTCAACGTGCAGATCGAGCGCGCCAAGGTGGCAGGGCTGCATCCAGATCCGACCCATATGACAGGCAGGCTGTAGCTACGGTGGAAGTTGCCGGCCTTGTATTACCTGGCGGCGGCCACCGCAGACGTCCCGCTGCTCGCCGCCTTCTCCCATTCATCCAGCAGATCCGCCCACCGCTGCATCATCGTCACGCGGTCGGCGAAGTGCTCGGCATGGTTGTAAGTGCGACGGACCGCATTGGGTTCTTGGTGCGCCAGTTGCCGTTCGATCCAGTCAGGTCGGTAGCCCAACTCATTGAGCCGCGTGCTGCCTGTGGTGCGGGTCGCGTGCGGGCTGTACTTTCCACTCCAGCCATGCACATGCAGCGCCTGCCGGAATGAAGCCATGGCCATCGGTTGGCTGCGGTTGTCTCGGCCTGGGAAGACATGTTCCCACTGGCCAGTGATGCCACGCAGTGCCCGCAGCAGATCCACTGCCTGCCTCGGGAGTGGCACGGTGTGCGTTCGCCGCTGCTTCGTCCGTTCGGCCGACATCCGCCAGACCGCGGCGTCAAGGTCGAACTCCGACCAGCACGCCTCCACTGCCTCACGCGGGCGGCACAGCGTCAACCACATCAGCCGAAACGCGGCGAGCGTCTCGTGGCGGCCGCCATGGCTGGCCATGTCGCGCAGCAATTGGCCGATCTCATCAACTTCAAGCGCACGCTTGTGCTGCGTCTTGTTGGGCGGAAGCGCCCGGCGCACCGGGTAGACCGGATCGCGATCCACGCGCAGGGTGGCCATCGCCAGATCGAACACGCCGGCCATGCTGCGCTTGGCCTCGGCGGCCACGCTCGGCCCGTTCTTGCGGGCGGAGGTGGTGAGCACGTCCAGCACGTGCATTGGTGTGACTTGCTTGATGGGCAGCGGCCCGATCTTGCCGAACACCACGCGTTGCAGCATGTCCAGGCGGCGCTTCTTGGTCACGGCCTCCCAGTCCTTCAGCGCCAGCCACTCGTGCGCCACGGACTCGAAGGTGGTGGCGCCGTCCTGGTCGCGGCGCAGGCGGGCAAGCTGGCGATCGTGCGCCGGATTGATGCCCTGCTTGACGAGGTCGCGTGCGCGGGTGCGCTCATCGCGCGCTTCAGCCAGCGTGAAACGGCCGCCGTCGCGGCGCGCCTTGGCCTGCTCAAGTGTCTCGCCGCGCGGTGCCACGGCGTAGTCGCCGATGGCGAACATGCTTTCCTTGGCCGCGCCCTGCACATTCAGCTTGAAACGGTAGCGCCAGGCCTTCACGCCGTTGGGCTTGACCTCGAGCACCAGGCCGGAGCCGTCCGGCAACTTGTAGGCCTTGTCGCGTGGCCGGGCTGAGCGGCATTGGGTGTCGGTGAGCATGGGGTAACTCCGGGTTGGCGTCCGTACCCACCAAATTTATGCGTGGTGGATGGACCGTACCCGCTACCTTACCCGTTTCGCGATTGGCTTGCAACAGTCCTCCCTGGCATCCGGAGGACAATTAAACACATATAAATCAACAACTTAAGATTCCAATAGCATCCCGCAAAGGCCGCCAGAATCCGGCAATCCCGTCAGGAGCTGAACAAAAAGTTCATCACATCCCCATCCTTCACCACGTATTCTTTCCCCTCCGAGCGCATCTTCCCCGCATCCTTCGCGCCCTGCTCACCCTTGAAGTTGATGAAGTCGTCGAACGCGAACGTCTGGGCCCGGATGTAGCCCTTCTCGAAATCGGTGTGGATCACGCCCGCCGCCTGCGGCCCGGTGTCACCGACATGGATGGTCCAGGCGCGCACCTCTTTCACGCCAGCGGTGAAGTAGGTCTGCAGACCGAGCAGCGTGTAGGCCGCACGGATCAGCCGGTTCAGACCCGGCTCGCTCTGGCCGAGCTCTTCGAGGAACATCTGCCGGTCCTCGTCGCTCATCTCCGACATCTCGGCTTCGAGCTTGGCGCAGATGGCCACCACCGGCGCTTTCTGGGCTTCGGCGTACGCGCGCAGGCGATCCAGGTAGGGGTTGTTCTCGAAGCCGTCCTCGGCCACATTGGCCACGAACATCGCCGGCTTGGCGGTGATCAGGAAAAACTGCTTGAGCAGCGGCAACTCTTCCTTGCTGAAGTCGAGCGTGCGTACCGGCCGGGCTTCGTTCAGCGCGGACTGGCATTTTTCGAGCAGGGCCACCAGCTTGATCGACTCCTTGTCGCCCGAGCGGGCCGTCTTGGTGACGCGGTGCAGGGCCTTCTCGACCGAGGACAGGTCCGCCAGGCAGAGCTCGGTCTGGATCACCTCGATGTCGGAGATCGGGTCGACCTTGCCGGCCACGTGGATGACGTTGTCGTCGGCGAAGCAGCGCACCACGTTGACGGTGGCATCGGTCTCGCGGATGTGGGCCAGGAACTTGTTGCCCAGGCCCTCACCCGTGCTCGCGCCCGCCACCAGGCCGGCGATGTCGACGAACTCCACGATGGCCGGCACGATGCGCTCCGGCTTGACGATGGCGGCGAGCTGCGCGAGGCGCGGGTCGGGCACCTCGACCACGCCGACATTGGGCTCGATGGTGCAGAACGGGTAGTTTTCGGCAGCGATGCCGGCCTTGGTCAGGGCATTGAACAGCGTGGACTTGCCGACATTGGGCAGTCCGACGATGCCGCATTTGAGAGACATGGAAATTCCTTCGGTATCACGCCCTGAGAGAGCGCAGGCCTCGGCAGGCCCTGGGAAAACAGCAGCGGCCGATTGTACCGACGGGGCTGCAATGATCGATCACAAGGCGCGGCGCAACATCCCTTGCCGTCGTGCTGATTGGAATTGTGTTGGTGACTCTGATACGCGTGCCGCATACAGTGATCCTGCATCGACCCACCCCCCTACGACAGGAGCAGACCATGGGTACCAGGAACGCGAATACCTCGGGCAAGTGACCGGTCATGCACGGTGGCGCAACGACCACCGGCATGTCGAACATGACGTGAACCCCGAGGGCGTCAATGGCCAGCCGGACCCGCTGCGGTGTCGGGCGCGGCACGGTCACCAGCGTCATCGAGGGGGCCTGGACGACCCACCCGACGAAATTGGACAGCGGCTACTTCCATCTGCTGTTCACCTGCGACTGGGAACTGCGCAAGAGCCCGGCCGGTGCCTGTCAGTGGGAGCCCGTGGGCATCCGGCAAGAGGACAAGCCGGTCGATGTCGAGGTCCCCTCCATCCGCCACAACCCGAGCATGACCGACGCCGACATGGCCATGAAAATGGACCCGGCGTGCCGCAGGATCTCTGCGCGCTTCCACCAGGACCCGGTGCCAGCCGGCTCCACCAGCTACGACGTGGCAGCCGTCAAGGCACGGATCGCGGCCAGCGGCCTGTCGATCGGTGACATGGTGGCGACGGCCTGGGACAGTGCACGCACCTTCCGGGGCTCCGGCATGCGGGGTGGCGCCAATGGGGCGCGTCTGCGTCTGGCGCCCCAGAAGGACTGGGAAGGCAACGAGCCTGCGCGGCTGGCGCGGGTGCTGGCGGTGCTGGAAGGCATTGCCGCCCAGAGCGGCGCAAGCCTGGCCGACGTGATCGTGCTGGCCGGCAATGTGGGCATCGAGCAGGCGGCGCGTTCGGCCGGCATGGACATCACGGAGGTGTATGCGCAGGACGACAACCATGACAGGTTCGTGCGCGACTTTGTCGCCGCATGGGCGAAGGTGATGAACGCGGACTGCTTCGACCTCTCTGCAGGCTGACACCGCGCGGGGCCGGCAGCCCCGCGCCTGACGGGGGAGGTCAGTCGAAGCGGAAATTGCCGCGCACCACCTGACCGACCCGCAGGGTCTGGTCCTGCCCCGAGACCACGATGGCATTCATGCCGAAGGTGATGGCGCCGTCCACCCGTGCATCCTGCCGGTAGGTCTGCAGCATGTCGCCCACCGTGGGGCTGCTGGTGGCAGTGACGGGGTCGATATTGGGAATGGGGCAGCGCGCGCAGGGCTTGACCGGGCGCAGTTCGACCGGGCCGCTGTCGGAGTGAAAGTGCATGGCGCCCATGCGGTCCTCGTCGTGTTCGTCCAGGCCCTCCAGCACGATGTTGGGGCGAAAGCGCTCCATGCCCACGGCTGCTTCTCCGGCGGCCAGCAGTCGCCGGTTGAGGCCGTCCAGCGAAGCCTTGCCCGTCACCAGCACCGGGTAACCGTCGCTGAACTGGTTGGGCGCCTCGACGCCACCCGTCCAGCGCAGGTTGGACAGCCGGCGGTGCTCGGGGTCGAAGCGCACCAGCCGGTATGGCCAGGGGGCGCCGCTGGCAATGTCTGGCGCCAGGAAAGTGCTGAACCACTGGGCGGCCAGGTCCCCCATGTCGTAGGCCCGCACGGTGTCGTCCCAGACGCTGACCTGGCAGGCCGCCTCGACCGTGTCGATCTGCAGGTGCAGTGCCAGCATGCCCGGCGCGCGCAGGATCAGGTCGAAATGCCGCAACCGGGGCTGGATCAGCGCCATGCGCGGCTGTTCCCGCTGCGATATGAAGTTGCCTTGGGTGTCGACCACCATCCAGGCGCGGTCCAGGTCGAGGCCGGTTTCGGTCAGCACGGCCTCGGGCAGGGCCACGCCGGCGCAGGACTTCACGGGGTAGACGAACAACTGCGCAATGCGCGCAGTCACGTCGAAGGGAGCAGCAGGGGTGTCGGTGGTCACGATGGTTCCGGGGTCAGAGAAGGGTCAAGACAAGGATTTTGCACCGCCTTTTACAATCCGCCCCATGGCAAGACCTTTGGACGTGTGCATTCGTGGTGGTGGCATCGTGGGTCATGCCCTGGCCCTGCTCCTTGCACGCGAGCGTTTGCGGGTCGGTCTGGTGGCACCCCTGCCGGCTCCAGGCAGTGTGGCGCCGGATGTGCGTGCCTATGCCCTGAATGCCCGGTCGCGGGAACTGCTCGAGCAGTTGCGCTGCTGGCCCGGCGTGCCGCACGCCACCCCGGTGCTGTCGATGCAGGTGCAGGAACCGGGCGGCGGTGCGCTCGGTTTCCATGCGTCGGACAGCGGGGTCGATGCCCTGGCCTGGATCGTCGACGTCCCCGCGCTCGAGGCCCGCCTTGCGGACGCCCTGCATTTTCAGCCCCTGATTGAACGGATGGATGTCCCGGTGCCGGCCACCCTCACGGTGGTGTGCGAGGGCCAGTCCAGTCTTTCGCGCGAGCAATTCGGTGCGGTGCTGGACGTCACCCCGTATCCCCACTGGGCCATCGCAGCCCGGGTGGACTGCGAATTGCCCCACCAGCAGACGGCCTGCCAGTGGTTCACGCCGGCCGATGTGCTGGGCTTATTGCCGATGGGCGGTGAATCCGGGAACTCCATGGCCATTGTGTGGTCTGTCAGCCAGGAACGGCGCCTTGAGTTGATGCAGATGGACGCGCAGGCCTTCGCGACGCAGTTGCAGGTGGCGACCGACGGCCGCTTTGGCGGCTTGACCTTGTCCAGCGCTCGAGCGGCCTGGCCCTTGCGGCTGGCGGTGGCGCGCAACTGGTCGGGCGTCACGGACGGCCAGGCCTGGGTGCTGGCCGGCGATGCGGCCCATGCCGTGCACCCGCTGGCGGGCCAGGGCCTGAATCTGGGCCTGGCCGATGTTGGCGAACTCGTGCGCCAGGTGCATGGGCGGGAGTACTGGCGCAGCGTCAATGACCGCGGGCTGTTGCGCCGTTACGAGCGGGCCCGCAAGGCCGACGTGGCCCTGACCGGCAGCACGACCGATGGCCTGCAGCTGCTGTTCGGGCGTGAGGGCGCCCTGTGGAAGAGCCTGCGCGACTGGGGCATGCAGGGGTTTGACCGCAGCGGGCCCTTGAAGCGATGGGTGGCGCGGCAGGCCATGGGGCGTGAAGGGCCGGGCTTTTCCGGTGCAAGCAAGAACACACTGTGATCGGACCGCGATGAAATTTCTCAAGCCCCTGTGGGCGTCATTCCTGGTGTTGCTCAGCCTCGCTGCAGGCGCCCAGGAGGCGGCCATTCGCAAAAACCTTGGCGAGCGCATTCCCCAGTTCAAGAACATCGACGAGGTCACCAAGAGCCCGATGCCCGGCCTGTTCGAGGTGCGCATCAACGGCATGGAGATCTTCTACACCGATGCCGAGGGCAACTTCCTGATCCAGGGCAGCCTGTTCGACACCCGGCAGCGCCGCAACCTCACCGAAGAGCGTGTGGACAAGCTCTCGGCCATCAGCTTCGACCTGTTGCCCGTGAAGGACGCCTTCACGATCGTGCGCGGCAATGGCAAGCGCAAGCTGGCGGTCTTCGAAGACCCCAACTGCGGCTACTGCAAGCGTTTCGAGCGCGACCTGCAGAAGGTCGACAACGTCACCATCCACATGTTCCTCTACCCGATCCTGGGGCCGGAATCCCTGGAAAAATCGCGACAGATCTGGTGCTCCAAGGACGTCGCGAAGGCCTGGGTCGACTACATGGTGCGCGACCAGGCCCCCGGGCAGACGGTCACCCCGGCCTGTGACGTGGCGGCGCTGACCCGCAATGTCGAATTCGGACGCAAGTACAAGATCAACGGCACGCCCACCCTGCTGTTTGCGGATGGCTCCAGGGTGCCTGGTGCGATCAGCTCCGCACAGGTCGAGAAGTACCTCGGCGCGTCCAAATAACATGGCGGGCCCCAACCAGCGCGCCGGTGCTGCGCCAGCACGGGCCGCCGGTCTGCGCTACCGGGTCGAGATGGCGGACCTGCATGCGCACCTGTTCCGGGTAACGCTGCGGATTGCCCGGCCCGCTGCGGTGCAGAGGCTCAGCCTGCCGGTCTGGATCCCCGGGAGTTATCTGGTGCGGGAGTTCTCGCGGCACCTTCAGCAGCTGCGCGCCGCACAGCGTGGTGCCGCGCTGGCAGTGGTGCAGGTGGACAAATGCACCTGGGACGTCAGCTGCCAGCCCGGGCAGGCACTGGAGCTTGTCTACGAGGTGTCTACGAGGTGTATGCGCTGGACAATTCGGTCCGCGCAGCCTGGCTGGATCCGCAGCGGGCCTTCTTCAACGGCACCAGCCTGTTTCTGCAGGTGCATGGCCAGCAGGAACAGCCCCACGTTGTCGAACTGGCCCCGCGCAAGGAATGCCGGCACTGGCAGGTGGCCACCGGGCTGCAGCCTGTACGGGTCGGCGCCAGCGGTTTCGGTCGGTACCAGGCCGCCGACTACGACGAACTGGTCGACTGCCCGGTGGAGATGGGCGCATTCTGGCGAGGCGCCTTCAAGGTCCGTGGCATCCCGCATGTGCTGGTGGTGGCCGGTGCCACACCCGCATTCGATGGCGACAAGTTGCTGGCCGACACCCGCCGCATCTGCGAGGTGGCCCTCGGCCTGTGGCATGGCGCGCCTGGCGGCCGGATGGCCGCGCACAAGCCGCCGCACCGGCACTACCTGTTCATGCTCAACGCGGTCGACGATGGTTATGGCGGGCTGGAGCACCGCAACTCCACCGCGCTGATCTGCGCGCGCAAGGACCTGCCCCGCCTGCATGACACCGGGGCCGGCGCCACGGCCTCCCGCCAGCAGGATGGCTACCACACGCTGCTCGGGCTGATCAGCCATGAGTACTTCCACACCTGGAACGTCAAGCGCCTGCGCCCGGCGGAGTTCACCCGCTACGACTACAGCCGCGAGAACTACACGTCACTGCTGTGGTTCTTCGAGGGTTTCACCGTAAGCGGTCTATGAACCCCGTCCCTTGACTTTTTCCTGGCGCCGTGGTGGGGCGTGCTGGCGACAGCCAGCCGCCGGGTTGACGGTCACTGCGCCGCCAGCGCGATGCGCCAAGGCATCAGTGCCTCGTAATCGTCGGCGCTCTGGGCGTTGGGCAGCGCGGTGAACAACGCAGCCAGGTAGCGGTAGGGATCGATGCCGTTGGCCTTGCAGGTCTGCACCAGCGAGTACAGGTTGGCACTGGCGTTGGCGCCGTCCACCGTATCACTGAAGAGCCAGCCTTTGCGGCCGACCACAAACGGACGAATCGAGTTCTCGCATGGGTTGTTGTCGATGGGATAGCGGCCGTCTTGAACGTAGCGAATCAGCTTGGGCCACTGCGAGCTGAAGTAGTGCAGCGCTTTGCCCAGCGCGCTGCCGGGCACCACGGCGTGCAGGTGCGTCAGCACCAAGGTCTCGATGGCCTTGATCACCGGCACGCTGTGCGCCTGCCTGAGGGCTTGGCGCTGCTGTGCATCCATGCGTAGCTCGCGCGCATTGCCCTCCACCGCGTACAGCTTGGCGATCAGCTCGATGCACTGCGCCGCCGGCTGCTCGGGCGTGCGCGCATTCTTGGGCAGCACCTGCAGTGCGTCCACCATGTAGCGTCTGGCATGCGCCCAGCAGCCCAGGTGCACCAGCTTGTGGGCGTGCGCGATCTTGTCGTAGACCTCATAGCCATCGGTCATCAACACGCAGCCTTCGCGCAACCCGGCGTACCACTGCACCGCCGCAGTGGTGCTGCGCGAGGGCGCGTAGCCAAACAGCCGGATCGGTGGCCCCGTCCCCTCGGGGCCAGAGCCCTGCGTCATCTGCACCCACATGTAGCTCTTGGCCTGCGCCGCGCGCCCGGGCTCCTTGAGCACCTGCACAGTGGTCTCGTCGCCGTACACCAGCGGCGAGTCCAGCAAGTGGTCGCGCAGCAGGTTGATCACCGGCTGCACCGCTGCACCCACGCGCACGATGCTCGCTGCCATCGTGTTGTGCGACAGGTCCGTACCACCAAAGCGCCCCAGCAGCGCCGCCTGGCGGTACAGCGGCAGCCCATCATCGAACTTGGAGGTGGCGATCCAGGCCAGCGCCGATTCGCCGAACAAGCCCTTGGGGATGATCTGTGCCGGCTTTGCAGCCAGGCGCAGGCCGCCGTCGCAGCACGGGCAGGCGTACTTCACGCGCTCGTGGCGGATCACGCGCACCTGCTGCGGGATGATGTCGAGTTGTTCGCTGGCCTCCACGCCGATCTCCACCAGCGTGGCGCCATCGTGCGCGCAGACCCGCTCGGCAGCGCTGAGTTCATGGCGCACGACGTGGCGCTCCAGTGCGGGATCCAGAGGCTTGCGCCCGCGCTTGGCGCGCTTGTGGCCGGCGATCTCGGTGTGAGGGGTGCCATCGCCGCCATTGCCGCCATCGACACCTTCTTGCTGCGCAGGCTGCGCCTTGGTGGCTGCGGCCAGCGCCTCGGCCTCGTTGAAGAACATGTCCTTCTGGTGCGTTCCAACGGCCTCGCTGCTGGCAGCAAAGACCTTGCGCATCATCTTGTTGAGCTTCTCCTGCAGCAGGTCGCGCTGGGCGCGCAGCAGGCGGTTCTGGCCGATCAGTGAATCGCGGTGGGCCTGTGCGGCGTCGCGTTCTGCTTGCACGGCCTCGCGTTGAGCCTGCGCAGCATCGCGCTCGGACTGGGCCGCATCCAGCGCCCTTTGCAGCGCTGCAAATTCTTCGATGCTGGGCGGCTTTGTCATTGGTATTTCTGACCCCGCACCCAGCATCGAAGTTCCCTCAAGCCGCGCGTTTGTAGCGCAATATTTCGTGCCCGCGCATGGCCGCCAGATCGATGCCTTCGAGCAGCCAGTGCAGTTGCTGTACGCTGAGTTCCACCACCCGCTGATTGTCGCGCGGCCAGATGAAGCGCTCGCTCTCCAGGCGCTTTTGCAAGAGCCAGAATCCGTTGCGGCTCCAGCCCAGAATCTTGATGCGATCACGCCTGCGGTTGCCAAATACGTACAGCGCATCGGCAAACGGATCGAGCGCCAGGTCATGCTCCACCAGCGCGGCCAGGCCGTTGATGTTCTTGCGAAAGTCGATCGGCTCGCGGTGCAGGTACACCGCAAGCGCGGCGTTCAATCGAAACATGGCAGCCCCGCCAGCGTGTGCAGCAAGTTGGCCTGCGCCGAGGCATTGGCGGGCTCGCTGGCCCAGCTCAGCACCACGCCGTTGGCCAGTCGTGCCTGCATCTCCAAAGCGCCGCCGGTGATGCCGCCGTGCTGTGGCGCAGGCGGGTCCTTCACCAGCTCCGCTGGACGGACCTTGACCGGCACAAAGGCCGATGATTGGCGCGCCCTGGCCGCCTTCGCTCTGGCCTCCCGGTACCGCGACTCATACAGCCGGCGCACGTTGATGCCGTGCTGCGCCGCGTACGCGATCAGGCTCATGCCCGATGTCTCGGCGGCCTTCAGATGCGCCTGCCATTTACCCTGTTCCATTCCCATTGCGTCCTCCTGGTTAAACGCATGGGTTTAAAGGGTTCAGCGTTCCGGGGGAAGGACGGGGTTCATGGACCGCTTACGTTTCACCAGCTACTACGACGACCTGCTGCTGCGCCGCGCCGGCCTGCTGGACGATGCGCTGTATCTGAAGTCGCTCACCAAGACACTCAACCAGGTGCTGCAGACGCCCGGGCGTCTGGTGCAGTCGGTCGCGCAGGCCAGCACCGATGCCTGGGTCAAGTACTACCGCCAGGACGAGAACACGCCCAATGCCACGGTGAGCTATTACACCAAGGGAGCGGCAGTCGGCCTGTGCCTGGACCTGCACCTGCGCAGGCAGGGCGTCACCACGCTGGACGCCGTTCTGCGGGCCCTGTGGGCGCGCACCGGCGGCGGGCCGATGGCGGAGCAGGACCTGCTCGAGGTGCTGCAGGCGCTCAGCGGCCGCTCCTGGGCCGATGAACTCGCAGCCTGGGTGCACGGCACCGGCGAGTTGCCGCTCAAGCCGGTGCTGGAGGCCCAGGGTGTGAAGGTGCTCGACGAACCGGCACAGCCGGCGCAGGCCCTGGGGCTGAGGGTCGTGGAGAACCATGCCATCCAGGTGCGCACCGTGCTGCGCGGTGGCGCCGCCGAACAGGCGGGTTTTGCCGCTGGCGACGAATGGCTGGGCATCGTGTGCGGCACCGCAGCGGGGGCCACGGCCTGGCGCATCCAGCGCCTGGAGGATCTGGGCCAGTACGCGGCGCCCGGCTCGGCAGTGACTGCGCTGGTGTCCCGCGATCGCCGCATCCTGCACCTGAACCTGCAGTTGCCGCGTGCCGTGACCACCTGGCGCCTGAGCGCGCGGGACCCGGCCCTGATGGGCAGCTGGCTGGGCGGCGCCTGAGCGAACGCTGCCTCCGGCTCAGGCCGGCGGCAGATTCGCCTCGATCAATGCGCCGAAGGCTTCGGCCTGCGTGCGGCCCCGCACCTCGTTCACCACGGCATAGGCCCGCCGGATCGACTCGATGAATTCGGCGCGGTTGCGGGTAGCCTCGATGCGCATGCACAGGGCTTCCGATGTCGGCCCCAGGATCTGCATCAGCTGCCGGCTGGCGAGGGCCTTGGCCTGCGGCAGGGGGATAGGGCCCGCCGGCGCTGCGGCAGGCGGCTCGGGCGCCAGCGGGGCAGGTACGGTGGACATCGCGCCCGGGGGGCGGGTGGTGATCAGGCCATCGGTTTCCAGTTGCGTCAGCATCTGGGCCACGTCGCCCAGCCCCGCTGCCAGCTGCAGCAAGGCGCTCTGCGGCCGCTGGCCATCGACGAGGATGAGCAGCGAGCGTGCGCGCCCGACCACGCCATGCGCCCGCTGTGCGATGGCCTCCTGGCCCTTGGTGGTTTTCCGGTAGATGGGGTCCACAGGCAAGCGCGCGTTATTGGCCGGTGAACACCGGCGGGCGTTTCTGCAGGAAGGCCGTCACGCCTTCCAGGTAATCATGCGTGCGCCCCATCGCCGACTGGGTGTCGCGCTCGATGTCGAGCTGCGCATCCAGCGTGCGCTGGTTGGCCTCGCGCAGCACCGTGCGGGTCGCCACCAGCGCCTGGGTCGGCATGGCGGCCAGGCGCTGGGCCAGCGCGGTGGCGGCGGCCAGGCAGTCGTCGGCCACGTCCCACACCAGGCCCCATTCCTTGGCCTGGGCGGCCGGCAGCTTGTCACCGGTCATCGCCAGGCCCATGGCCCGCGCCAGGCCCAGGCGCTGCGTCAGGAACCAGGTGCCACCGGCATCCGGAATCAGGCCGATCTTGCTGAAGGCCTGGATGAAGCTGGCGGCCGGTGCGGCAATCGCGATGTCGCAGGTCATGGCCAGCGAGGCGCCGGCGCCCGCCGCCACGCCATTGACGGCGGCCAGGGTGGGCATGCGCAGCCGCTGCAGCCGACGCACCGTGGGGTTGAAGGCCTGCTCGATCAGGGGGCCGGGGTCGGCGCGTTGTACCTGGTCCGGGCCGGGTTGCAGGTCGAATTCGGACAGGTCGGCGCCGGCGCTGAAGCCGCGCCCGGCGCCGGTGATCACCAGCGCGCGGATGGCGGGGTTGGCCTCGGCCTGGTCCAGCGCGGCCCACAGGTCGCGGTGCATCTGGCGGGTGAAACTGTTCAGGGCCTGCGGGCGGTTCAGGGTGGCGATGGCAACGGCCCCCTGCTCGGCATACAGCACGGTCGGTTCGGTCATGGATGTCCTTGTTTTCCTGTGTCGGCAATTTAACACCGTGCCCCCTGCCTGCGGACGCGTGAATTCCCTTAAGCTCACCGCTCTTTCTGGCAAACCGAGGACTCTTCCATGAATTTCGAAATGATCACCGTGCGCACCGAGGGCGAACGGGTGGGTGTCATCACGCTCAACCGCCCCAAGCAGCTCAACGCGCTGAACGACCAGCTCATCAACGAGCTGGGCGATGCGCTCAAGGCCTTCGACGCCGACCCCGCCATCGGCTGCATGGTGCTGACCGGCAGCGAGAAGGCCTTTGCCGCCGGCGCCGACATCGGCGCCATGGCCAGCTACAGCTTCGCCGACGTCTACAAGGGCGACTACATCACCCGCAACTGGGAGCAGATCCGCAGCATCCGCAAGCCCGTGATCGCCGCCGTGAGCGGTTTCGCGCTGGGTGGCGGCTGCGAACTGGCCATGATGTGCGACTTCATCATTGCGGCCGACAACGCGCGTTTCGGCCAGCCCGAGATCAAGCTGGGCATCATCCCCGGCGCGGGCGGCACGCAGCGCCTGCCACGCGCGGTGGGCAAGGCCAAGGCCATGGACCTGGCCCTGACCGGCCGCATGATGGACGCCGCCGAGGCCGAGCGTGCCGGGCTGGTGAGCCGCGTCGTGCCGCTGGACAAGCTGATGGACGAAACCCTGGGCGCCGCGCTGATGATCTGCGACTATTCGCAAATCGCGGTGATGGCGGCCAAGGAGTCGGTCAACCGCGCCTTCGAGGGCAGCCTGAGCGACGGCATCCTGTTCGAGCGCCGCCTGTTCCATGCGCTGTTTGCCACGGCAGACCAGAAGGAAGGCATGGACGCTTTCGTGAACAAGCGCAAGGCGGTTTTCAAGCACCAGTAAGGCGAGCCGCAAGCCTGGCTATAATTCGCGGTTTCTTAACGGCGCTTTAGCTCAGTCGGTTAGAGCGATGGAATCATAATCCACAGGTCCGCGGTTCGAATCCGTGAAGCGCCACCACCAGTACATCCAGATAGCTCCACAAGAGCTCAAAGCCCTAAGTAAATCAACGACTTAGGGCTTTTTCATGTCCACATGAGACCGGGTAGGGTTGCTTGCATCGTCTCCCTGACCGGGTAACAATCAGGGTAACTGGCCCTCTGCGGCCATTCCGAACGAAAGTTACCCGGTATGGCCGCTACAGACATCCTCTCTGACAAGACTATCCGTGCAGCGAACATGGGCGCAGTGCAGGGTCACCATCTCAAGTTGCCAACACCTGGCATCAGCAAGATTGCCACCACAAGAAAAAAACCTTTAGAACCGCCAAGTTATTGATGCAATTGGCGTCGGGCCGAAAAAATCAGCCATTTCGGGGGTTTGGTGTCGAACTCGGGAGCCCACCACCCCCCATCAGAAAAGCCTGCTACGTGGCCTGTAGCAGGCTTTTTGCGTCCAGGCCCGTGGAATCCGCCGTCTTCCGGGATGCCAACCTCCTCACCGCGCCAACTGATTGATCGACCGCACCATGTCCTTCAGGTCCTGCACCATCCCTGTATTGGAATAGCCGTGCAGTTGAGACAGCGCCATGAACGCGAGCGGAAGGACCACCAGCACCACGATCACCACCAGGAAGGCCACCAGGGCGGTGGGTATGCGCCGCGCCAGATCGTGGACGCGGCGCCTGCCGACGGCGCGCACACCGCCGGCGCGACAGACCTTGCAGATGTATTGGCCATAGCGGTTTTTGTGGACCTCGTCGCGGTGCACCAGGGTGCTGCACGCATTGCAGGTGCGCATGTCGGGGGCGGCGTGGGGCGAGGCCGATGCTGGCATGGGGCGCGAAAAGAGGTGACCGGTCGTTGCCCGCTACTGTAACCGAGCAGACCCGGCCCCTACGCAGCGTGCCCGCGCAGCCCGTCAGGGCAGGTCGAGCCGGGCCAGCACCCGCAGCCGCCCGTCGACACCGCCCGGCGCCAGCAGCACGCCACCGCCGGAGGCGGTGTTCTCGCCCGTCAGGTCTGCAATCACGAACATGTGGGTCACCCAGACCTCGAAGCTGCCGCGCTGGCGCGCCGCCGCCGCGACGGCGGCCTGCAAAACCTGGAGGCGCTTGGCGCGCACCTCGGCAGTCTGGCCCGTCGGCGAACCCAGGGCATCCCAGGCCTGGGCAGCGCCGAACGCCAAGGTGGCGGTGTCCATGCACCAGGGGCTTGAACGCACGCGTGCCGGGCGCAGGGTGCGGGCGCTGAACCAGGCACCGATGGCGCGGGCCTGTGCCCGGCCCTCGTCGTTCAGGTTGCGCTGGGTTGCGCAGTTGCCCAGCGCAAACTCGGGCGGGTCGAATGTGCCGGGGGCCAACGCGTGGCGGAACGCCGCCACCACGCCTCCGCGGCGCAGCAGCGCCGGCAATTCCTGGTGTGCATCGGCGGCCCAGGCGGGCGCGAGCACGCCGGCGGCCAGTCCGGCCAACAATGTCTGGCGGCGGGTCGGCATCAGCATGGGGCAGGCTCCTTGGGGCGTCGGACGCAGAAGCCTTGCATGGTAGGCCGGGCCATGGATTCCTGCCGGGCGCGTCTGGAAGGTACACTCGGCGCAGACGGTCTTTCGCTTGACTGCATTTGTTTCACAGCCTCTGGATGAACACCATGAACCGCTGTCAATCCCTGGTCTTTCGCCCGGCGTTCCGCCGGCTCCTGACACTGTGCATCGCCGGTGCAGCCCTGGCCGCACAGGCCCAGCAGCAGGCGCAGCCATTGCCGCCCGAACAGCAGCAACAGCGGCCCCAGGGCGTGCGCCAGTTTCCCGCGGCTGCGCTGCGTGCCACGCTGTCCGTCTCCGCGCCCCCCGACATCCTGCTCAACGGCAACCGGGAGCGGCTGGCGCCCGGCGCGCGCATCCGCAATACCAACAACATGCTGGTGGTGTCGGCGTCGCTGGTCGGCGCCACCTACATCGTCAACTATGTGCGCGAGCCGCAGGGCCTGGTCAAGGACGTCTGGCTGCTGACCGAGGCCGAGGTGGCCGAGAAGCGCAAGGGCATGGAGCCGGTGACGAATTTCACCTTCCAGTCGGATGCCGACAAGCCACGCACCGACGACGGCAAGACGCCGTTCCAGCTGTTGCCCAAGTTCCCCCGGCAGTAAGGGCAGGGCTCCGCAGCCCACGCCATGCCTGACCGCCCACCGGTCTCCCGCGCGGCGCCAGTCAGCCGCTCCCGCATCGAGTCACCAGGAAAGTTCCGGACACCATGAGCAAGAAAGTATTCATCAAGACCTTCGGCTGCCAGATGAACGAGTACGACTCGGACAAGATGGTCGACGTGTTGCGCGCCGCCGAGGGCTACGAGCCCACGCAGGACGTCGAACAGGCCGACCTGATCCTGTTCAACACCTGCTCGGTGCGCGAGAAGGCGCAGGAGAAGGTGTTCTCCGACCTGGGTCGCATCAAGCACCTCAAGCAGCGCGGCGTGCAGATCGGTGTCGGCGGCTGCGTGGCCAGCCAGGAAGGCTCGGCCATCATCGAGCGTGCGCCCTATGTGGATGTGGTGTTCGGCCCGCAGACGCTGCACCGCCTGCCCGAGATGCTGCGCCAGCGCCAGGCGCAGGGCCGCCAGCAGGTGGACATCAGTTTCCCCGAGATCGAGAAGTTCGACCACCTGCCGCCGGCGCGGGTCGAGGGCGCCACGGCCTTTGTCAGCATCATGGAGGGCTGCTCCAAGTACTGCAGTTATTGCGTGGTGCCCTACACCCGGGGCGAGGAGGTGTCGCGCCCCTTCGAGGACGTGCTGGTCGAGATCGCCGGCCTGGCGGACCAGGGCGTGAAGGAGGTGACGCTGCTGGGCCAGAACGTCAACGCCTACCGCGCGCCGATGGGCGGCAGCGCCGAGTTGGCCGACCTGGCCACGCTGATCGAGTATGTGGCAGACGTGCCCGGCATCGAGCGCATCCGCTACACCACCAGCCATCCGAACGAGTTCACGCCTGCGCTGATTGCGGTCTATGGCCGGGTGCCGCAACTGGTCAGCCACCTGCACCTGCCCGTGCAGCATGGCTCCGACCGCATCCTGATGGCGATGAAGCGTGGCTACACGGCCATGGAGTACAAGTCCACCGTGCGCAAGCTGCGCGCGGTCCGGCCGGAGCTGTCGCTGTCCAGCGACTTCATCGTCGGCTTCCCGGGCGAGACCGAGGAAGACTTCGGCCGCATGATGAAGCTCATCGACGACACCGGCTTCGACAACTCCTTCAGCTTCATCTTCAGCCCGCGCCCCGGTACGCCGGCGGCCGCCCTGCACGACGACACCCCGCATGCCGTCAAGCTGGAGCGGCTGCAGCGCCTGCAGGCCGCCATCGATGCGAACGTGCGCAGCATCAGCGCGAGCCGGCTGGGCACGGTGCAGCGGGTGCTGGTGGAGGGCGCCGCGCGCAAGAACGCGGCCGAGCTGTTCGGCCGCACCGAATGCAACCGTGCGGTGGTGTTCCCGGGCGCGGCGCGGCTGATCGGGCAGATGGTGGACGTGCGCATCACCGAGGCGCCGCAGCGCGCGTTGCGCGGCGAGGTGCTGGTGCGCGAGACTGCCGCCTAGAAGGGCATGCCGGGCATGCCTTTCATGCCCTTCATGCCGGCCATGCGCTTCATCATCTTCATCATCCCGCCGCCCTTCATCTTCTTCATCATCTCCTGCATCTGCTCGAATTCCTTGAGCATGCGGTTGACTTCCTGCACATGCACGCCAGCGCCCTGGGCGATGCGCCGCTTGCGGGTGGCCTTGATGAGTTCTGGCTTGCGCCGCTCCAGCGGCGTCATGCTGTGGATGATTCCCTGCTTGCGCGCAATGTCCTTCTCGGCACGGTCCATGTCGACCTGACCGGCCTTGGCGGCCATGGCGGCAGGCAGCTTGTCCATCAGGCTGGACAGGCCGCCCATCTGCTTCATCTGCTGGATCTGCGCCAGGAAGTCGTTCAGGTCGAAGCCGGCGCCGCTCTTGACCTTGGCGGCGAGCTGCTGCGCGGCCTGCATGTCCACGCCCGCGCTGACCTGCTCGACCAGCGCCAGGATGTCGCCCATGCCCAGGATGCGGCCCGCATGGCGCTGGGCATCAAAGACCTCCAGCCCGTCGATCTTCTCGCTGGTGCCGGAGAACTTGATCGGCGCCCCGGTGACCTGGCGCACCGACAGCGCCGCGCCACCGCGCGAGTCGCCATCGGTCTTGGTCAGGATGATGCCGGTCAGGGGCAGGGCGGCACTGAAGGCCTTGGCCGTGTTGATCGCATCCTGGCCCTGCATGGCGTCGACGACGAACAGGGTCTCGACCGGGTTCAGTGCGGCGTGCAGGTCCTTGATTTCGCGCATCAGCACTTCGTCGATGGCCAGGCGGCCGGCGGTGTCGACCAGCAGCACGTCGAAGTAATGCTTGCGCGCGTAGTCCAGCGCGGCGCGGCCGATGTCCAGCGGCTTCTGGTCGGCCGTGCTGGGAAACCATTCGGCGCCCGCCTGCTGGGTGACAGTCTTGAGCTGCTCGATGGCCGCCGGGCGGTAGACGTCGCCAGAGACGGTGAGCACCTTCTTCTTGCGCTTCTCGATCAGGTACTTGGCCAGCTTGGCGGTGCTGGTGGTCTTGCCCGATCCCTGCAGGCCGGCCATCAGGATCACAGCCGGCGGCTGCGCAGCCAGATTGATGTCGCTCACACCCTCGCCCATGGTGGCAGCGAGTTCGCGGTTCACGATGCCCACCAGCGCCTGGCCCGGAGACAGCGAGCCCAGTACCTCCTGGCCGAGCGCCTTTTCCTTGACGCGGGCAATGAAGTCGCGCACCACCGGCAGGGCCACATCGGCCTCGAGCAGCGCCATTCGGACCTCGCGCAGCATGTCGGCCACGTTCGATTCAGTGATGCGTGCCTGGCCCCGCATTTCCTTGACAAGGCGCGAGAGTTTGTCGGTGAGCGAGGAGGCCATGGCGTTCTCAGGTGGTGGGGGTGCGTTCGTGGGGGATGCCGGCGCCGCAAGGGACGCAGTCGAACCGCTAAACTGTGCGCATGATTCTAGCCAGTGAAAACCTCCCCGGCCTGGGTTTGAGCCTCACGGTAGCCGTTGGTTACCTGGTGCCGGCGGTGGCGCTGGCGCACAGGGACAACGCGGCGCGCATCGTCGTGGCGCTGGCCTGGCTGCTGCACGCGGCCCTGCTGCTCAGCGGGTTTGCAGGGGAAACACCGCGGTTCGGGTTTGCGGCGGCCCTGTCGGTCACCGTCTGGCTGATCGCTGCGGTGTATGCCGTCGAGAGCCACTACTACCCACAGCTGCGCATCCGCTGGTCCCTGTGCCTGCTGGGCGCGGTGGTGGTGCTGCTTTCGCAGCTGTTCCCCGGGTCGCCGCTGCCACCGCGCAGTTCTATCTGGCTGCCCTTGCACTGGGCGCTGGGCATCGCCTCCTACGGGTTGTTCGGCGTGGCGGTGGCGCATGCCTGGTACATGGGCCGCACCGAGGAGCGCATGCGCAAGGCCACCGACCTGGGAAGCGGGATGCCCCTGCTGACGATCGAGCGCCTGACCTTCCGTTTCGTCAAGGCGGGTTTCGCGTTGCTGACAGCCACCTTGCTGGTGGCCTTCCTGTTCAGCGATTCGCTGTATGGCCAGGGCGTCTCGGTGCGCTGGGACCACAAGACCATCTTTTCGGTGTTGTCCTGGGCCACCTTTGCCGCGTTGCTGCTGGGCCGTGCCCGGTTTGGCTGGCGGGGGCGGCGCGCGGCGCGCATGCTGTATCTGGGCGCGGGTCTCCTGTTCCTGGCCTATGTCGGTTCGCGTTTCGTGCTCGAGGTGCTGCTGGAGCGTTTCGCATGAAATACCTGCTGGTGCTCGCCGTCGTTCTGATCGGCTTCTACGTCTGGCGCTCCAGCCGCGAGGGGCGCAAGCCGCCGGCCGCGCCACGCTCCGACAAGCCGTCGAGCGCCGCGCCGTCCATCGAGATGGTGCAGTGCGCGCGGTGCGGCATCCATTGCCCCAGTACCGACGCGATTGCCGGCAAGCTCGGGGTGTACTGCACGGCGCAACACAGGCGCGAAGCCGAGCCCTGACCCGCACCCGCATGGCAACCCCCGAAGCGCCGTCGTGGCTGGATGTGCGACAGCCGCCCGGTGTTGCGGCACCGGAGAGTGACGAACCGGGCGAATTCGTTCGCCTGTGGCGCGGCTTCATGACGGCCCGTGTGACTCTCGGGGTGCTGCTTTTGTTGTTGCAGGCGGCGCTGCATGCGCTGGGTCAGGCGCCCGACCTCCTGCTGATCTACGTCTGCGGCTTCTACCTGCTGGCCACACTGGGCACGCGCCTGACGGGGCGTCCGCGCCGGCTGGGCGCCACGTTCGACCCGCAGTGGGTCTGGACGATCGGGGTCGACGTTGCCGCATTTGCCGCGCTGCAGTTCGTCCAGGGCCACTCGGGCATCAACTACACCCCCCTGCTGGCGCTCCCGGTGTTGCTGGCATCGGTCCTGGGTGGCCTGGCGCTGGCCATGGGCACGGCGGCCAGCGTGACATTGCTGCTACTGGCGCAGGCGGGCCTGTTGTCCCTGCGCCAGGCGCCCGATGCCGCGCCACTGCTGGCCCAGACGGCGCTGACCGGTGCAGGCTATTTCGTGATCGCCTTCCTCTCGACCCAGGTGGCCGCACGGCTGGCCAGCGAGGAGCGACGCTCGCAGCGCAGCCGTCTGGCGGTCCGGGTGCAGCGCCAGGTCAACGAACTGGTCATCGAGACGCTCAATGACGGGATCATGGTGGTGGACGGTTCCGGGCTGGTCTGGGCGGCCAACCCGTCGGCCGGCCGGCTGCTGGGGCGCGAGCCGGCGCCTGCGGGGCCCTTCAGCCTGGCCCAGGATGCCGGCTGGAGCGAGCTTGCCGACGTGGTGGCGTCATGTTTCGGGACAGACCTTGGGCGGCGATCCGCCGTGGAGTTGCGCCATGCCGCAGCCGGCCCGCAGCGCGTGCTGGTACGCACCCGCATGACCGCGACGGATGGCGATTCCGCCGAGCGCCTGTGCGTGGTTTTCCTGCAGGACCAGCGCGAGCTGGAGGCGCGCATGCGTACCGAAAAGCTGGTCAGCATGGGCCGCATGTCCACGGCTGTCGCGCATGAAATCCGCAATCCGCTGGCGGCCATCGTGCAGGCCAATGCGCTGCTGGACGAGGACATCGCCGACCCCCGCCTCAAGCGGCTGACGCAGATGGTGCGCCAGAACGCGCAGCGGCTGGAGGGCATCGTGGACGAGATCCTGAACATCTCGCGCGTGCAGGACCAGCGCGACGCGCGTCCGCGCATCCTCGCGCCGCTCAATGCGCTGGTGGCGCGGATCTGCCATGAATGGGAGCAGCACACCGGCGCCGCCATACCGGTCGGCACCGCGCTCAGCCCGGCCGACCCGCAGGTGGCCTTCGACCAGGAGCATCTGCGCCGCGTGCTCATCAACCTGCTGGACAACGCCAGACGCTACGCCAGCGAGCGGCCGCAGTCGATCCAGGTATCGACACGTGTCGCTCGCTCGGGCAACATCGTGCTGGGCGTGTGGAGCGATGGCCAGCCGATGGAGTCTTCGGTCGAGCGGCATCTTTTCGAGCCCTTCTTCTCCTCCGAGAGCCGCTCCACCGGTCTGGGCCTGTACATCTGCCGCGAACTGTGCGAGGGCCAGGGCGCCATCATCGGTTTCGAGCGCACGCGCCGAGCGGTGGACGAACGACTGGTCGAGGGCAACGAGTTCCTCATCACGATGGATCCGGGTGGCCGGGACCTGTCCGGCGCCGCGCCATCGGCATCTGACAGAATACCTTTCACACCATGACCGCGAAACAATCCCCGAGTGATGTGCAGATTCTCGTCGTGGACGACGAGCCGGACCTGCGCACCCTCTACGAACTTGCCTTGGTGCGCGAAGGTTATGCCGTGGTCGGGGTGGGCAATCTGGCCGAGGCGCGGCAACTGCTCGAGCAGCAACGGTTCGATGTCGTGATCACCGACATGCGACTGCCCGATGGCCTGGGCACCAGCCTGCTGCTGCAGATCCGCGAGCAGCGCCGATCCGAACGGTGTGTGGTGATCACCGCCTACGGCTCGGCCGAGAACGCCGTGGAGTCGCTCAAGACGGGCGCCTTCGATTACCTCACCAAGCCGGTCGATATCCGCCAGTTCCGCTCCGTCGTCGCCTCGGCGGTGCAGGGTGCGCCAGTCGAGGCCGTCCCCTGGCGGCGCCATTCCGCGCCGGGCGCACTGCGAAATGGCGCCAACCGCCGGCGTACGGATTCCGTGCAAGGCGTCGGCGAGGCCGCGCTGCAGCGTCTGGTGGGCGGGTCTGCGGCCATGCGCGCGGTCAAGGAGCGTGTGGCGAAAGTGGCGCGCTCGATGGCGCCGGTCCTGGTCACGGGCGAGTCCGGCACCGGCAAGGAACTGGTCGCGCGTGCGCTGCACGCCAACAGCCACCGCCATGCCGGGCCTTTCGTGCCGGTGAATTGCAGCGCCATTCCCGACAATCTGCTGGAGTCGGAGTTCTTCGGGGTACGCAAGGGCGCGTTCACTGGCGCCGCTCAGGACCGCGATGGCTTCTTCCAGGCCGCCCGGGGCGGCAGCCTGTTCCTGGACGAGATCGGCGACCTTCCGCTGGCCATGCAGTCCAAGCTGCTGCGGGCCGTACAGGAGCGCTGCGTGCGGGCGGTGGGCTCGGTCCAGGAGGAACCGGTCGACGTGCGCATCATCAGCGCCACGCACCGGGACCTCGGCGCCGATGTCCTGGGCGGGCGATTCCGCCAGGATCTGTTCTACCGGCTCAATGTGATCGACATCCACATACCGCCGCTGCGCGAGCGACTGGATGATCTGCCCGCCCTGTGCGAGAGCCTGCTGGCGCGCATTGCCGAGGAATCGGGCATCGATGTCCCCACGCTGTCGTCCAGCATGCTCGAGCAGATCTGCCTGGCGCCGCTCAAGGGCAACGTGCGCGAACTCGAAAACCTGCTGCACCGCGCGGTGGCGCTCAGCGAGGGCAACGACCTGCAGGTGGACATCCTGAGCGAGCACACGGTGCCGGCGTCCCTGCATGCGCCGCTGGAGGTCGCGCGGCCATCCGGCCCGGCCCAGGGCGCGGCCATGGCGGCCGGCATTCCGTCCGATCTGCAGAGCCACCTGGACCGCCAGGAGCGCGAAATCCTGGTCCAGACATTGCGCGAGACCGGCTTCAACCGCACCGCGGCCGCGGCCCGGCTTGGCTTGAGCCTGCGCCAGATCCGTTATCGCATCGCGCGTCTGCAGATCGACGTTCCGGTGGGCCCCGAGGCATCGGAAGACGCCGACTAGGGCTTGCCCCGCCGAAGCCCACAACCATGCGGGCGTGCTGCCAAACGCGCTGTTGCCATTTTTCCGCAACCCGGCACTATACACTACCGGTAGTGGCTTGTATTCGGCCCGTACCCCATATATAGTGTGCGCTGTCCAGGATGATCGGCGATCAGAAGTCCTGCGAGGCGTGTGCCTCCCCAACCCTGAAGATTCCAACGACACGCGTGTCAGAGAAGAGGAAACAATGCAAATTGCCATGACCCCCCCCACGACCTATCAGCCGGGCTCCGGTGCCTTGACGGCGATGGAAATGGGAGGCGGTGCAGCCCCCACCCCCTTGAACCAGTACCAGATCATCCGCCGCAATGGAGCGGTGGTTCCGTTCGAGCCGAACAAGATCGCCGTTGCCATGATGAAGGCCTTCCTGGCGGTGCACGGCACGCAGGGCGCGGCGTCCGCCAGTGTGCGCGAGGTGGTCGACGGCCTCACGCAGGCGGTGATCCGCGCTCTGGTGCGTTCGCGCCCGGGCGGTGGCACCTTCCACATCGAAGACGTGCAGGACCATGTCGAGCTCGGCCTGATGCGCGGCGGCCACCACGAAATTGCGCGCGCCTACGTGCTGTACCGCGAGAAACGCGCCCAGGAACGCGCCCGCAAGCAGGAAGATGCCGCCCCCAAGACGCCTGCTCTGCATGTGCTGGACGGCGAGCGCCGCGTCGTGCTCGACATGGCCTGGCTCAAGGGACTGATCGACTCCGCCTGCGAGGGCCTGGGCGCAGACATCCGTCCCGAGCCGATCCTGGCAGAAACCCTGCGCAACCTGTACGACGGCGTCCCGATGGACGAGGTCTACAAGGCTTCGGTGCTGGCGGCGCGCACCCTGATCGAGAAAGACCCCGACTACACCTACGCCACCGCGCGGCTGCTGTTCCACACGATCGCCAAGGAGGTGCTGGGCCGCGACGTGCCCCAGGTCGGCATGGGCCAGGCCTATGTCGAGTATTTCCCGCAATTCATCCGCAAGGGTGTCGACAACGAACTGCTCGACGAAAAGCTGCTGCAGTTCGATCTCCGGCGCCTGGGCGCCGCCCTCAAGGCAGAGCGCGACATGCAGTTCGACTACCTCGGGCTGCAGACCCTCTACGACCGTTATTTCCTGCATGTCGGCAAGACCCGCATCGAGCTGCCGCAGGCCTTCTTCATGCGCGTGGCCATGGGTCTTTCGCTGGGCGAGATTGACCGCGAGGCGCGCGCCATCGAGTTCTACGAGATCCTGTCCTCGTTCGACTTCATGTCGAGCACGCCCACGCTGTTCAACAGCGGCACGCTGCGCTCGCAGCTGTCGTCCTGCTACCTGACCACGGTGCCCGACGACCTCGAGGGCATCTACGAGTCCATCAAGGAAAATGCGCTGCTGTCCAAATTTGCCGGCGGCCTGGGCAATGACTGGACGCGCGTGCGCGCACTGGGTTCGCACATCAAGGGCACCAATGGCGAGTCGCAGGGCGTCGTGCCCTTCCTGAAGGTGGTCAACGACACCGCGGTGGCGGTCAACCAGGGCGGCAAGCGCAAGGGCGCGGTCTGCACCTACCTGGAAGCCTGGCACCTCGACCTGGAAGAGTTCCTGGAACTGCGCAAGAACACCGGCGACGACCGCCGCCGCGCGCACGACATGAACACCGCCAACTGGATCCCCGACCTCTTCATGCGCCGAGTCATGGAGAAAGGCTCCTGGACACTGTTCTCGCCCTCCAGCGTGCCTGACCTGCACGACAAGTTCGGCATGGAGTTCGAGCGTGCCTATGTGGCCTACGAAGAGCGAGCCGCCCGCGGTGAGATCAAGCCCAGCCGCACCCTGCCGGCGGCCGACCTCTGGCGCAAGATGCTCACGATGCTGTTCGAGACCGGCCACCCCTGGATCACCTTCAAGGACGCCTGCAACATCCGCTCACCCCAGCAGCATGCCGGTGTCGTGCACTCGTCCAACCTGTGCACCGAGATCACGCTCAACACCAGCGACACCGAAACCGCCGTCTGCAACCTGGGCTCGGTCAACCTGGCGCGCCACCTGACCGACGACGGCCAGATCGACCACGCCAAGCTGCGCAAGACGATCTCCATCGCCATGCGCATGCTCGACAACGTCATCGACATCAACTACTACGCGGTGAAGAAGGCGCGCGACTCCAACGTGCGCCACCGTCCGGTGGGCCTGGGGCTGATGGCATTCCAGGACAGCCTGTACAAGTTGCGCATCCCCTACGCCAGCCAGGAAGCCATCGAATTCGCCGACCGCTCGATGGAAGCGATCTGTTACTACGCCTACTGGGCGTCCACCGACCTGGCCCGCGAGCGGGGCCGTTATTCCAGCTACACAGGGTCCTTGTGGGACCGCGGCATCATGCCCCTGGACACGCTCGACCTGCTCGCCAAGGAGCGCGGCGGTTATGTCGAGGTCGACCGCTCTTCCACCATGGACTGGGACGCCCTGCGTAGGAAGATCGCCACCGATGGCATGCGCAATTCCAACTGTGTGGCGATCGCGCCGACGGCCACCATCTCCAACATCATCGGAGTGGACGCGTCCATCGAGCCATGTTTCGGCAACCTGTCGGTGAAGTCCAACCTGTCGGGCGAGTTCACCATCATCAACAGCTACCTGGTGCACGACCTCAAGCGCCTGGGCCTGTGGGATGACGTGATGGTGATGGACCTGAAACACTTCGACGGTTCGCTGCGCCCGATCGATCGCGTGCCGCAGGAAGTCAAGGCGCTGTATGCGACCGCCTTCGAGGTCGAGACCCAGTGGCTGGTCGAGGCGGCCGCACGGCGCCAGAAGTGGATCGACCAGGCCCAGTCGCTCAACATCTACATGGCGGGCGCCTCTGGCAAGAAGCTCGACGACACCTACAAGCTGGCGAGGGTGCGCGGCCTGAAGACCACCTATTACCTGCGCACGATGTCCGCGACCCACGCCGAGAAGTCGACCGTCACGGCCGGGCGCCTGAATGCGGTGTCCTCCGGCGGCGCCGACCCACGCAGCAGCGGCACCGCCATGAGCTCCCTGGAAAAGGTCGCGCTCGCTGCGAACAGCCAGCTGGCTGTCGAGTCCGCCACCGACGTCAAGTTCTGCGGCATCGATGACCCGACCTGCGAAGCCTGCCAATGAATCTTGCAGCGCGTGCGCGCGATGCAATTCAACAACACTCCTTTGTGGCGATGTGAATGAACACTTTTCATTTGATCTCGCTGCTCTGATAATCCGCTGATTGGAATTCTCTATGTTGACCTGGGACGAAGAAGTCAAGCCCACATCGCCAACGCCTTTGACGCGCGGCTCCTCTGCAAGCCGCCTGCTCGACCCTCTGCCTCTTGCGCCTGCTCTCCGCACCCTCGATGACGGTGCGCCCCTGCCAGTTGCCGCTGCCATTGTTCCTCCGCGCCGTGTACGCGCGGCCGACAAGCGCATCATCAATGGCCAGACCGACGTCAATCAGCTGGTGCCTTTCAAGTACAAGTGGGCCTGGGAAAAGTACCTCGCCAGCTGCGCCAACCACTGGATGCCCCAAGAGGTCAACATGACCCGCGACATCGCCTTGTGGAAAGACCCGAACGGCCTCACTGAGGACGAGCGCCGCATTGTCAAGCGCAACCTCGGCTTCTTCGTGACCGCCGATTCGCTGGCCGCCAACAACATCGTGCTGGGCAGCTACCGCCACATCACGGCCCCCGAGTGCCGCCAGTTCCTGTTGCGCCAGGCCTTCGAGGAAGCCATCCACACCCACGCCTACCAGTACATCGTGGAGTCACTGGGTCTGGACGAAGGCGAGATCTTCAGCGCCTACAACGAGGTCGACTCGATCCGCAACAAGGACCAGTTCCTGATCCCGTTCATCGAGACACTGACCGACCCGCACTTCAAGACCGGCACCCTCGAAAACGACCAGAAGCTGCTCAAGTCGCTGATCGTGTTCGCCTGTCTCATGGAGGGCCTGTTCTTCTATGTGGGCTTCACGCAGATCCTGGCACTGGGCCGCCAGAACAAGATGACCGGCGCCGCCGAGCAGTACCAGTACATCCTGCGTGACGAATCCATGCATTGCAACTTCGGCATCGACCTGATCAACCAGATCAAGCTCGAGAACCCCATGCTCTGGACGCCCGCTTTCAAGGCCGAGATCACGGCCTTGTTCTCTCAGGCCGTCGAGCTTGAATACAAATACGCCGAGGACACCATGCCGCGCGGGGTGCTGGGTATGAATGCGTCGATGTTCAAGGGTTACCTGCGCTACATCGCCAACCGCCGCGCGACGCAGATCGGTATCGAGGCGCTGTTCCCGAACGAGGAAAACCCGTTCCCCTGGATGAGCGAGATGATCGACCTGAAGAAGGAGCGCAACTTCTTCGAGACCCGTGTCATCGAGTACCAGTCCGGCGGCGCGCTCTCCTGGGACTAGACCTGTTTCGTCACGCCCATGGCTTCACCCTATTCACGAACCGGCCCACGCATCCTGCGATGCGTGGCGGGTTTGTGTCACCGCGTTCATGGTGCTGGGAATCAACCCAACACCATAAATCACTTCATGCCTTCCAACGTGCATGAAGTGCTCTTTGTTACTTGATCAAGGAGAAAATGATGGCAACTGCAAAAAAACCGGCCGCAAAGAAGGCCGCACCAGCGAAGAAGGCTGCGCCGGCCAAGAAGGCGGCTCCCGCGAAGAAGGCCGCTCCGGCCAAGAAAGCTGCTCCGGCGAAGAAGGCGGCGCCTGCTAAGAAGGCGGCCCCGGCGAAGAAGGCGGCGCCTGCCAAGAAGGCTGCCCCGGCGAAGAAGGCTGCTCCGGCGAAGAAGGCCGCCCCGGCCAAGAAGGCCGCTGCTGCCAAGAAGCCCGCAGCCAAGAAGCCCGCAGCCAAGAAAGCAGCCAAGAAGCCGGCCGCGAAGAAAGCCGCGAAAGCACCCGCTGCCCCTGCAGCGCCTGCCCCCGCAGCCCCCGCAGCCCCTGCAGCTCAGACCACTCTGAACCCGCAGGCGGCTTGGCCGTTTCCCACGGCCAGCAAGCCCTGACGGCTCCAGCGGTTAGTGAGTCAAGCCCGATGTCGAAAGGCGTCGGGCTTTTTTGTTTCTAGACCCCGGTGTCGGCCAGGGAAAAGCGGTAGTTCTGCGGGCCGCGCTGGGCGATCTTGACCGACCCCAGGTGGTTGCCCAGCGCAGCACAGCGCTCCAGCGACCAGCCGTTTTCCAGGCCGTACAGCAGGCCGCCACGGTAGGCGTCGCCACAGCCCGTCGGGTCCACCACGGCCGACGCCTTGATGGCCGGAACATGGGTCATATGTCCGTCCACCCAGACTTCGCTGCCTTCGGCGCCGATGGTGACGATCAGGCCCCGGACGTGGCGCGAGATCTCGGCGTTGTCCCAGCCGGTGCGGTCGCTGAGCATCTTGCCTTCGTAGTCGTTGACGGTGACCCAGGTCGACAGCTCGACGAACTTGCGCAGTTCGGCGCCATCGAAACGCGGCAACTGCTGGCCCGGATCGAACACGAACGGAATGTCGGCCGCTGCAAACTGCTCGGCATGCTGGACCATGGCGTCACGTCCGTCCGGAGCGATGATGCCCAGCCGGATGTCGTCGCGTGCAGCGATGCGGTTTTGCCAGGCTTGCTCCATGGCGCCCGGATGAAACCCGTTGATCTGGTTGTTGTCCATGTCGGTGATGATCATCGCCTGGGCGGTGTAGGCATCTTCGATCGTGCGCACGAACTCGCTGCTGATGCCCAGCTTGGCCAGCCGCTCCAGGTAGACGCCGCCGTCCTGGCCGATGGTGGCCATCGGCAGCGGCGTGCCGCCGAGCAACTGGAGGCTGTAGGCGATGTTGCCGGCGCAGCCGCCAAAGTCGCGACGCAGGGAGGGAACCAGAAAGGACACGTTCAGGATGTGCAGTTGGTCCGGCATGATCTGCTGGGAGAACTTGCCCTCGAAGTTCATGATCGTGTCGAACGCGAGCGAGCCGCAGATGATGGAAGCCATGGGTTGCCTTGGGTTGGGTGGAACAGGGAATCAGGGGTAGAAGGCCAGCAGCCGGTAACCGGCAATGCGCTCGGTTCCGGCGCCGGGGCGGATGTTCATGGCCAGCGTGCCGCTCCAGTCGGCACCGGCGGCCAGAACCGTGCCGGGGGCGCCGTATTCCGAAGGCAGTATCACGCGCCGGATCAGCGCCTGGTCCTGGGTGTCGGTCAGCGACAGTTCGATGGCCGGCATGGCGATGTCGATCGGCGCCTGGTTGCGCAGGGAGAAGGCCAGCCGGTAGGCATCCGCGCGCAGTCTGCCGAAGGACGAGCTGTCGATCACGACCGATTCGATCTGGCGCAGCGCGCCGATCTCGCACCCCGCCAGTCTGCACAGTGCCTGTATCACCGGGCGCGAGGCGGGCTCCAGCAACACCAGGCGGTTGCGCTCCTGCACCATCACCTGCGCCGCCAGCACGACCGTCAGCAGCAGCGCGACCGCCACGAGCGCCAGGCGAACCGGCCGACGTCCCCAGAAGCGGACGTCCTGATCCTGCTGCATGAAGGACAGCGCAGGCTCTTGCGGGTCGTCGTCGGTGGCGCGCGAACCGACATGGGCATTCGTGACCGGTGCAGGTTCCGTGCTGGTGGCGGGGGCATCGGCCTGTGACAGCGCGTCTGCCGTGATGCCGCGCGTGACAGGTGCGTGGGGTTCCTCCGACCAGACCGGCTCCATGGGGACATACGGGGGGGGCGCAGGCACCTGCGTGTCGGACGCGTGCACGGCGGCTGCCCGCGCAGAAGTGTCGGGGGTTGGCGGCCCTGGAAGGGGATCTTCGGGTGCCGGTTCGAGGTCCCAGACCTTTTGCTCGAACGCCTGGCGTTCCACCGTGGCCGCGCCGACCCCTGGCGGCTCGGGTGGCTGGCCGGGTGCCAACGCCGGCGCCGGAGCTGGCGGCGGTGGCATGGGCACGGGCGTGGGCGCTGCCGGTGACCGCTCGCCCGCCACGAGGTTTTGCGACGCATTGAAGATCTCGCCGCATTGGCCGCATCGCACCCAGCCCTCCGAGATGCGGAGCTGGTCCGGCACGACCTTGAACATCGTCTGGCATGCCGGGCATCGTGTGATCAGACTCATCGCGGTGCGATTGTAGTGGCGTGCCGAAGATGCTCAGAGACGCGCCGTCATCAGGATCCAGCCGTCTTTGGAGGCTGCCACGGAGAGCTGCGCGTAGGGTGCATAGACCTCGACAAGCTCCTGTTCCTGGCGCTCCAGAATGCCGGCGAGCACCAGATGGCCGCCAGGCGCCACACGTGCACACAGCAATGGCGCCAGCACCTTGAGTGGCGTGGCCAGGATGTTGGCCAGAACGGTCTGGTAGCTTCCGCTGGCGCTCTGGGGCAGTCCGCAGTGGATCGAGACACCGTTGGCCGCGGCGTTCTGCACCGAGGCCTCGACCGCGGCCGGGTCGATGTCGACCGCATCGACATGCCCGGCGCCGAACAGTGCGGCGGCTATTGCGAGGATGCCTGACCCGCAGCCGTAGTCCAGCACCCGCCCCAGCGGCGCATCGCCCCGGCCCTGCGCGATCCAGTGCAGGCACATGCTGGTGGTCGGGTGGGTGCCGGTGCCGAAGGCCATGCCGGGGTCGAGCCGGATGCAGGTTCGCGCCTGCGCGGGGGGGTCATGCCAGGTGGGCACGATCCAGAAGTCGTCGGTGATCGGCACCGGCGCGAATTGCGACTGCGTCAGGCGCACCCAGTCCTGCTCCTGGACGGCGGCAACGCCGGCGATGTGGCAGCCGGCAAAGAAGTCCTGCGCGGCGAGCACGCCGGCGGCCTGGTCGGCCAGCGCCCGGGTGTTGAACAGCGCACGGATGCGGGAACGGTTCCAGCCGATCTGCGATGGCACCATCCCCGGTTCGCCGAACAAGGCCTGTTCGGCGTCGGTCAGGGCGTCTGCATCCTCGACACTGACACTGAGCGCATCGAGCGCCTCCAGCGCGTCGGAGATGTCCTCCAGCGCGGGCTGCGGCACCTGGAGGGTGAGCTCGAACATCGCGGCCGCCTTCAGCGCTTGTGGTGGCCGAGCCACTCTTCCAGGTAGTGGATATTGGTGCCGCCACCGGTGAACTTGGCGTCGACCATCAGTTCGCGGTGCAGGGGGATGTTGGTATTGATGCCTTCGACCACCGTCTCGCCGAGTGCCGTGCGCATGCGCGCCAGGGCCTGCTCGCGGGTGTCTCCGTGCACGATGATCTTGCCGATCATCGAGTCGTAGTTGGGCGGCACGAAGTAGTTGGTGTAGACATGCGAATCCACGCGCACGCCCGGCCCGCCCGGCGGGTGCCACATCGTGATGCGCCCGGGCGAGGGCATGAAGTTGTAGGGGTCCTCGGCGTTCACCCGGCATTCGATCGCATGCCCGCGGATCTGGATCTGCCGCTGCGTGAAGGGCAGTTTCTCGCCGGCGGCGACCATGATCTGCGTCTTGACGATGTCCACGCCGGTGATGAGTTCGGTCACCGGGTGCTCGACCTGCACCCGGGTGTTCATCTCGATGAAATAGAACTCGCCGTTCTCGTACAGGAACTCGAAGGTGCCGGCGCCCCGGTACCCGATCTTCTTGCAGGCCGCCACACAGCGGTCGCCGATGCGCTCGATCAGCTTGCGCGCTATGCCTGGGGCGGGCGCTTCCTCGATGATCTTCTGGTGGCGGCGCTGCATCGAGCAGTCCCGCTCGCCGAGATACACCGCGTTCTTGTACTTGTCGGCCAGGATCTGGATTTCGATGTGGCGCGGGTTCTGGAGGAATTTCTCCATGTATACAGCCGGGTTGCCGAATGCCGCGCCAGCCTCGGCCTTGGTCATCTGCACCGCATTGATCAGCGCGGCTTCGGTGTGCACCACGCGCATGCCACGCCCGCCGCCGCCGCCTGCCGCCTTGATGATGACCGGGTAACCCACGGTACGCGCGATCCGGCGCACCTGGACCGGGTCGTCCGGCAACTCGCCTTCGGAGCCGGGTACACAGGGAACACCGGCCTTGATCATCGCCTGCTTGGCCGAGACCTTGTCGCCCATGATGCGGATCGACTCGGGTGTGGGGCCGATGAACTGGAAGCCGCTTTTCTCGACCCGTTCGGCAAAGCCGGCGTTCTCGCTCAGAAAGCCATACCCCGGGTGGATGGCCTCGGCATCGGTGACTTCGGCCGCGGAGATGATGGCTGGCATGTTGAGGTAGCTCAGCGCCGATGGCGCAGGGCCGATGCAGACAGCCTCTTCGGCGAGCTTGACGTATTTGGCCTCGCGGTCGGCCTCCGAGTAGACCATGACCGCACGCACGCCCAATTCGCGGCAGGCGCGCTGGATACGCAGCGCAATTTCGCCCCGATTGGCGACCAGGATTTTCTTGAACATGGGGTGGTGTCGCCTGCCCTTACTCGATCACGAACAGCGGCTGCCCGTATTCGACGGCCTGCCCGTTTTCGCACAGGATCTTCTGGATGGTGCCGGACTTGTCTGCCTCGATTTCGTTGAGGATCTTCATGGCCTCCACGATGCAGACGGTTTCGCCGATCTTGATCGAGTCGCCCACTTCCACGAAGGGCTTGGCGCCAGGCGATGCCGACCGGTAGAAGGTGCCCACCATCGGGGATTTGACGACATGCTCGGCGCTGACGGGCGCAGGCGGTGCTTCAGGAGCGGCCGGGGCGGCCGCTGCGACTGGCGCAGGCGCGACGGCATGGGCGATCGGCGGAGGTGCGTACTGGGCCATCGGCACGCCGACCGGCCCCTTGACGATGCGCACCTTGCCTTCGGCTTCGGTGATCTCCAGTTCAGACACATTCGAGTCAGACACCAGGTCGATCAGTGTCTTGAGTTTTCGCAAATCCATGGGAGCTCCAACATCTGTTTGTAATAGTGGGCCGAATTTACCTCAAATTCGCCCAATAAGATGCCATTTGTAAACATCTTTGATCATGTCTGGCTGGGTTTTGCGCTTGGACGCGGGCTGTGGCCGCATCGCGGAGGCGCCGCCAGTGCGGTGACCAGCCCCTTCGGCCATGCCGCCCGGTTCAGCGCAAGTTGCGCCAGAGTTGCAGGTCCTCGTCCTTCACGAGGCCGATTTTACGATGCACCACCGCGCCAGCGGCCCCGAGCACCACCGTGAACGGCAATCCACCACTGAGATTGCCGAGTGACTTGCTCAACTCGATGCCCGCAAATCCGGCCAGCGCCACCGGGAAACGCAGCGGCATGCGCTGCAGGAAGCTGTTGACCGGGGCCGCCTGGTCGACCGCCAAACCGAGAACTTGCCAACCGTTCCCACTATTTTCGGAAAAGAAGCGATCCAGAAGCGGAAGTTCTTCAACGCAGGGTGGGCACCAGGTGGCCCAGAAATTGAGCAGCAGCGGCTTGCCTGCAAAACTGCGCATGGCGAGTGGCCCGCCGCCCGGCGTCTGGAACTCCAGTTGCCACAATGCGGCCTGTTCGGGTGCCAGTGCAGATGCCTGCTGACCTTGCCACCATGCCAGACCGATGCCTGCCGCGCCGGCGGCAGCGCCGACAGCGCCAAACAGGAGCCGGCGTCGGGTGCTCGCACCGGGCCCCGGGGTGGCGCCATCTTTTGCAGATTCGGTCATCGGTTGCTCTCCGGGGCGGTCGTCCGGCGCCGGACTGCCGCCATGTCGCCACGCGGGATTCTTCCCCTGGCATCGGGCTTCAGGGCGCCTCGCAGGTCGTCCAGGTCATACACCATGAGGTGAACGCCCACCATTTCATCCAGCCCCGGACAGAACGCATGCACCCCCAGGACATCCACCGCATTGCCGCGCAGTCCGGTGGCGGTGCGGGTTTCGTAATCGACCCGATGGTCGATCAGAACCATTTCGGCTGATTTCGAATCCTCGCAGAAAAGGTCCAGATGGATGTCCGATTGCCGGGTGGCAGTGCCATGCCAGACCGAGCCGCCCAGATGTGGGCGAAACCGCTGCAGGCGCTCCATCCAGACCAGCGCCAGCGCGCGGAGCGCGGCAAGCTCGCCCGGCTGGGTGTCGGAGCAGAAAAGGGCGATGTAGGCATGCACGGCGTCGTCGATCGCATCATTGGCCGGCAAGGGGGCACGCTCCGACAGCCCCAGGAGCTTGACCGCGCGGCGCTTGGCCGGGCCATATTCCAGCCCTTCCTCGACCACCAGGCGTGCGGCCGTCGTGGCGATGTCAGTGGGTTCGTCGTGGGGGTCGTGCAGCACAGTCGGGATTGTGCCTGTTGTCCAGGTTTGGTGGAATACCCCTGGATGAAGTCCTTCTGAATGTAAATGCGGTCTTTTCCGCTGTGCCATGGCCTATTTCGCGTCATCTTGCAGCGAATTGCTGGCCTAGAATCTTCCCCCATGCATATCCATGTCCTTGGCATCTGTGGCACCTTCATGGGAGGGCTGGCGGCGCTGGCCCGCGAGAAGGGGCATACCGTCACCGGTTGCGACACCGGCGTATACCCGCCCATGAGCGAGCAGTTGCGCGCGCTCGGCATCGACCTCGTCGAGGGCTATGGTGCCGACCAGCTGGGCCTGACGCCCGACATGTTCGTGGTGGGCAATGTGGTCAGCCGCGCCCGGCTCGCCGATGGCAGCCCGCGTTACCCGCTCATGGAGGCGATCCTGGACGCAGGCGCCCCCTACACCAGCGGTCCGCAGTGGTTGTCCGAGCAGGTGCTGCAGGGCCGGCATGTGATGGCGGTTGCCGGCACCCACGGCAAGACCACGACCACGGCGATGCTGGCCTGGATCCTGGAGTCCGCCGGCCTTCGCCCAGGGTTCCTGGTCGGCGGTGTGCCGCTCAACTTCGAGGCGTCGGCCCGATTGTCCGAACCGCCATCGGGCCCTGGAGAATCCGGCCGCCCCGGGCCGGGTGACTGTTTCGTGATCGAGGCGGACGAGTACGACACCGCATTCTTCGACAAGCGCAGCAAGTTCGTGCATTACCGGCCACGCACGGTCGTGCTCAACAACCTGGAGTTTGATCACGCCGACATCTTCGACGATCTTGCCGCTATCGAGCGGCAATTTCATCATTTGCTGCGTACCGTGCCTGGGCAAGGCGCCCACGGCAGTGGCCGGGTGATCGTCAATGGTCTGGAGGAAAGCCTGGCGCGGGTCCTGCATGCCGGCTGCTGGAGCGAGGTACGCAGCTTCGGCGCCGCCGTCAGCGACTACACGGCCCAGGGGGAGCCGCACCAGTTCGATGTGCTGGTGCGCGGCCAGCGCGCGGGGCGGGTGGAGTGGGCGCTCTCGGGGCTGCACAACCAGCTCAATGCGCTGGCGGCCATCGCGGCGGCCGACCATGTGGGTGTGCCCCCTGCAGCGGCCGCGCGGGCGCTGGCAGGTTTTCGCAATGTGCGCCGCCGCATGGAGGTGCGGGGAACGGTGGCACTGCCCGGGTCGGGCGGGCCGGTGGTCACCGTCTACGACGACTTTGCCCACCACCCCACCGCCATCCGCACCACGGTGGATGGATTGCGCCGCAGGGTGGGGCCGGCAGCGCGCATCCTGGCGCTGTTCGAGCCGCGCACCAACACCATGAAACTCGGCGCGATGAAGGCCCAGCTGCCCTGGAGCCTGGAACAGGTCGACCTGTCCTTCTGCCATACGGCGGGTCTTGGGTGGGACGCTGCAGAGTCGCTCGCCCCGCTGGGCGAGCGGGCCCGGCTGGCGCCCAGCGTCGAGGACATGGTGCGCCAGGTGGTCGCGGTGGCCCGGCCGGGAGACCACATCCTGTGCATGAGCAACGGTGGTTTTGGCGGCGTGCACCAGAAGCTGCTGGCCGCGCTGCAGTCGGGCGCTCCAGTGCCGTAAGGCGGGTGCGCCTGCGGGCTGCGGTGCCGGGCGCCTTGGGGCGGCCCGGCGGTGCTCAGTGGCGCTCTCGGCGTCCCGCAACCGCCTGCGACAACACCTGCAGCAACTCCAGCGAGTGTTCCCAGCCCAGGCAGGCATCGGTGATGCTGCGCCCGTACTCGAGCCGGCCGGGGTCGTCCTTGCCGGGCGTGAACTTCTGGGCGCCGGGTTGCAGGTGGCTCTCGACCATCACGCCAAAAATGCTGGTGGAGCCGCCGGCGATCTGTTGCGCCACGTCCTGTGCGACCGTCAGCTGTTTTTCGTGTTGCTTGCTGCTGTTGGCATGGCTGAAGTCGACCATCAGCGAGGCCGGCAGCTTGGCGGCGACCAGTTCCTTGCAGGCCGCAGCCACGCTCTGCGCGTCGTAGTTGGGCGACTTGCCGCCGCGCAGGATCACGTGGCACTGGCTGTTGCCGTTGGTCTGCACGATGGCCACCTGGCCGCTCTTGTGTACCGACAGGAAGTGGTGGCCGCCTGCGGCCGCCTGGATCGCGTCGGTGGCGATCTTGATGTTGCCGTCGGTGCCGTTCTTGAAGCCGATGGGCGCCGACAGGCCCGAGGCCAGTTCGCGGTGCACCTGGCTTTCGGTGGTGCGTGCGCCGATGGCGCCCCAGGAGATCAAGTCGCCCAGGTACTGTGGCGAGATCACGTCCAGGAATTCGCTGCCGGCGGGCAGGCCCAGCCGGTTGATCTCGATCAGCAACTGGCGCGCCATGCGCAGCCCTTCGTCGATGCGGAAGGTTTCGTCCAGGTAGGGGTCGTTGATCAGGCCCTTCCAGCCCACCGTGGTGCGCGGTTTCTCGAAGTAGACCCGCATCACGATCTCCAGCGTGTCCTTGTATTTCTCGCGCTGCTCGCGCAGTCTGCGGGCGTACTCCAGGGCGGCCGCCGGGTCGTGGATGGAACACGGACCGATCACCACCAGCAGGCGCTGGTCGGCGCCGGCCATGATGTCCTGGATGCTGCGCCGGGTGGCGGTGATCAGTCGCTCCACCGGCGTGCCACTGATCGGGAAGAACCGGATCAGGTGGTCGGGCGGCGGCAACACGTTGATGGCCTTGATGCGTTCATCGTCGGTCTGGCTGGTGCGGTCGCTCATCGCGTTGTCGCGCCGCCAGTCACCGGGCTGCAAGGCGTCCTGCGGTGCGCTTCGGATCGGGGTGCTGCTGCTGGTCATGGGGAGGTCCTGTGAAAGAAGGGGGCCAAAAAAAACCGCCGGACTTGCCGGCGGTTTGAAGGAAATCTGGTGCGACCCTGGAGGTGCGTCTAGTTTTCTCTTCCGCCGGCGGCGCTTGAGAACCAAAAGCTTCCAAAGAAAAATCGAACCGAATTCATGGATTTGACTTTAGCACGAAAAATTTGCCCGTCCGCCTGCCCGGCCCGTCAGGCCGTTCCGCCGACAGTCAGGCCGTCAATGCGCAGGGTCGGCTGACCGACACCCACCGGCACGCTCTGGCCGTCCTTGCCACAGGTGCCCACGCCGCTGTCCAGGCGCATGTCGTTGCCGATCATGCTGACGCGGGTGAGGGCGTCGGGGCCGTTGCCGACAATCGTGGCGCCCTTCACCGGGTAGAGGATCTTGCCCTTCTCGACCCAGTAGGCTTCGCTGGCCGAGAACACGAACTTGCCCGAGGTGATGTCGACCTGTCCGCCGCCAAAATTCGTGGCATACAGGCCGCGCTCGATGCTGGCGACGATTTCTTCGGGGGCCTTGTCGCCGGCCAGCATGTAGGTGTTGGTCATGCGCGGCATCGGCACATGGGCATAACTTTCGCGCCGCCCGTTGCCGGTGGGGGCCACGCCCATCAGTCGGGCATTCATCGCGTCCTGGATGTAGCCCTTGAGGATGCCGTCCTCGATCAGCACGTTGCGCTGGCTGGTGTTGCCTTCGTCATCCACGTTGAGCGAGCCGCGCCGGTCGCTCAGCGTGCCGTCGTCGAGCACGGTCACGCCCTTGGCCGCCACGCGCTGCCCGACCCGGCCGCTGAAGGCGCTGGAACCCTTGCGGTTGAAGTCGCCCTCCAGCCCGTGCCCGATGGCCTCGTGCAACAGGATGCCGGGCCATCCGGGCCCGAGCACCACGGTCATTTCGCCTGCCGGGGCCGGGCGCGAGTCCAGGTTGGTGAGGGCGGCCTTGACGGCTTCGTCCACATACTTCGCCACCATGGCGTCATCGAAGTAGGCCAGCCCGAAACGCCCGCCGCCGCCGGCGCTGCCCATCTCGCGTCGGCCCTTCTGCTCTGCAATGACGGTGACGCTCAGGCGCACCAGCGGGCGCACGTCGGCAGCCATCGTGCCATCAGCCCGGGCTACCAGCACGACGTCGTATTCGCTGGCCAGGCCTGCCATGACCTGCTTCACCCGCGGGTCACGCGCGCGGGCGAGTGTCTCGACCTTGCCCAGCAGGGCCACCTTGGTGGTGCTGTCCAGCGTGGAGATCGGGTCCACGCCCGGGTACAGGGAACGCGTGCCGGCCATCTTGCGCGAGGGCCGGCGGGATTTCGCGCCCGTGGCCGCGCTGGAGATGGCCCGCACGGTGCGGGCGGCGTCGAGCAGCGAGGCATTGGAGATGTCGTCGGAATAGGCGAAGGCGGTTTTCTCGCCGCTGACAGCCCGTACGCCGACACCCTGGTCGATGCTGAAGGAGCCGGTCTTGACGATGCCTTCTTCGAGGCTCCAGCCTTCGCTGCGGGTGTACTGGAAATACAGGTCGGCTTCGTCGACCCGGTGGGCCTGGATCTCGCCCAGGGCGCGGCTCAGATGGGTTTCGTTCAGCCCGAAAGGCGTGAGCAGGAGGTCCTTGGCGATGGCCAGGCGTTCAATGGTGGGTTCGCGAGAGATCATGCGGCATTCTAGGCCGCAAGGGATTCACTGCTCCCGCATGAGCCATTGCAGCAGCGCGGCGTCGTCCAGATCGGCCAGGCCGCTGGCGGAGGCCGCAGCGAACACATCGCGGGTGGCCGCGCCCAGCGGGCCGTCGAATCCTGCGTCATGGCCGGCCTGCACGGCCATGCGGGTGTCCTTGGCCAGCAGCGTCATGTGGGCGCGCGGGGCGTAGTCGCCTGCGATGGCGCGTCGCATGCGCTCGGTGCCGATCCAGCTCTGCCCGCTGGACTGCCCGATCACATCCAGCGTGCGGTCCAGGTCCAGGCCCATGCGCCGGGCCAGGGCCAGGACCTCGGCCGCCCCCACCAGGTTGATGCCGGCCGCCAGGTTGTTGACCAGCTTGGTGCGAGCGCCGTCGCCTGGCCGCTCGCTGATGCGAAACAGGCGCGAGGACAGGGTGTCCAGCAGCCTGTGGTGGCGCTCGAACACCTGGTTCTCGCAGGCCACCATCAGGCTCATGCTGCCATCGGCGGCCCGCGCCGGCCCGCCGGACATCGGGGCGTCGATGCAGAAGACCCCGTGTGGGCGCAGCGCCCGCGCGATGTCCTCCACGTCAGCCGGGGCGATCGTCGGGCACAGCAGCACGGTGTGCCCCAGCGGCGCGGACTTCGCGAGCGCGCCGGCGCCGAACAACACGTCCCGGCTCTGCCCGGAGTCCACCACACAGACGATGGTGGCGCGGGCGGCACTGGCGGCTTCCGCGGCGCTGGCATGGGCCCTGGCGCCGGCACTGGCCAGGGCCGCCATCCTGTCGGCCATGATGTCGAAAACATGCACCGGCCAGCCCTGAGACAGCAGCCGCAGGGCCATGCCGCCACCCATGTTGCCGACGCCGACGATGGCCACGGGGTAGGGCGCCGTGCCGGCGCTCACAGGAGTACCCCCGTGCGGCGCACTGCGGCGCGAGCGCACTGGGGGCGGCCCGGCGCTGCGCTCATGACTGCACCAGCCGCTTGGCCTTGGAGATCGACATCAGCATGCCCAGCGCCAGGCCCAGCGTGACCATGGCCGTGCCGCCGTAGCTGATGAAGGGCAGGGGCACCCCCACCACCGGCAGGATGCCGCTGACCATGCCCATGTTCACGAAGGCGTACGAGAAGAAGATCATGGCCAGAGCGCCGGCCAGCAGCCGGGAGAACACGGTGGGCGCCTCCAGGGCGATCGTCAGGGCCCGCAGAACCAGAAACAGGAAGGTGGCGATCAGCAGCAGGTTGCCGAGCAGGCCGAACTCCTCGCCGAAGGCGGCAAAGATGAAGTCGGTGGTGCGTTCGGGGATGAATTCCAGGTGGGTCTGCGTGCCCTGCATGAAACCCTTGCCCCACAGGCCCCCCGAGCCGATCGCGATCATGCCCTGGATGATGTGGAAACCCTTGCCCAGTGGGTCCTTGGCCGGGTCGAGCAGGGTGCAGATGCGCTGCTGCTGGTACTCGCGCAGCACCGACCAGCGCACACCCTCGGCGCACAGCTGCGGCTCGAACACCACCAGCAGCACGATGCCCGCCAGCGCCAGCAGCACCGGCGGCAGCACCAGGCGCCAGCTCAGCCCGGCAAAGAAGATCACCGCCAGGCCCGCGGCCAGCACCAGCAGCGAGGTGCCCAGGTCGGGCTGCTTCATGATCAGGCCGACCGGCACGGCCAGCAACACGCCGGCCACCGCGAAATCCAGCGGACGCATCTGGCCTTCACGCTTCTGGAACCACCACGCCAGCATCAGTGGCATGGCGATCTTGAGGATCTCGCTGGGCTGTATCACGATCCCCACATTGAGCCAGCGTGTCGCGCCCTTCTTGCTGATGCCGAACAGCGCGACTGCAATCAGCAGCGCCACGCCACCTGCATACAGGGGGATCGCCAGGGACATCAGCCGCTGCGGCGGCACCTGGGCCACGACGAACATGATGCCCGCTGCGATGAGCATGTTGCGGCCGTGGTCTTCGAAGCGCGTGCCGTGGTCGTAGCCCGAGGAATACATGGTGAGCAACCCGGCAGCGGCCAGCACCAGAACGACCACCGCCAGCGGGATGTCGAAACCCGTGAACCAGGGCAGCAAGCGTACGCGCAGGGAGGGTTTTTCGAAGACGACAGCCATGGGCGGATTATCCCCGCACGGCGGTTTGCCCCGGCAATCCGGCGCACCGGTGGGGGCTGCGGGATTGCTGGGACAATCGGGGCCATGTTCTTATTGTTTGAAGAAGCCGGAAAGTTCATGGCCGGCCGGGTGTTGTCGGAAGCCGAGGCATCCGCCCAGGTCGAGCTGGAGAGCGGCAAACGCGTCAAGGTCAAGTCGGCCAACATGCTGCTGCGTTTCGAGAAACCGGCCCCGGCCCAGTTTGTCAGCGCCGCGCAGGCGGTCAGTCAGAGCATCGAGCTGGAACTGGCCTGGGAGTTCTCGCCGGAAGACGAATTCGGCTTTGCCGACCTGGCCCGCGACTACTTCAGCGCCGCCGCCACACTGGAGCAGCAGGCCGGCACCCTGTTCCGGCTGTACGAGTCGCCGCACTATTTCCGGCGCTCGGGCAAGGGGCGGTTTCGCAAGGCGCCGGCCGAAGTGATCGCCCAGGCACTGGCCGCGATCGAGAAAAAGAAGCAGGTGCAGCTGCAGATCGAGACCTGGGTGGCCGAGCTGTCGGCGGGAACCTGTCCAGGTGCGATCCGCGAGCAGCTGTTCAGGATCCTCTTCCGCCCCGACAAGAACGCACCTGAATACAAGGCCGTCGTGGAGGCCTCGCGCGCCACCCACCTGGCGCCGCTGGATCTGCTGCAGCGCGCCGGCGCCATCGATTCGCCCTACCAGTTTCACTGGCGCCGCTTCCTGCTGGACAACTTTCCCAAGGGCATCGGTTTTCCGGCACTGGAGGCGCCACCCATCAAGGACGCGCTGGCACTGGCGACGGTGCAGGCGTTCTCGATCGACGACTCCGCCACCACCGAGATCGACGACGCCCTGAGCGTGCAGGGCCTGGGCAGCGGCACCGTGGTGGTGGGTATCCACATCGCGGCACCGGCACTGGCACTCGCCCCCGGCGGCCCGATCGACCAGCTCGGCCGTGCGCGCCTGTCCACGGTCTACATGCCGGGATTCAAGATCACGATGCTGCCCGATGCGGTGGTGCAGACCTACACGCTGCAGGAGGGGCGCGACTGCCCGGCCGTTTCGCTGTACCTGACGCTGGACGAGACAACGCTGGAGGTACGCGCCAGCCAGACCCTCCTGGAACGGGTGCCGATCGTGGCCAACCTGCGGCATGACCAGCTCGACACGGTGGTGACCGTGCCCTGGCTGCAAGACGCCGCCCACGGTGCCGACATGCCCAGCGCCACGAAGGCCCCAGGCCTGGATGCCGAACGCCGTGCCGAACTCTCCTTTCTGTACCGGCTGGCCTGCCACCTGAAAGCCGCTCGCGAGGTGGTGCGCGGCAAACCCGAGACCTTCAACCGGCCGGACTACAACTTCCGCCTGGTCGGCAACCACGGCGCGGAGCCCGACGGCAGCGAGCAGGTGCAGATCACGGTGCGCCAGCGCGGTGCGCCGCTGGACCTGATCGTGGCCGAGGCGATGATCGTCGCCAACAGCCACTGGGGCGCCTGGATGGCCGACCTCGGTGTTCCCGCGATCTACCGCAGCCAGGCCAGCATGGCGCCGGGCGTCAAGGTGCGCATGGGCACCAAGGCCCTGCCACATGCCGGCATCGGCGTGAAGTGTTACGCCTGGAGCACCTCGCCGCTGCGCCGCTACACCGACCTGGTGAACCAGTGGCAGATCATCGCCTGCGCCCGCCACGGCAAGACGGCGGCTCTGGTGGCGCCGTTCAAGCCCAAGGACGCCGAACTGTTCTCGATCATCTCGGCCTTCGACGCCGCCTACAGTGCCTACAACGGCTACCAGGGCGCGATGGAGCGCTTCTGGACGCTCAAGTACCTGCAGCAGAACGGCATCACCGAACTGGTGGCAGGCGTGTTCAAGGAGGGCCTGGTCCGCGCCGAGGAGCTGCCGCTGGTGCTGCCCGTGCTGGGTGCCCGCGACCTGCCGCGCGGGGCCCGGGTGCGGGTGCGGCTGGGCGACATCGACGAGATCACGCTGGATGTCAGCGGCACCGTCGTCGAGCGGCTGGATGTGGCTGCCAGCGCAGAGGCAGTACCCGATGCGGGTGACGACGAGGACGATGTGGTGGCCGGACCGATCGCGATTGCTGTGGACATGGGCGACACGGAGGGCGCTGCAGGGGATAATCCGGTCCCGTGAAGCTGCGTTCCCTCAGCACCCTCCAACTGGCCCTCGGCGTTTCCGTGGCCTTGCATGCGGCCTTGCTGACGGTGCGGTTTGTCGATCCGCAGGGGTTCAACCGGGTGTTCGAGGACACGCCGCTGGAGGTCATCCTTGTCAACGCGCGCACCAACGAGAAGCCGGACAAGGCCCGCGCCATCGCCCAGGCCAGCATGGCCGGTGGCGGTGACCTCGACAAGGGCCGGGCCGCCACGCCTCTGCCGCCCTCGACCATCGCCGAGGGCGGTGACGCCATCGAGGAGCAGGCGCGCAGCACGGTCGAGGCACTGCAGGAGCAGCAGATGATCCTTCTGGCCCAGGTGCGCCGGCAGATCGCCTCGCTGCCGCCGCCCGAGCCGCAGATCACCGGCCTCACGGCCGATCAGCTCGTGCGCGAGGAAAAACGCCGGCAGCTGGTGAAGCTGCTGGGCGAGATCGAGCGCCGCATCAACGAGCAGAACGCGCGGCCCAAGAAGCGTTATGTGAGCCCGGCCACCCGCGAAGAGGTGTATGCGGTGTATTACGACAAGCTGCGCCGAGCGATCGAGGACAAGGGCACCGAGAACTTCCCCACCGCGAACGGCAGGAAGCTGTATGGCGAGCTGACCATGGTGGTCACCGTCAACTTCGACGGCCGCGTGCTAGCCACCGAAATCGTTGACAGCTCGGGCAATGTCACCCTGGACCGCCGCGCCGAGATAATCGCGCGCCTGGCCGGGCCGTTTGGCCCGTTCAATGACGAGATGCGCCAAAAGGCCGACCAGATCCTGGTGGTCTCGCGCTTCAAGTTCACGCGCGACGAGACGCTCGAAACCAAGCTCACCTCCAATTATTGAGACTTTCATAATTCATGACATCACCACAGCGTTGCCTGCATCCAGCAGGCGGCGATGATCGATGGGCGCTTCTGGGCGCTCTTGAGTTTGTTGCGTGCCGTGGTGTGCAGTTCGCTCAGATCGTTGGGGCAGTAGTTGGCCAACGCGTGCCGCTTGAGCCAGGCCCACAGATACTCGACCGGATTGAGGTCCGGCGAATAGGGCGGCAGGAAAGCGATCTGGATGTGCCCACCCAACGTATCGAGATAGTCGCGCACCAGACGACTGCGGTGCGCCTTCAACCCATCCCAGATCACCAGCAGCGGTTGCTTGAGATGGGCCTTGAGCGCCTTGAGGAAGGCGACAACCTCCTCCTTCTTGATGCTGCCCTCGTGCAGCC